>OLQS01001536.1_pt1 | contig 13180 bp, 10 predicted proteins | sample 1672291 | NCBI WGS metagenome assembly OLQS01 (sample SAMEA3136668, study PRJEB25190) | human gut metagenome | biome: human gut; feature: human-associated habitat; material: faeces | place: Austria | collected 2013
CGAGTAACAGGCATATCAGCTTTTACCACAACTTCAGCCAATATCTGTGTGTCTGGGTTAATCTTATAAAAAACCAAGAAAACACTGATATTATCATCAAAGATAATGGAATCGGTATCCAAAAAGAACATCTTGATAAAATATGGAATCGTTTTTATCGAGTTGATAAAAGCAGGAGCGCCGGGGAAGGTTTTGGACTTGGCCTTTCTATGGTGCGTTTTATTGTAGATATTCACAATGGAAGTATCGTTGTAAAAAGTAAACCTGGATACGGAACTATATTTACTGTGTCGTTATAAAGCGATATTATTTAACTTAGAAGCTCCATGAGTAAATGAATAATTAATTCTTCATAAATGCAAAAATGAGAGCAGCCACGATCGCTGCTCTCTTTGGAGAAGGTATTCTTGTTACACTAAATGCAACAAAACTTATAATGTATTGGGGGGGTTACGAGTATTATAATAGCATTTCCTACCACGAAAGTGTGCATAAACATGAAGAAATTTCAAAATATTTTTTATGCATTTTTTGCAATGAAATACCCCTATTTGCCAATATTAAACTCAATCTTTTGTTCATATATAACAACTTCCTACAGTATTCAACGAAAAACACCAATTTTGTACTTGTAAAAATACTTTTTATGAAAAGAAAAACACAAAAAAAGATGACCAACGAACGGTCATCTTTTTGGAGAAGGTATTTTTGTTACTTATTGGGTGTAGCAAAACTATATAATGTATTGGGGGGGGGTTACGAGTATTATAATAGCATTGGGTCACCCGAAAGTGTGCATAAAGTTTTATTTAATTGAAAAAAATTTTTGTGCAGATTCATTCGAATTCTGACGCCTTTTGTCAATTTGTCGAAAAGACTATAAATTCTCTTCGTCTGCTTCGTTATTTTTAAACAATGCCTCAAATTCTTCTCTGCTTATACGTTCTTTTTCAAGAAGAAGACTTGCACAGGAATGAAGAACGTCCATATTCTCTGTGAGGATTCTCTTTGCATCTGTATAACAGTCATCCACAATCTTCTTTACTTCTTTATCAATAATACTTGCAACTTCCTCGCTAAAGCTTCTGGAATGTCCAAGATCACGTCCAAGAAATACTTCGTCTGTATTCTCTTCATAGTTGATAAAGCCCAGCTTTTCGGACATACCAAACTTCGTGATCATACTTCGTGCGGTATCTGTTACTTGTTTGATATCCTGAGAAGCTCCTGTAGTTACATCATCAAAAATTAATTCTTCGGCAATACGTCCACCCATACCTACTTTGATTTCCTGGATCATACGACCTCTTGTTTCAAATACGTTATCATTCTCCGGTACCGGCATCGTATAGCCTGCGGCTCCCATACCAGTAGGGATGATCGATACCGTATAAACAGGTCCTACGTCTGGAAGAAGGTGGAAAAGAATCGCATGACCTGCCTCATGATAGGCTGTGATCTTACGCTCTAATTCCGGTACAAGGCGGCTCTTCTTCTCTGTTCCGATTCCTACTTTAATGAAAGACTTTCTAATATCCTCCATACGGATAAAGCGTGCATTATTTCTTGCTGCATGAATCGCCGCTTCATTCATAAGGTTCTCAAGGTCTGCTCCGGAAAATCCCGGTGTTGTGCGGGCAATCTGATGTAAATCTACATCTTCTGCAAGCGGTTTGCCCTTCACATGAACTTTAAGGATTTCTTCTCTTCCTTTTACATCTGGTCTGCCAACTGCTACTTTACGGTCAAAACGACCCGGTCTTAAAATAGCAGGGTCAAGAATATCTACGCGGTTTGTTGCTGCCATCACGATGATTCCTTCATTTACACCAAAACCATCCATCTCTACGAGAAGCTGGTTCAATGTCTGCTCTCTTTCATCATGACCACCGCCAAGACCAGTTCCTCTTCTTCTTGCGACTGCATCAATCTCATCAATAAAAACAATACATGGTGCGTTCTTTTTCGCATCTTCAAATAAATCTCTTACTCTAGAAGCTCCGACACCGACAAACATTTCCACAAAGTCAGAACCGGAAATACTGAAAAATGGTACTCCTGCCTCGCCGGAAACCGCTTTGGCAAGTAATGTTTTACCGGTTCCCGGAGGGCCTACTAAGATAACTCCTTTTGGAATTCTGGCTCCCACTTCAATATACTTTTGCGGACTCTTTAAGAAATCTACGATTTCTTTTAATTCTTCCTTTTCTTCCTGTAATCCGGCAACCTGATCAAAGCGGATATTCTGTGTTCCCGGATCCTGCATCTTTGCGCGGCTCTTTCCAAAATTCATCATCTTGTTTCCACCGCCGCCTCCTCCGGATGCACGACTCATCATAGCAAACATAAACATAAGAATCACACCGATAACGATCCAGGGAAGTATCATAGAAAGCCAGCCTGCATCAGATGACTTTACATCATCTACATGGCAGGTTACTTTATACTGCTGTGCCAGTTCAATGACTTTATTCACATCTGTCACATGCACTACCTTCTTCTCTCCGTCACTTAGCTTTACGATTGCTGAACCGGTCGGTACCTGTGCATTCTGCACTACCTCCACTGATCTTACTTTATTCTTTGCAATATCGGACTCAAATCTCTCATAAGAATACGAGCTACTTCTGCCTCCTGACATGAGGCTCTTCTCGGCAAAATAATTGCCAAACATATATACCGCTAAGAATACCACCAGTAAAATGGCGGTATTTCTCATATTTTTATTCAACGTTTTCTCCTTTCTCTTCCCCGGTAACATTCTCTGCTCCCTCTGCTTCTTCCGGAGCATCTTCTGCTGCATCCGGCTCTACAACTCCGATAAATGGAAGATTTCTATATTTCTGCGCATAATCAAGTCCGTATCCTACAACGAACTCATCTGGGATATCAAATCCAAGATAATCAATCTGAACTTCTACTTCACGACGGTCCGGCTTATTTAAAAGAGCACACAGACGAATACTTGCCGGATTTCTCTGTTTTAATACAGGAATAAGGTAATGAAGTGTTCTTCCAGAATCAATGATATCCTCCACGATAATTACTTCTTTATTCTCCATCGTATCATCAAGATCCTTCTTAATACGTACGATTCCTGAACTTTCTGTTGCATTACCATAACTAGATACCTGCATAAAGTCAAGAGAAACTGGTACAGTGATTCTCTTTGCCAGTTCGCATGCAAAAAATACACCGCCCTTTAAAATACAGATCAAATGCACTTCTTTACCTGCATAATCTTTACTGATCTGTTCTCCGATTTCTTTAATCTTCGCATCCACTGTCTCTTCTGGAATTAAAACATTAATTTTATCTGCCATCTTTGTGTCCTCCATTTTAAAATTCTTTACTTTCTTATCTTTTTTGCACCGATACTTTAAGCACTCGCTTTGTATCGCTGCTTACCTTGTAAAACTCACTGATCCGTCCTCCCAAGATCCACATGATATGGGATCCATCTGCCAGCAAAACCTGCTTTTCTCTATCGGCAGAAGGAACTTTCGCATCAATAAAATAACGTGCCAGAGATTTATGGTGGCCTTCTTTATCCATAATAAAATAATCGCCGCTCTCTCTGGTTCTTAAACAGGGTTTATATTTCATTTTATCATAATCGAAGTATTTCACACAATCCCTTTTTGCAACTTTACCGCCATTCCATGGTAAAATAGAAAATTCTACTTCTAAGGAATCTTCGAGCGGATTTTCTAAGGAATTTTCTAAGGGTTGCTCTGCGGATTTCACAGATTTCGATTTCTTTGTCAGAACCAATCCTTCTCCTGTCTTTCTTGCGAGAACATTATAAGGACAATCCTGCTGTTTTCCTTCCTGATTCCCCATGAGCGTAAGAAGCTGCTCAATATGTACAAGTGAAATATCTTTTTGATGTCCACATGTTTCAAAAAGCATTCGCCGCAAGATTTCCTTTTGTTCAAACAAATCCATCTCATAAAATACCTGTTCTTCCAGAAACAATTCGCCATTTTCCCTGTGAACTAGCTTTTCCTTATATAATGCATCCATTTTGGGCGTAATATACGCCAATAATTCCTGCATCTGCATTCCAAGTTCACTGACATGTACCGTTGCTTTCTTATTGATATGTTCCATTTCCGGTAAAATGCGGTGCCTGATGTAATTCCGGCTATATTCCTCACATTTATTTGTACTGTCATCCACATAATCCTGCTTTAATTCTTTTAAAACATCTATGATTTCTTCTCTGGACAGACATAAAAACGGTCGAATAATTTCTCCGTTTACAGGTAAAATCCCCGCCATTCCCTGCACGCCTGTCCCACGTATCATCCGGAAAAGAATCGTTTCCGCCACATCATTTTGGTGATGGGCTACTGCTATCTTACTACACTGATGCTGCCTGGCATAGTTTGTAAAACACTCATATCGGGCAAGTCTCCCTGCCTCTTCCTCTGAACACTTTTTCTCACGACTTTCTTTTTTTATGTCACGATATTCTACATGCAGAGGAATGTTCCACTGCCGGCAAAATTCCCGGACAAACTCTTCATCTCTTTTTGCCTCATCGCCCCGAAGCATGTGATTTACATGTACTGCGTACAAATTTAGAGCCAGAGATTCCCTTTTTGCAAGGAAATATCTCGCCAGACAGACAGAATCTGCCCCACCGGAAATACCAAGCAAAATATGGTCTCCTCTTTCTATCAGCTTCCATTTTTTCAAAAAGCGGTCCACGCGCTCCCATTGTTTATTCCACATTTCTGTGTCCTTTCTCCCAGATTGATGCGACCAGTACTGTGCGGTCATCATCATAACCATCCTCAAGCACTGGAACAGCCTCTATCAGTTGATCTGCAAAGACCTGTGCGTTATCTGTCTTTATTTTTTCAATCAGGCTTTCCATGCGAAATGGAATTTCAGGCATACTTTCAAACTCCAACATTCCATCTGACACCATGATGACCATATCCCCATCATATAGCTTTTTATATTTCAAGTCAAACTGCTGGTTGATTCGGCAGCCCGGGGGAAGTGCCGCCGGCACGATACGTTCTACTGAATTTCGATGCCGGATAAATGTAGCCATCCCTCCCGCTTTTAAAAGTTTCAGTATTCCTGTTTTTAACGAAATTACAGCCGCATCAATGGTAGAAAATGCTTTCCTGTCCTGAAAAAGCAAGGCGTCCTGTATCATTTCCAGCGCAAATTCTTCGGAAAGACCAGCCTCTAACAAGTCCTCTAATGTCTCGATCAGTCTCCGGCTATCCTCATATGCCTTTTTCCCTGTTCCCATTCCATCTGAAAGAAGCATCACTGCCCTCTTTCGTCCAAAATTCGTAAACGAAAACGTATCTCCGCATACATTCTCACCTTTTTTATTACAACATCTTTGTCCAAAAAGAACATGGAAGCCATTTTCTTCTATAAAAGAAAGACGATTTTCTCCCGGATGAAGCCAGCTTCCTTCCATCCCTTTATAAAAGGCCTTTTCATAATATTTCTCAAGACATTCTTTTACAAGTACACTCTTCTTCGTTCCCAAAATCGGGCATACGAGTACCGTAAGCTGTAACAGCCCACTTCCATCCACATATTCCCGTCCTCTTATAAAGCGAAGTCCATTCCTGAAAAAAAGATTCTTTAGAGCAATCTTCTTTCTCCCCTGTATTTCTTCTCCCTTTTTCATATGGCCTCTGCATTCTTTTATAAACAGACGCTGCTCATCTAATTGCCTGCACATCACCTGCTTCAACTCATCATATCGCTGTTCCCAGTAAATATTTTGATAAATGAGGCGATACAGCCAAGAGATTTCCTCCATAAATGGCTGAAAAAAAACACAGGCTCTGCGAAACTTTGCTGAAGCCATACGTCCATCTACACCGGAACACTGGTAAGCCTGTTCTAATATAGATGCGATCTCTCCGATCGTCTCCTTTTGCTTTACTCCATAACATTCTCTATATTTGGGACATTTTCTGCATACATCCTGTGTAAGGGACTGACATAAAAAGTCCATATCATCTTTCGAAACATCCTTTTTTTCTTCTTTCATCAGACCAATAATTCCAGAAAGTCCTTCTTCAAAAAGGAGCAGGCGCTGTATGGCATCCTGCTCGGTATAATTTCTATTATGCATAATGCTCCCCTCCACATACAACCTAGGAAACATTATAATAAATCCCACCAGATAATAATGTCGAAAACAGCATTCTGCTTTATTAAAAAACAAAGAATGTGCCTTGGCACATCCTCGCGGAGCGTTTTTTACTTTACAGGAAAGCAATTTCCTGTAAAGTAAAAAAAGACCCATCCGGGTCTTAATCGTAGTAGCGGGAACTGGATTTGAACCAGCGACACCGCGGGTATGAACCGCGTGCTCTAGCCAACTGAGCTATCCCGCCATAAATATTGATAAAAATAAGTGGGACCTACAGGACTTGAACCTGTGACCCTCTGCTTGTAAGGCAGATGCTCTCCCAGCTGAGCTAAGATCCCACGTCATCAACGAAATTTATTATACTATAAGCTTTGAAATGTGTCAAGACTTTTTTTATTTTTTCAAAAATGTAACACATGATATACTTCTACTGCACATCTTGACAATTCTTCCAGATGATTGTCAAATGGAGAATCAGCCCCACCACTGAACAAATAATGTTTACCTTTTCAATACTTTTATTTCATTTCTATTCACACATCCCATGTGGGATGTGACTTAGTTACATTTGAAGTATCAAAATTACTAAAATCATTTCTACTCACACATCCCGTGTGGGATGTGACAGATATACAGATTGGAGCGAAATATTAGTAATTAATTTCTACTCACACATCCCGTGTGGGATGTGACTACAATCTCTGGCGAAATCTCTACATCATCAACATATTTCTACTCACACATCCCGTGTGGGATGTGACTACAATCATCGTGTTTTCCTTTCTGCATACGAAAATTTCTACTCACACATCCCGTGTGGGATGTGACGAACTGGTAACGGCGATATGTTTATCGAAATGACGAATTTCTACTCACACATCCCGTGTGGGATGTGACGTAGGTGATGCCAGATGCTCCGTTTTGAGGTGCAGATTTCTACTCACACATCCCGTGTGGGATGTGACAAGAGATTGAAGCAGTTTGGAATTGCAGCATAGTATTTCTACTCACACATCCCGTGTGGGATGTGACCCTTGTTGTCTGTTGACTTTAGCTGACACATAAATATTTCTACTCACACATCCCGTGTGGGATGTGACACTACAGCAACGCCCGTAGAGGTCAGCACTATGTATTTCTACTCACACATCCCGTGTGGGATGTGACAAATAGCGGAAGCGGTTAACGATGAACCGGTCAATTTCTACTCACACATCCCGTGTGGGATGTGACTATGACGCAGATTGGATCACACAAGAGGCTTTTGAGAATTTCTACTCACACATCCCGTGTGGGATGTGACCAATCAACTATGAGGAACGCTTAAACGCCTTAGAATTTCTACTCACACATCCCGTGTGGGATGTGACAACAAAATCACTGTTTCCTATGTATTGCTGTTCGCATTTCTACTCACACATCCCGTGTGGGATGTGACTACGTCAAACAGTTCTGCAACCTCGTCACCTACATTTCTACTCACACATCCCGTGTGGGATGTGACCATTACAAACCAGAGTGGTTTTAACTGGCTTGATATTTCGTAAGTGGTAGATAGTCCGTATCTGGATTTTACCTCCAACCAGTGCCATAATAGTCCTAAAGATTATTAAAAGTCTTAAAAGTTCAGTACTCAACTTTTAGGACTGGACAGGAGGCATTTTCTATGAGTTCTATCACCACGGCTGTTGCTGTAGATTATCGGTTACAACAATGGGCTCAGTTAGTGAAAGACTGTCAGAACCGTCCTCAGGATATGACAGTTGAACAATGGTGTGATACAAAAGGTATCTCAAAATCGAATTATTATTATCGTTTACGCTGTATCCGTAAAGCCTGTCTGGAGCACGTCCAAGACAATTCTGTCTCATGCCAGCAGGTAGTTGAAATCCCTGAAAAGATCACTCAACAGTCCAGATCGGGGAGTCCTTCCGATATCTCTATTGAAATAAATGGAGTTGTTATCCATATAAAAGAAGATATTTCAGAATCCCTTTTGGAAAAGATAATACGGGTGGTCTCTCGTGCTAAATGATGCTACTTGTTTTAAAAAGATCTTTATTGTTACCGGTTATACTGATCTTCGTTCCGGGATTGACCGTCTGGCAGATACCATACGTTCTTATCTGGGAGAAGATGCGATCGAAGCTGATACCCTTTATCTTTTTTGTGGAAGGAGAACAGACCGGATCAAAGGGCTGGTCTGGGAAAATGATGGATATCTCCTGCTTTATAAAAGGTTAGAAGCCGGTCAGTTTCAGTGGCCAAGGACAGAATCCGAAGTTCGTTCTATTACAGAGCAGCAGTTTCGCTGGCTTATGGAAGGACTCACGACTCATCCCAAAAAGCAGGTGAAACGATTGAAAAAAGCACCGGATTATACTTTGTAACTTTTGTGCATAACGTAGAAATTTCAGACTGCTTTCCAAGTGGGAAAAGATCACTTCCTTTTCCGTTTTTCTTTGTATTCTGGAAGCCAGGATTGTTCTATACAAAGAAACAAACGATGTTTTTCTAAAAAAAGAGGCATTCCGTTTCTCGTGGCAGGTATGGCTCCTGTGAACGAAAACCTTATAGTCATACTGACGAAAAGAAGGATAAGGAAGATTCGCCTAAAGTGCTGCCTTCTGCTATAATAAAGATAGTTTTAGAAAGGGAAGGCCTCTGTTATGCAGATGAAATATACAGAAGAAAAACTGAATACCTTTTCGAAAGAGACACTCATTCAGTTGTTTCTCACACAGCAGGAACAGCTATCAGAGATTGACGGGAAACTCCAGCTTGTGTTGGAACAGCTGGCAGTAATGAACCAGAACCGTTTTGGAAGAAAGACGGAACAGATGCCTGTACCAGAGCAGCTGGCATTTACAGATGTAGATGGGGAACTGGTACTGTTTAATGAAGCAGAGGTTCTTGCTGCTCTGGATGAAAGGGAAAAAGAAACCACTGTAAAAAAACGTCCAGTAAAGGAAAAAGGAAAACGAGAAGAAGACCTTTCCGGGATACCGGTGGTAAAAGTAGAACACTATCTGACAGAGAAAGAACTGGAGGATCTATTTGGAAAGGCGGGCTGGAAACAGCTGCCTGATGAGATATACAAACGGTACCGTTTTATCCCTGCAAAAGTAGAAGTAGAGGAACATCATGTTGGAGTTTATGCCAGCAAAGAGGGAGATACGATGAAAAAAGCCCCACATCCAGCCTGTCTGCTGAGAGGAAGTCTTGTATCCCCATCTCTTGAGGCGGCCGTACTCAACGGAAAATACATCAATGCAGTTCCATTTGCCCGTCTGGAAAAAGAGTTCGGGCGATATGGACTTGCCATCACCCGTCAGAACATGGCGAACTGGACAATCGAATGTGCAGACCGGTATCTTGCCGTATTTTATGATTATCTTCATAAGTATATCTACAAGAGTCCTGTTATCCATGCAGATGAGACTCCTGTTCTGGTAAGAAAAGATGGAAGGGAAGCCGGGAGCAAGAGTTATATGTGGGTCTACCGAACGGGAGAGAAAGAAAAAAAGGCAGTGATCCTTTATGAATACCAGAAGACGCGAAAGGCAGATCATCCGGAAAGATTCTTAAAAGATTATAAAGGGATCTGTGTAACAGATGGCTATCAGGTATATCACAAACTGGGAGAAAAAAAAGAGGGCCTGACGATAGCCGGATGCTGGGCACATGCAAGACGGAGATATGACGAAGCTGTAAAAGCCCTTCCGTCAAAGAGTCGAAAAAGCAGTATTGCATGGCAGGCACTGGAACAGATCCAGATGATATACCATGTAGATAATACATTAAAGGAGTTAAAACCTGAAGAACGAAAAAAACGCCGACAGAGTAGTGTGAAACCACTGGTGGAGGCCTATTTTGCGTGGGTAAAAGAGAAAAAAGCAGATGGAAGGGTCTCAGAAAAGAGCAAGACAGGAAGAGGATTGAGTTATTCAATCAATCAGGAAAAATATCTAAAAGTATTTCTGGAAGATGGAAATGTGCCGATGGACAATAATGCGGCGGAAAGAGCAATCAAGAACTTCTGCATCGGCCGGAAAAACTGGCTGATTATAGATACGATACGGGGAGCACAGTCCAGTGCCATCATTTATAGTATTGCAGAAACAGCAAAGGCAAACAACCTGAAACCATATGAGTATTTTGAATATTTACTGGAAGAAATATCACAGCACATGGAAGATACAGACTTGAGCTTCTGTGAAAATCTGTTACCGTGGTCAACAAGTCTTCCTGAAAAGTGCAGAAAGCCAGAGAAAAAATAAGACCGCCAAAAGGCGGTCAAAATTTAGTCAAGGTACTCGCTATCTACCACTTACGATATTTCTACTCACACATCCCGTGTGGGATGTGACGGAAAAGTCCCTCTGTATTGTGGTAACTTAAAGATTTCTACTCACACATCCCGTGTGGGATGTGACTTAAGCACCGTAATAAAGGAATGTGAAAAAAGGATTTCTACTCACACATCCCGTGTGGGATGTGACCAATTTGGCAATGATGCAAGAAACGCAATAAACGATTTCTACTCACACATCCCGTGTGGGATGTGACGCAAGGCGGCTCTGGAATTGTATTACGATAAAACCATTTCTACTCACACATCCCGTGTGGGATGTGACCAAACGCGGGTCAGGCAGAAACATGCCAACCCAGAATTTCTACTCACACATCCCGTGTGGGATGTGACTGCCAGACAAACTTTAACAACGCAAACAACACAAATTTCTACTCACACATCCCGTGTGGGATGTGACACTCAGCCTGTGCCGGGAACTTGCGCCGCGGGATTTCTACTCACACATCCCGTGTGGGATGTGACATGGATTGCTTACATTGGGCGCAGCAATGACGAATTTCTACTCACACATCCCGTGTGGGATGTGACTTCTTTCCTCTGTTAACGATGACAGAGCGATATCATTTCTACTCACACATCCCGTGTGGGATGTGACTGCCGGCCATAAAAGAGTTAGTCATCATAATTACATTTCTACTCACACATCCCGTGTGGGATGTGACGCAGATCGCTACGGGTCCTCGACCCGGTTCTGGATTTCTACTCACACATCCCGTGTGGGATGTGACTTCTCCTGGTATTTCCCCTTCGTATGTTGATATTTCTACTCACACATCCCGTGTGGGATGTGACTTAATGTAAATGAGGAATGGCTAAGAACTGGTGATTTCTACTCACACATCCCGTGTGGGATGTGACCTCAAACCCCTCTCTAACGCTCTACAAGCCGAAATATTTCTACTCACACATCCCGTGTGGGATGTGACAAATTTTCATCAACATATCTGGCATTAATAGAAAATTTCTACTCACACATCCCGTGTGGGATGTGACGTTGTACAGCAACAATCTGCTAACTGTGTGGCATTTCTACTCACACATCCCGTGTGGGATGTGACTCAAAATCACTCATTATTTTTCTAGTTCTAAATATTTCTACTCACACATCCCGTGTGGGATGTGACGGTAATATCACAACTCTATGCACCCTTTTTAAATTATTTCTACTCACACATCCCGTGTGGGATGTGACCAAATTCTTTTGTTCTTAACTTCCTTACCTGTAGATTTCTACTCACACATCCCGTGTGGGATGTGACTTGTTAGTACCTCACACTGGTATTTGTATTTACATTTCTACTCACACATCCCGTGTGGGATGTGACATGAGGTTTGCAAAGGTTCATAACATAAATACAATTTCTACTCACACATCCCGTGTGGGATGTGACTTTAATCTCTACAACGTATCTCTCACCATCTATAATTTCTACTCACACATCCCGTGTGGGATGTGACTTCCTTTGAGACTTCATCCCATCCATGTAATAAATTTCTACTCACACATCCCGTGTGGGATGTGACGTGTTTTGAATGAATGAAATGTATAATGGACAACATTTCTACTCACACATCCCGTGTGGGATGTGACATCATAAACATTTGAAAGTACAGAAAATTAGAAAATTTCTACTCACACATCCCGTGTGGGATGTGACGCGATTAAAGATAAGGTAGAAAGACAACAGAAGAATTTCTACTCACACATCCCGTGTGGGATGTGACCGCTATATATAGTATATTTCAATCACATTATTCCCATATATTACAGGATGGACCTATAATTCATTTAGAATTATATTAATTTTACCGTTAAAACGGATTTTTTTCAAGCGAACCTCCTAGATTTTTTTAATCACCAGTAGTTCGCCTGTTTCATTTAAAAATCAAATGATTATAACCCCTTCTGGATTATATGTCTTCTTTGCACCTATATGTTCTACTCTTCTCTCCCAATTATTCCCCAAATAATAAAATCGAAGACTATCCTCTTCCTTATCTATTAAATCCATAAGTTTTTCTTTTAATTTTAAAAATGAAGAATAATCTAAATCTGCCTCAAAAACAGAATTTTGAACTCTCTGGGCATGATTCTGACATTCTTTTGCAACTTTTCGTAACCGTTTTTTCCCCGCCGGTGATGTCGTACTTACATCATAACTTATCAAAACCATCATTATTATTCACTTCCTCGTTTTTAATATATTACTTAAGCAAAAATGAAGGATATGTACTTATTTCTCCTCGCACATACTTCGCCAACAAATTACTTTGTACATATGGCAACAAACCACGAGGAATTTTCTGTTTCAAATATGGATGTGTCATTGTAGAACGTTTTTTCTCCTGCCATTTAGAAAGAACCTTTCTTCTCCCGTCTTCATTCAACCAAACAGCTCCAGAAATTTTTTGTTCAAAATCTTTCTCTCCCACTATTTTTAAATTCAAGAGAGTAATTACAAATCTCTCCACAATACATCTTATTTCCTCCACCAAATCACAAGCTAATGAACTTCGCCCACTTCTTAATGTATGACAATATCCTATATAGCTATCTAATCCAACTGTCTCTAATGCTGCGGCCACCTCATTTGTCGCTAACGTATAAATAAATGATAATAATGCATTCACTGGATCTAGTGGCGGATGTTTTGTTCTTAATT
>OLQS01001538.1_pt1 | contig 13167 bp, 12 predicted proteins | sample 1672291 | NCBI WGS metagenome assembly OLQS01 (sample SAMEA3136668, study PRJEB25190) | human gut metagenome | biome: human gut; feature: human-associated habitat; material: faeces | place: Austria | collected 2013
GGTGTGCGATGAAACGAGAGGAGCGGTTTGCGGAAGCCGTCGGCAGAGCCGACATGTGCGAGCTCCTGGGGGCGGCTTTCGCCTTCCCCGAACGCCGCGTTGCCGAAGCGCTGGCCGACGGGCGGCTGTCCGCCGACTTTGCTTCCTGCTGCTCGGACTGCGGCATAGATCGAGCCGTCGTCGCCTCAGTCGAGGGCGGCCTGCGCGCGTATGCGGGAAGGGATGCGGATGGTCTGCTGGGCGAGGTGAGGCGCGAGTACTCCCTTCTCTTCCTCGGGCCAGGCGCAACGGCTCCGGTGCTGCCCTACGAGAGCGCCTACCTCCACGCCCAACGCGGGCGAAAGGGGGCGCCGCCGCTCTTCCGCTCCGCCTCCACGCTCGACGTGGGAAGGCAGATGCGCGAGGCGGGCATGGCGCCCCGGGACGCCCGGAGGGAGCCGTGCGACAGCGTCTTCCGGGAGTTCAGCTTCCTTTCCTACCTGTACGGGAACCTCGCTGCGACGGCATGGGAGGAAAATGCGGAGGGCGAGGAGCTGATCAGCGACCGCATCGAGCGATTCCTCGAAGGCCATGCGCTGCGTTGGATGCCCTCGTTCATGGAGCGCACGGCCGAGCTTTCCGACGGCGTGTACGGTCCGCTCGCGGAAGGCGCGTCGGCGTTTTTCGATGTGATACGCCGACCCAGCGCGTAACCGCCTCGCATCCCGCAGCATCCCCCCGCCGAATAGGCAAGCGATCTGGGGCCGCCTCTAATAGGCGGCCCCAGATTCGCTCACCCGGCCCGACTCGGCTTCGGCTCTCCCTTGGCGGCCCGATAGAGCCGCAGCGAGACGTAGCCGACGAAGACGGCCGAGTACACCGCGACGCTCGCCTGCGCGGCCAGCCCGCCCTTGAGCGCGGCGGGGAGCAGCATGAGCAGCAGGTGAGCGTAGACGAGGAGGAAGAACGGGTACGCGAGCATCTGGACGCGCTTCCACGATTCCTTCCTCATGCGCTTCTTCACGAAGTTGAACGACGTCACGCCCAGGACCAGCAGCAACGCGAACAGCACGAGCGCGACGGCGAGCGCGCCAAGCGTCGCGCCGCTCATATGCTCGACGCTGTGGGAGACCTGCGGCACGTACGACATCAGGTACACCGCCATGTGTCCGAGCGAGAGGATCCACGCGATGATCGACAGCTCGGCCCGGATGGGCAGCAAGTACGTCTTCGCCTTCGACCCCTGGGCGAACACGCCGACGTACATCACGACGACGAACAGGGCGAGCGAAAGCGTGCATTTATGGATGAGGAGAAGGAGCGCGCTCGATACGACCCTCGGGAACGGAACGAACGCGTTGCAGATGAACAGCACATCGAGCAGAACCGCGATGCCGTAGAACAGCACCGGGAACCGCTTGACCGGCTTTTTCAGCGCGAAGACCAATACCACAGTGCAAAGCAGTACGAGAAGAAAGTTCATAGCGCATCGAAACCCCGGTCGCGGTCTTCCGCGGTCAGCCCCCTCTGTTCGGCTACGCCGCGGAGCGTGAGGGCCGAGAGCTCGGCGACGGCTCGGTAAAACGGTCCGTCCGCCGCAGCCTCGAGGCGCTCGAAGTAGCGCGGCGCCCATGTGAGCAGATGCAGCCGCAGGTAGTCGTCGACGAGTGAGGGCTCGTTCTCGCACATCCAGCCGAGGAGGACGAGCATGCGCCCGATCTGATCGGTCGGCTCGCGGCTTTCCCCCTCGTGCAGGGCGATGCCGTTCGCGCGCATCCAGCGGGCAAGCTCCATGCACGAGTCCCCGAAGACCACGGATTCCGAATCGAGGTACACGGATCCCCAGGGGGGCGCATCGAGGCGCCGGGGGCCGACGAACAAGCGATGGAACTCCCGGTCGAGGTCTTCGGGCGGGAGCCGGCGAGCCTCTTTTAACAGGGCGGCGATCTCCTCCAGCTCGTCTTCGGTGCCGAAAGGCCACTCGCTTTCGAGGTCTGCGGCGCACAGCCCTTCGGCTGCTTCGGCGACGGGGCCGCCCTTGGGGCTTTGCAAAAGCAAAGCCCCAAGGAGCGTGGCGCACGAGCCTGCGTCGGCAAGTTCGGCTTCCATCCCGCTACTCCACTTCGAGGGGGTTGGCCACGTATCCTTCGCCGACGTCGTACGCATCGGAATCGATCGCCTGGCACGATCCGATGACGATGTTGGGGGACGTGGACGGCTCCGGCATCGGGGGGATCTGGGCGAGGTCGCCGTGCTTCTCGCGCAGCTCTTCGATGGGGCCGAACTCGAGCGCCCTCAGCGGGCAGGCGCCGACGCACATCGGCTCCTCGTCCTCTCGCACGCGGGCGAGGCACCCGTCGCATTTACGGGATACGTTCGAGTCGGCGTCGATGCGCGGCGCATCGTAGGGGCATGCGCTTCGGCAGGTTCCGCAGCCGATGCATACGGCGGGGTCGGAGTTCACGAGGCCGGTCTCCTCGTCTTTCCGCATGGCGCCCGTCGGGCAGTTGGCCACGCAGGCCGGGGAGTCGCAGTGGTTGCACGAGAGGGCCACATGGTAGTTGAAAGCCGTCTTCTCCCACGTGCCGTCGTCTTTCCTGGCCCACGCTCCCCCCTCGTAGTCGTAGACGCGGCGGAAGAGGATGCCGGGGCCGAGGTCGTGGTAGTCCTTGCATACGAGCTCGCAGGTCTTGCAACCGGTGCAGCGCGAGGAATCGAAGTAGAATCCGTATTGCGTCATCTTGCTCCTCCTAAGCCTTCTCGACTTGGACGAGCGTGGAGCCCGTCGACGGACAGTTTTTCGAAATCGGCGACCAATGGTGGCCGGTCAGCGTGTTGGCGTTCGCGCCCACGTCGACCCCGCCGTCGATCTCGCGGCGATGGGCATGGGGCATGCCGACAACGCCAGGCATGATGCGGGGCGTCACGCGCGCCATGATCCGCACGGCGCCGCGGTCGTTGCGCACGATGAGCATGTCGCCGTTCTCGATGCCGCGCGGCTCTGCATCGAGCGGGTTGATCCACAGGCAGTGCCGGCAGGCCTGCTGGAGCTCCTCGATGACCTGGTAGCGGCTGTGGAACTGGTTCTTCGCCTTCCAGGTGGCGAACATGAGCGGGTACTCGTCGTTCACGTCTTCGGCGCCTTCGATCTCGGGGAAGTAGCTCGGCACGGGGCGCACGACGTCGCGGTCGCCGTTGTGGAACGTCCACGTGTCCCTGATGGTGGCAAGCCGCTCGGAGTAGAGCTCTATCTTGCCCGACGGCGTGGTCCGAGCGCGGCCCTCGGGGTCTTCGATGTAGGGCTGCAGCGCGATGTAGGGCTCCGCCGGCTCGGGATCGCGCCAGAACCCCATCTCGACGCCCTCGGAGAAGGAGGGGGCGTTGCCGTGGGGCGCCGACGGCCGGCTGACCTCCTCGTAGCGGATCTCCATCCACTCCTCCCACGTGCGACCCTCCGTGAACTCGTCGCGAAGGCCGAGCCTCTCGGCGAGGTCTGCGCACCAGTCGTAGGACAGCCGGCACTCGAATTGGGGCTCTTGCACGGGCTTGCCGAAGACGAAGCCGTAGGCGGAGCCGCCTGTGACGCTCGACACGAAGTTCATGCGCTCCTGGTACATGAGGTCGGGGAGGATGACGTCGCAGTAGGGAAGAGACGTCGACATGATGACGTCTACGCCGAGGATGAACTCGCATTTGCTCTCGTCTTCGAGTATCGTCGCCGCCCAGTTCAGGTCGGAGCTCGAATTGGCGAAGCAGCCGGCCTCGTACAGCACCATGAACTTGATGCCGACTTCCAGCTTGTCGCCCCCCGTGATGCCGTCCGTCAGGGCCGTCATCTCGAGGGGATGGTCGATGGCGTTGAATCGGCCGGATATGGATATCTTCTTCTTGACCGGGTTCTCGCCGATGGGAACCGAGTTCCACATGCCCCCGTCGAAGCTCATCTGCATGCCCTTGCCGTTGAGCCCCGGGCTCGTGCCGGCGCGCCCGACGTTGCCCGTGATGACCGGCAGGGCCGCGATCGCCGCCGCGTTCCATTCGCCGTTGTGGTGGCGCTGCGGGCCGTAGCCCTGCGTGATGAAGCAGGTTTCGTGGTCCGTGATGAAGTGCGCGAGGTATTCGATCCTCTCGGCGGGGAGCCCGCAGATGGGGGCCGCCCACTGGGGCGTTTTGGGAACCATGTCGTAGCCGGTGCCCATGATGTAGTCCATGTACGACGAGTTCTCCGGCGCGCTTTCGGGCATGGTGTCGGCGTCGAACCCGACGGCGTACTTGTCGAGGAACCCCTTGTCGTGCTTGCCTTCGCTGATGATGACGTAGGCCATGGCGCTGGCGAGGGCCCCGTCGGTGCCGGGGTAGATGGGGAACCATTCGTCGGGGTTGCCCGACGAGCCTTCGCCGAGGCGGTAGTCTACGAATGCGATGGGGATGCCGGCTTCGCGGGCTTTCGCGACTTCGTAGACCTCTCCCATGCCGCACATGCGGGATTCGCCCGAGCCGCATCCGAAGAAGATGCCGCAGTCGGCGTCTTTGACGGCTGACGTGTGGCTCCCCAGGCCGCCGGCGCAGTCGTAGTTCTTGGGATCCATGCCGAAGAGGTAGTTCACGGTCTGGGCGATCTGGCCGTTCGACTCGGAGTTGATGGTGCCGAGGCAGCCGCCCGTGAGGTGCATGAGGCGCTGTATCGGGTAGTTGCGGGTGCCCGTCGCGCAATTGTAGAAGGCCTCGGGGCCGTATTTCTCAAGCGTGTACGTCCATTTCTCGGCGATGATGTCGAGCGCCTCGTCCCACGAGATGCGCTCGAACTCGCCGCTTCCGCGCTTGCCGGTTCGCCTCATGGGGTATTTCAGGCGCTCCGGGCTGTTGATCCATTTTCGCACCGAGCGGGCCTTCAGGCAGGGCCTGAACGATATCCCCCCGAATTCCGGATCGCCGTCCGTGTCGTTGTCTATCCAGCGGAGCGTGCCGTCGACGACGTGGCATTTGATGGGGCATGCGACGAAGCCGCAATGGCAGCAGCTCTGCCAGATGACCTCCCCCTCCTCGGGGACCTCGTTGGCGAACACGGCGCCGTCGGATCGCCCGCCCGGTTCCTCCGCCGTTTCCTTGGGGGCGCAGCCGAACAGGCTCGCCGCGCCGCCGCTGGCGGCCAATGCGGCGAGCGCCGTGACGGTCGACCCCTTGACGAACGAGCGTCTCGAGACCCCCATCCCTTCTTGTTGGTCCATGAACCTCTCCTTCCTTGGTTTTTCTTGTTTCCGGAAAGCCCCGCCCCAGGCGCGGGGGCTTTCCGCACGGGCCAGTCTCGCACCATTTGGGGAAGGGGCCTGAGACCCAAAACTGGTGAACCGGCGCGGATGCTGTCACCTTTTTTCGCTAATTCGCCGAAACGCGACCCGCTGGGCCGGGGCCGGCCTGCGCGTGGCGCATCCGCTCGCCCCTCCGGAGACGCGTCATGCTAAACTACGAGAGGCAGGTAGGGGGGAGGCCTTAATGAAGCTCATCGATACGCGCGAAGTCGCTCGCGCTTCTGTCGGGTTAGGCATCGCCATGTCGCTGTCTTCCCTGATTCTATGGAAGAGCAGCTGGCTCGTCTCGTCGATTCCGTCTATCTACAGCTCGCATGGGGTCGGCGTGCTGGTCGGCGTGCTCGTGTGCCTCGCCGCCTTCGCGTGGTCCTGCGCGAGCCCCCGGTCGCTGAGGCTGTTCCTCGAAAGGGTTTACCCGCCCGTCATGGTGCTCGCGCTTCTCTACTCCTATCTTCCGGGCTCCGCGGTCTTTCTGCCGCTCAACCTGCTCGTGGGCTACGCCATTCCCGTGGCGGGGACCTACCTGTTCATATTCGCCTGGTTCTTCCTCGTCGCCGCCCAGGATATGGAGAACGGCCTTCTCAGCATCCTTCTCGCCTGGGTGCTCACCGTCCTGCTCCGCGCATTCTTCGAGTTCTTCGACGGGGGTGCGGCGAAGCTCGCCATCTCGGCGCTGCTCGTCTGCCTGATGTGGGGGCTGCTGCTCTTCCAGTCGAAGCGGGTCGACGAGAGCCTGCCCATGGTGGCCAACAAGCCCAGCGAGAACAGGGCGAGCTACGTGCATGCCCTGCGCAGCATCTGGAAATGCGTTCTGTACGGCGGCTCGTTCGCCTTCCTGGGGGGCGTCATCCGCTCCCTCTCGCTGCAGGCCGACGCGATGATGTACATCAACTACGCTTCCGTTCTCGGCGGGCTCGTATCGGCCCTCGCCCTCGTGGCGATATGGCGGTTCAGGACGATCCGGTACAGCATCAACCACCTGTTCCGGGTCATGTTCCCGTTCCTCGTTGTCGTCCTGTGCGCGCTTCCGTTCATCGGCATGGATTCCCTCGTCGTGACGGCGGCCGCGATCTACATCACGTACAGCTTCATGGGGCTCAGCCTGCAGGTTCTGTGCCTCCAGACCGCCCACGACTACGGCGTCAACCCCGTGTTCTGCATAAGCTTCCAGATAGGCGTATCCCTATGCACGCAGGGCCTCGGCTACCTGCTTGGGAACGCGGTCAACATCGCGGTCTTGTCGAGCATCCCGCCCCTGGCGTCCATAGCGCTCATCTCGGTGGCGATGCTGGCGTTGGTGATGTACCTCACCCGCGGCCTGTCCATTTCGCAGGAGGAGGAGGGCCGCGATATCGAATTCCTCTCGCTTTCGCGCAAGGCCCACCGAACGGGCGAGGGGGACGACGGCGAAACGGCGGTGCCGTGGGACGACGACGTCAAGTACGCCGATAGGCTGTCCATACGCTGCGACCTCATCGGCAAGAAGTACTACCTGTCGCAGCGGGAGATCGAGGTCATGCACCTGTTCGCCCGGGGCTATACCATGGCGGCCATCGCCCAGGAGCTGTTCATCTCCGAGAACACCGTGAAGACCCATATGCGGCGCCTCTATGCGAAGGTGGGAGTTCATAAGAAGCAGCAGCTGCTCAGCATGCTGAACAACTATGTGGAGTAGGCCCGACTAATGCCTTGCGCTTTTTTGGGCAGTTGTTCATCGGCGCTAAAGAGCAGTGCATATCAGAAGAATTCGCGAGAAGATAGAGGAGAACCCGTCGAACCCGGTGTACCTGCAAACCGTGTGGCGTTTCGGCTGCCGCCTGGGAGGCTAGCCGCGCGGTCGCGCGACGAGGGCCTTCGGTGCTCGTAGCTGCCAAACATGGGATTTTCGAGGATGCGGGAGGTCGGGGATGCGCCTGAAGGTTCGCCGCGCTACAATTCTGCTTGGTAATCGCTTGTCAAACGATAGATTACGCCGTATCATAAGCAATTGCTGTTTTCGCTGCACCGCATACGCGCTGCACGCATCGAATCGAATGTAAGAAGCAAAAGGAGTTCATCTTCATGGCAGTCAAAATTCGCCTGGCCCGTCACGGCGCCAAGAAGCGCCCGTACTACCGCATCGTCGTCGCCGATTCCCGTTGCCCGCGCGACGGCAAGTTCATCGAGGAAGTGGGCCGCTACAACCCCTGCACCGAGCCTGCCATGGTGCAGTTCGACCTGGAGAAGGTCGACCAGTGGATCAAGAACGGCGCCCAGCCGACCGATACGGTTGCCAGCCTGCTGAAGCGCGCTCGCGAGAACGCGTAAGCATCATGGCCGAGCAGACGGAAGACATCGTCGGTCTCGTCGAGTCCGTCGTGCGCCCGCTCGTCGAGTTTCCCGACGAGCTGGAGATCACGTCGAGCGACGCCGAGGACGGTACCATTCTCGTCGAAGTTCGCGTGAACGAAGAAGATGCCGGCAAGGTCATCGGTCGCCAGGGGCGGGTTATCAAGGCCATCCGCACGCTGGCGCGTGCCGCTGCATCGCGTACGAACACCCATGTCGAAGTGGAGCTTCTCGACTAAATGCGCACGTGGGCGAACGTAGCCGAGCTATCTAAAACGAAGACCTTGACAGGAGGGCTCGTCGCGCGCTGCGCGCCGGGTCTTCCTTTTTTGCTGGAGGAGGGCATGGAGGTGGCCTTCGTGCCGCCCCGGCACGACGCGCCGCGCCGTGCGCGCGTGCTGTCCGTGCAGGACGCGGGCAGAGACGCCTTCCTCGTGACGTTCGAAGGCGTCGACTCCATCGACGTCGCCGAGCTGCTGGTGGGATGCAGCTGCCTCGTGCGCCGCGCCGACCTGCCCGAAAGCGCGCTGGCCGCCGAGGCCGACGGCTTGGAGGGCTTCGAGGTGCACGACGCGCGCGCGGGCTTCGTGGGCGTCGTGGAGTCGGTGGTGGAGAACCCCGGGCAGTTCCTGCTGAGCGTCGCGCCCGCCGACGGGGGCGGGCCCGTGCTCGTGCCGCTTGTGGACGCGCTGGTCGTCGGTCTGGACGAGGACGCGCGCCGCATCGACGTCGACTTGCCGGACGGCCTGCTGGACCTGTAGCGGGCCGCGCCCCGCACCCGCCCGCACCCGAAAGGACCGCCCGTGATCATCGAAACGCTGTCGACGTTCCCCGACATGTACGCCTCCGTCATGGGCTCCTCCATGATGCGCATCGCCCAGGAGAAGGGCATCCTCGAGTTCAAGGCGCACGATCTGCGCGACTGGACCCACGACCGCCACCGCACCACCGACGACGACCCGTACGGGGGCGGCGACGGCCTGGTGATGAAGTGCGAGCCCATCTTCGAGGCCTACGACGACATCGCGGGCGCGGGCCCGCGCCCGACCACCGTGTTCCTGTCGCCGTGCGGCGAGCCGTTCACGGACGCCGTGGCGTGCGAGCTGTCGCGCGAGGAGCGCCTGCTGTTCGTGTGCGGCCACTACGAAGGCATCGACGAGCGCGCCTACGCGCTGGCCGACCGTGTGATCTCGTTGGGCGACTACGTTCTGACCAGCGGGGAGCTGGCCTCCATGGTGGTCATCGACGCCGCCGTGCGCAAGCTGCCCGGCGTGCTGGGGGCCGAGACGGGGGCGCTGGGCGAGAGCTTCGCCGACGGCTTGCTTGAATACCCGCAGTACACGCGCCCGGCGACGTTCCGCGGCATGGACGTGCCGCCGGTGCTGCTGTCGGGCAACCACGCGGCCGTGGACGCGTGGCGCCGCGCCATGAGCCTCGAGCGCACCGCGCGCCTGCGGCCCGACCTGCTCGACGCCGTCCGGCTGAGCGAAACCGACCGCGCCTACCTGAAGGAGCTGGGCCTGTGAATTCCGGAGAGCACGCCGCCTACCAGGAGCCCGGCATCCTGCGCCGCTTCTTCAACCTGCTCGCCTGGGCGGGCTTCGTCGCGCTGCTGTCATGGCTGACGTTCGCCTACGTGGGGCACGCCTACGCGGTTCCCACCGGCTCGATGGAGAAGACCATCATGACCGGCGACCGCGTGCTGGCCGAGAAGGTGAGCTACTACCTGCGCGACCCGGAGCCCGGCGACATCGTGATGTTCGAAGACCCCGAGATCCCCGGCCGCCTGCTGCTCAAGCGCTGCATCGCCGTGGGCGGGCAGACCGTGGACATCAACGACGAGGACGGCCTCGTGTACGTGGACGGCGTGGCGCTGCGCGAGCCCTACACCGACGGCCTGCCCACGTACACGCTGGCCAGCGACGTGACCTACCCCTACACGGTGCCCGAGGGCATGATGTGGATGATGGGCGACAACCGCACGAACTCGCAGGATTCGCGCTATTTCGGCGCCGTGCCCGTCGCGTCGGCGGAGGCGCGCAGCGTGGCGGTGCTCTGGCCTTTGGGCGACGCGGGCCTGCTGGGGTAGCCTCCCGCCCTCGCGTCGCGAGGGTTTCGCCCGATGATCGGGAATTTCTGCAAACTTTGTCGAACGCGGGGAACGCGTTGCGCCGACGCGCTATCATATACGCTCGCGACCTCATCCGGGCGTCCGCGCGCCCGCTTCGAAAGGATAGACAGACTACATGGATTCCGGACAGCACGCCGACCGCCAGAGCCCGGGCATACTCAGAACCTTCGTCAGCCTGCTGGTCATGGTGGCCTTCGTATTCGGGCTGTCGTGGGTGCTGCGCACGTACGTGTTCCAGGCCTACGAGATCCCCTCGGGCTCCATGGAGGAGACCATCATGGTGGGGGACATGGTGTTCTCCGAGAAGGTGAGCTACTACTTCCGCGACCCCGAGCCGGGCGACATCGTGACGTTCCAGGATCCCGAGATCCCCGGGCGCGTGCTCATCAAGCGCTGCATCGCCGTGGGCGGGCAGACCGTGGACATCAACGACGAGGACGGCCTCGTGTACGTGGACGGCGTGGCGCTGTCCGAGCCGTACACCCGCGGCCTGCCGTCCTACACCCTGGCCAGCGACGTCTCCTATCCCTACACGGTGCCGGAAGGCTACCTGTGGATGATGGGCGACAACCGCACGAACTCCCAAGACTCGCGATTCTTCGGCGCCATACCCGTCTCCTCGGTGACGGGCAGGGGGGCGCTGGTGTACTGGCCGCTCAACGATTTCAGCCTGCTCGACTAGCGCACGCGGCCGAGAGGGTACGGGTTTGATCGAGACAAGGAGAACCATGTCAACCGAACATGCATCCGCCGCCGCGGAGCAGGGGGCTGCCGAGCAGCTCCCGCCGACGTTCCAGGACGTCATCATGAACCTCCAGCGCTACTGGGGGGACCAGGGCTGCGTCGTCTTGCAGCCCTACGACAACGAGGTGGGCGCCGGCACGAACGCCCCGGCCACCACGCTGCGCTCGCTGGGCCCCGACACGTGGCGCACCTGCTACGTGCAGGGCAGCCGCCGCCCGACGGACGGCCGCTACGGCGAGAACCCGAACCGCACCCAGCACTACTTCCAGTTCCAGGTGCTCATGAAGCCCTCGCCCGACAACATCCAGGAGCTGTACCTGGGGTCGCTGCGCGCCATCGGCATCGACGTGGACGCGCACGACGTGCGCTTCGTCGAGGACGACTGGGAAAGCCCCACGCTGGGCGCCTGGGGGCTGGGCTGGGAAGTGTGGATCGACGGCATGGAGGTGACGCAGTTCACCTACTTCCAGCAGGTGGGCGGCTTCGAGTGCAACCCCGTGCCCGTGGAGATCGCCTACGGCCTGGAGCGCCTGACGATGTACATCCAGGGCGTGGACAGCATGTTCGACATCGTGTGGAGCCGCGGCGCCGACGGCGTGAACTTCACCTATGGCGACGTGTACCTGGAAAACGAGCGCCAGTACTCGCGCTACAACTTCGAGGTGGCCGACACCGACTTCCTGTTCCAGGAGTTCAACGACCGCGAGGCCGAGTGCCTGCGCACGCTGGAGGCCGGCCTGCCGCTGCCGGCCTACGACAGCGTGCTGAAGTGCTGCCACGCGTTCAACCTGCTGGACGCGCGCGGCGTGATATCGGCCACCGAGCGCATGGCCTACATCCTGCGCGTGCGCACCATCGCCAAGGCGGTGTGCGCCTCGTACATGGAGCACGTGGTGGGCATCAAGCCCGCCGAGGACGACGAAGCAGGGAAGGAGGCCGGACGATGAGCAGCCTGCACACCCTCGCGTTCGAGATCGGCACCGAGGAGATCCCGGCGTTCGACCTGCACCGCGCGACCCTCCAGCTGGAGAAGCTGGTGCCCGAGGCCCTGGACGCGGTGCGCATCCCGCACGGCGACGCAGCCGTCTACACCACGCCGCGCCGCCTGATCGCCATCGTGGAGGACGTGGCCGACGAGACCGAGGCGCTCGAAGAGGTGTTCCGCGGCCCATCCGCCAAGATCGCCTTCGATCCGCAAGGCAACCCCACGAAGGCCGCCACGGGCTTCGCGCGCGGCAAGGGCGTGGACGTGGACGCGCTTGAACGCCGCGAGGAGAACGGCGTGGAGTACGTGTTCGCCACGAAGAGCATCGCCGCCCGCGACGTGGCCGAGCTGTTGCCCGGCGTGCTGGAGGGCGTGATCGCGGGCATCTCGTGGCCGAAGTCGTGCCGCTGGGGCACCACGAGCGAGTACTTCTCGCGCCCGGTGCGCTGGCTCGTGGCGCTGTTGGACGAGCGCGTGATCCCCGTGCGGTTCGCGGGCCTTACGGCCGGCAACCTCACGCGCGGCCATCGCTTCCTCTCGCCCGGCCCGCACGAGGTGGCGACGGCCGCCGACCTCGTGGGCGTCGTCGAAGCCGCGCACGTGGTGTGCAGCGAGCAGGCGCGCGAGGCGGTCATCCGCGAGGGCGTGGCGAAAGCCGAGCGCGCGACCGGCGCCCGCGCCGAGCTGCCCGAGAAGACGCTTCTGGAGGTCGTGAACCTCTGCGAGCAGCCCACGGTGCTGGTGGGCACGTTCGACGAGGAGTTCCTGCGCGTTCCCGAGGAGATCATCGTCGACGCCATGCTCATGCACCAGCGCTACTTCCCGCTGTACGACGCGGACGGCAAGCTGACCAACAACTTCATCGTCGTGTCGAACGGCGACCCGGCGCACGCCGACACCATCACGGGCGGCAACGAGCGCGTAGTGCGCGCCCGCCTGTCCGACGCGAAGTTCTTCTACGAGGAGGACCTCAAGCATCCGCTGGAGACGTACGTCGACCGCCTGGACGAGGTGGTGTTCCAGGAGACGCTGGGCACCATGAAGGAGAAGGCCGACCGCATCGTGGCGCTGGCGAAGCACCTGGCCGCCGACGCGCAACTGGACGAGGCTGACGCCGCCGACGCCGAGCGCGCCGCGTACCTGGCGAAGGCCGACCTCGTGACGAACGCCGTGGTGGAGTTCACCAGCGTGCAGGGCGTCATGGGCTCCTACTACGCCGCCGCCTGCGGCGAGAGCGAGCAGGTTGCGCGCGCCATCGCCGACCACTACCGCCCGCGCTTCTCCGGCGACGAGCCGCCCGCGTCGGCGGTGGGGCGGATCGTGGCCATGGCCGACAAGCTGGACACCGTCTGCGGCCTGTTCGCCGTAGGCCAGGGTCCCACCGGCTCGTCCGACCCGTTCGCGCTGCGCCGCAGCGCCATCGGCATCGTGGCCATGCTGGAAGCGGGCCTGCCCGTGTCGCTTGCCGCCGCCATCGACGCGGCGCTGGGAACCTACGAGAACGCGGGCATCGACTTCGACCGCGACGCGATCCGCGCCGAGGTGGCCGACTTCTTCGTGACGCGCACGAAGGTCATGCTGCGCGACGGCGGCTGCGCTCCCGACGCCGTGGAGGCCGTGCTGGCAACCGGCGTGGAGGAGCCCGCGCAGATCATAGCCCGCACCCGCGCGCTGGAAGCCGCCCGCGTGAA
>OLQS01001542.1_pt1 | contig 13141 bp, 10 predicted proteins | sample 1672291 | NCBI WGS metagenome assembly OLQS01 (sample SAMEA3136668, study PRJEB25190) | human gut metagenome | biome: human gut; feature: human-associated habitat; material: faeces | place: Austria | collected 2013
AAGATGCGGATGAGCATCTTAAGCACAGCGACTACAGAGCAGATGGGATATGGTATGGTTTCTTTTTTCGTCTGTCTTCTCTAAACGAATGAAATAGTTAATTATTCTTTCTCCATCCCGCGGGATATTTATTTTTAAGATTATTGTTTACGAGTTTTCCAAATCCTAATGGATGTCCTGCCACCATGACTAGCTGCCAGCCTTTTCGTTTCTTTTCGCCGGCGATCAAGTCGCTTACATCGAGGGTTTCTCCGCGAAGATAACGTGACAGGCGTTCATCGTCTGCCGGGAAGTCAAGTACCTGATCAAAGTCCTGTGCGTGGAGTGCCAGGGCAAATGGCTGAGATGGTTCAAATCTTTTCTTTTTAAATTCGCCCATGAAGAGTCCATTTCTAAGGAAATGTAATCCTCGTCCATCGTATTTTGGTGCTGGAAGATAGTACAGATTATCTCCTCGCACATCGATTCGCTTCCCATCATATGCGATATTTACATGGGAGAAAAAATCTTCTGCTGCTGCTTTTTGTTCTTTATTTAAGCCTTTGCACTTTTCCCACCAGATAGAACTTTGCGAGACTGTCTGTTGTACTTGCTGCTGTGTACCGCTCTTTTTATGAAGAAGTGCCATAAAATGCCCCTCTCCGGACATCTTATGTGGCCAGATTCTGCGGCAAAGCTTACAGCTTTCATCGAAAACTTCTCCTCTGTAGGAGGTCAGTCCTTCTGCAAAGCCTTCATAATCTTCCATCGGAATAACTTCCATATCCGGACGTTCCTTTAAAAGATGTGTGATCGTCTTTTCATTTTCCAATGGTGAAAATGTACAGGTAGAATAAAACATCATGCCGCCTGGAAGCAGCATATCTGCCGCCTGTACAATGATTTCCCGCTGCAGTTTTGAAAAATATTCCGGTCCTTTTTCCTGCCAGGAATCCACAACCGCCGGATTCTTTCGAAACATTCCTTCACCGGAACAAGGCGCATCCACCATAATCTTGTGGAAAAATTCCGGAAATCTCTCCGCAAGTACATGCGGTGGCTCATTCGTCACAAAACTATTAGAAATACCAAATAGCTCAAGATTACGAAGTAATGCTCTCGCTCTTGCTGTATTAATATCATTTGCCACCAGAAGGCCTTCTCCCTGTAAGGCTGCTCCAAGTTCCGTTGCCTTCCCTCCCGGTGCCGCACACAGATCAAGAACCCGCTCGCCCGGCTGTACTTTAAGTCTTGATGCCGGAGTCATCGCACTCGGTTCCTGTAAATAATAAAGTCCGGCACTGTAAAATGGGTGCTTTGCCGGCGCATCTTCTGCCTCATAAAAATATCCATTTGAAATCCACGGAACCTTTTTCAAATGAAAAGGAGCAATTCTTTCGAATTCCTCCAAGTTCATCTTTAAAGTATTCACCCGCAGACCATACTGTCTCTGTCCGTCAAATCCGGCAAGAAACGCTTCATAATCTTCTCCTAAAATCTCCTTCATAGAATCAAGAAAAGACTGTGGTAAATCTGCCATCTAAAAATCTCCTTATTACTTAATTATATGATTATATGCAATTATTTTGAAAACACCAAAACATTCTCGAAATAATTCTGTATATTAATGAAAAGCCTGTCCTGCCTGTTGGGCACTGTCCGCACGCTGTTCTACTAGCGGACTCTTCTGGATCACATTACTGTTCTTCTGCTTCAATAATTCTTTAATAATCTCTTTTCTCGTAATGATCCCGATAAATACGTTACGCCCGTCCACAACCGGAACAAAGTTCTGATTAAGAATGTGCTTATCTAACTGTGCGATATCTGCATCAATACTTACTGCTTTATAATCCCAGCGAAGACGCATAGACTCCACATGAGACTTTCTCATCACTTCCATATCCATGTGATACTCTTCGATCAGATTCCAGAGAAAATCTCCTTCCGAAATCGTTCCAACATAATGTCCTTCTTTATCAATAACCGGAACCGCCTGATACCCATGCTTATGAATGAGGCGTAATGCCTGTGCTACGGTATCTTCCTGATGTATGTATGTTACTTCACTTTTAGGAATCAGATAAAATGATATATTCATATATAAATCGCTCCTTCTCGCTTTCGTTTCAATTTACGTGAATCTTCTCCAATACATATACATCATAACATACCAAAAGGGATTTAGATAGCCTTTTGCAAAAGCTTCATAAAATCTTCATAAAATAGTGATTTTTAAATTCTTTTTCTGTGATGCCGGCCTTGCCTCTGAAGATATCCGCTGCTATAACCATATGGGTGAACGTGCTTATATTGTCACACAGTCTATTAAAAAGCTAAAAAAAGATGGTAGACAATGGGCTTTGGATCCTCATGGTTTTAAACGTGTATCCGATGATCACCCTGCAGATATCGCCAAACTTTCTGCTGATGATAAAGGACTTTATTATAAAGACATGCCCTACACAACATCAAAACTTCATCCGAGACTCATCGTTACCTACTCTCCAAAGTATTTTCAATGGATTCAGCGATTTTTCTGTTCATCAACTGTCAAAGACGGGAATATAAAATATCAAGATAACTATTTTATCATGATGTTCTAAAGCAAAAATCCCAGCAGGCTGTAATGCCCGCTGGGACTGAATTGTTAAGGTTTCTATTTCACCTTAGGTCTTATCTCACCTTAAGTCCTTTGAAGATCTTAGCATAAGTCTTTTTGGATTTCTTAGAAACCTTGATTACCATTTTCTTGTTTACTTTGCTAAAGCATTTCTTGCTGGCAGTCTTCTTAGTGAGCAGTGTTGTTTTGATTACCACACTCTTAAGGTTTGGGCACTTGTTGAAGGCTTTGTTGGCTATCTTGACAACGTTTGCTCCAATTACTACCTTTTTCACGTTTTTGTTGTTTTTGAAAGCGTTTGCTCCAACTTCTGTTACTTTGTAGCTAATACCGTCTGCTTTGATTATAGCTGGAATTGTAATAGATTTCTTTTTAGCATTTGCTTTGCTAAATGGAATTGTAACGGATTTCTTTTTAGCGTTAGCTTTGCTAAATCTAACTTCTTCCCCTGCTTTGATTACTGTGTACTGATTTCCACCAATTGTGTACTTTGTTCCCACCTTTGCTAAAGTTTCTTTGATTGGAATTGTATCAGAGTCTTTGTCTGATGTTGAAGGTGTTGTAGATGTAGAAGGGTTCTTGTCATCTTTGTCTGATGTTGAAGGTGTTGTAGTGGCTGTAGTGAAACTGTGCGTGTGATCGTTTCCTGCGGCCATTGTGGTTACCGGGGCTAAAGCTGTGAAAGCCATTGTAGCTACCATTACTCCTGCTGCTAATTTGTTAAAAAATCTTCTCATTGTTCTGTTTCCTTTCTTTTTTGAGATTTTTATTTTGAAGATTAGGGGTGCCTCCTTACTGCTACCTCTTCTCTATCTTCTTAAATTATTATACTAAAGATTTGTTTAAAATTGGATTTGTAAATGCCTCTTGGCTAAAGCATTTACTCTTTTTAAATTGAAAAATACAGAGGGGCGATGAAACCTCTCTGGATTAAAGAACAAGTTATCATCTCTAATCGTGATTTCAAACGTGTTCTAGGCTAAAGCCTTTTCGTTCCCCTGTGCTAAAGCCTTAACAGTATCTAAAGTTTTTTATTATGTTTTTCATACCTAGACCAAACTAATGATGTAATAAATATAAGACTAACAAGAATAATAACACCAATACTAATAAATCTTAATGCGCCAAAAACACTCATAAAATCTCCTCCTTATATTAATCACTAATGAAATGTATATTAATAAATAATTTTATAAATTTTACGAAATCAGCAAGAACAAATGTTACAACGCAAGACATTAAAATACAATTAACTTCTATTAAATATTTTACAAATAAATTAGAAAAACTTGTAATCATAGCACAAAAAGAAAATGCACAAGTAATTATTCCTAAAATTTGATTTACAAATTCCCAAGTCTTCGGAAAATGATTCGTTTCGATATCTTTTGTGAAAAACAAATCTATAACTTTTCCAAACAGAAAAATAAATAAAGTTCTATGTAACAAAAATATTACTATATTTTAAAACTTATCTCAAAACTGCCGCAAAGCCCATCAACACTGGACTTACAGCAGTTTTTTATTTACGCAACTGTCAAAGACGGGATCATAACATACCAAAAGGGATTTAGATAGCCTTTTGCAAAAGCTTCATAAAATCTTCATAAAATAGTGATTTTTAAATTCTTTTTCTGTGATGCCATTTGAGAAATAGAGGGAATAGGAATATTTCCCCTTACTCCATATTGCCAGATTATATTTTCCTTTTTCTCCTTTTAAACAAACAGTCACAGACTGAATCCTTACTGTTATTACATCGCTGTATTTGGTATAATCACCTGAAATATCTGCATTTGAGATGGATTGTTTACGATAAGTTATGCTTTGTTCTGTATCACTGAAATATTGAATTTCTGCAAGTCCATCTCCATAATCAGAATACGTTCTTTCGCTTATTTTAAATGGAATAAGTGAAGATGGTATATCTGATATGGTAAATCCTATTTTCCTGGATAATTCTTTTGCTGAAGAATATTGATTCATATCAGGCAGCATATCCATAAATTCGCTTCCTGCATCAGACTCCTCACCTGTATTGAATTCGTCCTCCGCATTAGCGGCATCTGAACTTACGTCGTCAGAATCTGCCTCTTTCCTATCTGCCCTCGCTGACAGGGAATCTTTTTTATTGGCTGATGCCAGATTATGCTGATTGGCTGTATCTGGTTGTAAAATTGTGGATGTACCAAAATAGAAGACACAGCAAAGCAACAAAACAACTACCGCTGCACATACTGATAATTTTTTATACTGGAAATAATGAAATATATTCTTTTCTCCTCTGTTATCTTTGGAAGAACTTCTTTGTTCCTGTTCTATATTTTGAAGAATCCGCTGTTTCATCGCATCGTCTACATGAATTTTATTTATAACTTCTTTATAAGATTTACTCAAAATCATACTCCTCCTTCAAAATATTTTTTAATTTTTCCCTTCCTCTTCGAAGATCTGACCGAATGGTACTTTCCTTTCTTTGTAAAATACCTGCTATTTCTTTTACCGGGTATCCTTCATAGTAAAAGAGATGGATTACTTCTCTGTATTTTACAGGAAGGGATTTTACTGCATCCCACACAAAAGCTAAATCTGCTCTTTTTCCTTCTGTCAGTGTCTCTTTCAATTCATCGGTACCATGCCTTTTTTTATACCGCAGTTTATCTTTACACAAGTTTATGGCTACCCGAAAGATCCATGCCTTTTGCTGGGACTCATTATGTAACACAGGTGCTTTTTGCATGTATTTTATTAGTGTTTCCTGCAAAATGTCTTCGGAATCCTGCATATTCTGCAGATACGAATATGCTAACCGCAAGATATCATTTCCGTATATATCAAGAATTTTCTCAACCGATAGTCTTTGGTCTTTCGTTATTTTCACAACTTTACCTGTCTCTTTTTCATCAAAAAACTCTTCTTTTCCCAATATATTATCTGCTATGAAATACTTCCACTTTTTACTCCAAGTATATATGTATTTCGTAACATTTCTCCATATCCAAAGGCTCATCAAATAAAGATATGGCATTTCTTTTAAAATAGACTGTTCTTGTGTCATTACATTTCCTCCGAGTGAAGAACCTGGTATATGTTTATATAACATTTAAAACTTTCTTATTCCCATGACAATTTCTTTTCCATGTTAACCAAAGTTACCTGCGCAGCGATATCTGTATCACTTGGTGCGCTATAACGCTGAAAATACTGTCCTTTTTTATCGTCTATAAGACGATATACTCCCTGCCATGAGTTTAGTGGAGTATAGATCTGGTTATCTGAATAATCCGTTGTCAGAAACCATAAACACTGATTACCAATTTGTGGCTGCCAGTCACTTCCAAAGTTATATTGAACATACGTAGTATTTGGATTTTTTATGACTTTTTCTTTTATTTTTTTAATTTTGGGGTCATCCTGTTTTGCGAAATATTCAGATGCTTTGATACATCCACCCAAATCTATGATATGAATATTTTCTTTTTCTTCCAGTTTTTCTTTTAATTTTCCTTTATAAACTTTTTTCAATTCTACGGAATAATCTGTGTATACAGTATCTCCTTCTTCATCCATATAACTATTTTTTTCATTTACAGTTCCAAATACAATATTGTCGGCATCTTGAGCTAATTCTTCAATTGTATCGTAATTTTTCAGAAATTCAACTGTATCCGCAGACGAACCATAATATAGGATTTTCATATTGCTCTTTTTATTTTTCTGTTTATTTTTTTGTGTAGGTTGAGAAACATCACTGCCTCTCCTCTCCTTATCCGGCAGTGTATATATATTATTTGAAGATTGGTAGATACGACTTTGTCTTGGTACCGCCCTCAATAAAAGAATTCCTGTAAAAACGACTATCAGAACTATCAGCATCTGCTTATATTTTTTATCTTCTCTCATAAAACTCCCCCTGTGTTTTATTTTTATCCTATCTTATAAACGTATTTGACATTAAAAAAGTTGCAAAAAATTTAAGAATTTTGTGTTTGATTTTTTTAAAGGAATACATCTTTTACATAATCGTGAATTTTCCAGACGGTATAGATATTCTCCTTTACAGTATTTTCACAATGAGCTTGGACTTCCTGAAAATTCATAAAAAACAGAAAAGCAGAAATTTACTATAAAAGAAAATGTGATGTCGGAGCAAGTAAAAATGCCGGTCAGGCATTTTCTACGAAGCGACTATCTTCACATTTTCTTTTATAGTAAATTTCTGCTTTTCGTCTGTTTTCGTCTATTTTTCTAGCTTATGAATATTGTTGATAATTTCCCGGACTTTTGCGAGTAATTCTTTTTTGAGTGTTCCTTCGGATTCAAATACAAATACCGGGTTAGCTTCTGGTTTTATTTTCATTTTATTGCGATACTGCTTGAGGAAGTCATCGATTTCTTCTACGCGGACTTTGGCGTGTGGGTTCATGGTGAAGAGAATCTTGCTTCCTTTTTGTTCGATGGAAAGGAGCCATGCCTGATGTGCTTCTTCTCGAAGGAGTGCTACGTCCATAAGGCTGAGTAGTGGTTTTGGCGGGTCTCCGTAGCGATCGGTCAGTTCTTCGATCATATCCTCATATTCTTCTTCTGTTTCAATGGCTGCAATCCTTTTATACCAGGAAAGTTTTTCTGCTTCGCTTTTGATGTAAGTTTCCGGTATATAGGCATTGATGGACAGATCAATGGATGTGGTAAAGGTATCGACTTCTTGTTGTTCGCCTTTCATTGTTAAGACGGCTTCGTTTAACATTTTGCAGTAGAGGTCGTATCCTACAGATTCCATATGACCGGATTGTTCTGCGCCAAGAAGGTTTCCAGCGCCGCGGATTTCAAGGTCACGCATGGCAATTTTGAAGCCGCTTCCTAAGTCGGTGAATTCACGAATGGCTTTTAAGCGTTTTTCTGCTTCTTCTTTTAAAACGGAGTTCCTTCGATACATTAGGAAGGCGTAGGCGGTTCGGTTGGAACGACCGACACGACCTCTTAACTGGTAAAGCTGTGAGAGGCCGAATAACTGGGCATCCTGAATGATCATTGTGTTAACGTTTGGAATATCGAGTCCGGTTTCAATAATTGTTGTCGATACTAGTACATCGATTTCTTTGTTGATAAAGCCGGTCATAATACTTTCTAACTGACGTTCTCCCATCTGTCCATGTGCGTATTCTACAGTTGCATCGGGAAGCAGCTTTTGTAGCTGCGCTGCGACTTCATCTATGTTGTTGACTCGATTGTATACATAATATACCTGTCCGCCTCTGCCAAGCTCTCTCTCGATTGCCTCTCGAACAAGTTCTTCATTATATTCCATGACATAGGTCTGAATGGCCCGGCGGTCTACCGGGGGAACTTCGAGGACACTCATGTCGCGGATTCCGGCAAGGCTCATATGCAGGGTTCTTGGAATCGGGGTTGCAGATAATGCCAGTACATCTACGTCTTTTTTTAATTGTTTGATTTTTTCTTTTTGTTTTACACCAAAACGCTGTTCTTCATCGATGATGAGAAGACCAAGATTTTTATATTTGATGCTTTTTGAGAGAACTTTATGTGTACCGATCACAATATCAATGCTTCCATTTTTCAGACCGTCTAAAATACGTTTCTGTTCTTTTGGCGTACAGAAGCGGGAAAGCATGGCGATCTCGATTGGATAATGTTCCATTCTTTCCTTAAATGAATTATAATGCTGCTGTGCTAAAATAGTTGTCGGGACAAGATAAACGACTTGTTTGCTGTCCATGACTGCTTTGAATGCCGCACGTATGGCAACTTCGGTCTTGCCGTAACCAACATCTCCGCAGATCAGGCGGTCCATTATGCGGTGGCTCTCCATGTCCCGCTTTGTATCTTCGATTGCATTTAACTGATCTTCTGTTTCCTCATATGGAAATAATTCTTCAAATTCTTTTTGCCAGACGGTATCTTTTCCGTAAGAATACCCTTCTTTTGCCTGCCTTTCTGCATAGAGCTTCACTAAATCCTGAGCAGCAATCTGTACCTGTGAGCGTACTCTGCTCTTTGTTTTTTCCCATTCAGTACCGCCTAACTTATTGAGTTTTGGCTTTCTCGCACTCAGACTGGAGTACTTCTGGATCAGTTCAAGCTGGGAAGCGGGGATAAAAAGGTTGCTGGCATCTTTGTATTCAATATTGATGTAATCCTTCGTAATTCCGTCGGCCTCTATTTTTTCCATTCCGCGGTAAATACCAAGTCCATATCTTTCATGAACAACGTAATCTCCTACGGAAATTTCAGAAAGAGAATTGATTTTCTGCCCGCTGTACTGGCTTTTTTTCTTTTTCTTTTTTACTTTTCTTTCTTTAAAAATGTCTTTCTCTGATAAAACAACAAACCGGATTGCCGGATATTCAAATCCGTTTTCAAGGCGGCCGCTTGCGACCATAATCTCACCCGGCTCGATCATCCGGTTAAAATCTGCAGCAAAATACGCAAGGAGTCCGTAATCTTTGATGTTTTCTGCAAGACGTTTTGCTCTTGTTGTTGAGGAGGAAAGTAGAAGGATACGATAATTTTCCTTTTTCCAGTGTTCTAAATCTTTTATTAACTGGTCAAAGCTATTGTTATATGAAAAAATAGATTTTACTTCGATATCGCAGATTGTTTTTGGTTTATAAAAGGCATAGTCCTGAATGACGGAACTTAGTAAAATAAGTGGCTTCGCCATCACTTTTGATAAAATCTCTTCATAGCCAAACAGCAGATCTGCCTGTCCCGGCAGAACATATCCACCTTCTAAACGGCTTTGCATACAGAGGAAAAATTCTTCTTCATATGTCTTTCCTTTTTCTAGAATACGATGCGGTTCGTCCAGAAAAAATAATGTATTTTCCGGTAAATATTCAAGCAGGGATACTGTTTTCTCATAAAAATAAGATAACAGGGCTTCGCTTCCTTCTGCTGTTCCAAAAGAAAGAAGTTCTTCTTCTGTTCGTATCGTCATCTTGCGGAGACGCTCTTTTTCTGTAAGGCGCTTCTGCTTTTTAAATATTTCTTCCTGTTTCTTATATTCTTCCTTCATACGACGGACTGCATCGCCAATCTTATGTCTTGAAAGAATCATTTCTGTTGCTGGATATATTTGAACTTTTTCTAGCTTTTCTACACTTCTCTGCGTTTCTGTATCAAAAGAACGGAGTGAATCCACTTCATCTCCCCACAGTTCTATTCGAACCGGCAGTTCTTCTGTAAGTGGGAAAATGTCAATAATCCCACCTCGGATACCAAACTGTCCGGGTGATTCCACCAGACCACTGTTCTCATAGCCAAGCTCTGAAAGTTTTAATTTAAGTGCATCTGTATCAATGATCGATTCAAAATCAATCGTAAGACAGTGTTCCTTAAAATCTTTGAGGGGAATCATTTTCTCCATAAGAACATCTAGACAGGCAACGATCGTCAGCGGCTCTCCCGCCATAAGCTTCTTTAAGATATCCATTCGCTGCCTCTCGATATGATTACTGTGTACATCCGCGCTATAAAACAGTACATCTCTTGAAGGATATAGAACGGTATTAGAATCAAAAAAACGTAAATCCTGATAGAGTTCTTTCGCCTTATCTTCTTTATAAGTCAGTACAATCCGGCATGGGAAATCTTCTCCAAGGTTTGGAATAAAATGTGCTTTCTGAGAATCAACACAACCATTCAGGACAATGGGATAAGCCTTCTTTTCCATTGCAGTTTTCATATCAATATAAGTATCAAAGTTTAAAAGAGGGTTAGATAAAGTTTTCATGATACCTCCTTTCATTTTGGTTGTTGCACTTTTCTGTTGCATTCTGGAGCGTAGTCTTCTAAAAATCAAGTATAGAAAAATTTATCTCAGTCGAGAAGACTCCCACCTCTTTCAGGTGGTGAGTAACAGCAAATTTGTCTCAGTGGGAGTCCAATCTCCGACTGAGATAAACGCTCCGCGAGGATGCGCAGTGATTCTGTAAAGAATATGTCAGCTTACGCTGACCAGAATCACGCGCCAAGTCTCGCGGCGGCTCGACTTGAATTGGAAAAAGCATTTTTATATTGCTCCTATTTCATAGTACTCTAAAGGGATGATTTTATTCCGTTGCGCTAAACATTCCATTTTGCCCAATAAAGCAAGAACTTCTCGAGAACGAGCTCGAAGTTCTTATGGTCAAAATTCCATAGCGCAAAGTCATAAAATTCATTCTCTTTAGAGTACTATGAAATATTCCAGAACATCTTGCTCTTTCCAAATAAATTTTTCTATACTTGATTTTACTATTATTTATAGCGCAACGGGAAAATATTTTCTCTCTATTCCAAAGTTTTTCTCTTCTTCTTTCCTACACTATATTTGTTCATAGCTTCTGCAAATTCGTCCTGTGCAAAAAGTTCTGCTGCTTTTTCGACTTTGTCTAATGCATCGGAGAGCAGTTCTTTTTCGTCATCTTTAAAATGTCCCAGTACATAGTCTGCAAGATCCTGTCCCGGATGTTTTTCCCCGCCAATACCGACACGAATTCGTGGAAAAGTGTCTCCACCTAAATGTTTGATAATGCTCTTCATTCCATTATGCCCACCGGCACTTCCCTTCGTGCGCAGGCGGAGCATGCCGGGTTCTAAACTGATATCGTCATAAATTACAAGGATATCGCTTAAATCCAGCTTATAAAAATCCATGATCGGACGAAGACTCTCCCCGCTTAAATTCATATACGTTAACGGTTTTACAAGAAGTACTTTACTGCCGCCAATGAAGCCACTCCCTACCATTGCTTTGAACTTATGCTGATTCATATTGATTCTGTTTGCCTCTGCGATACGGTCGATTGCCATGTATCCTACATTATGTCTTGTTCCTTTATACTGATCTGTTGGATTCCCTAATCCTACAATTACTTTCATTCTATGTTCCTTTCCTGATTTTATTTCTTCTGTGTTTGTTTTTTCTTGATTTTGTAGTGTCTGTTCCTTTTGTTTTTCTTTTTGCTTTTCTTCTTGTTTCTCTTCTTGTTTTTCTTTTTGCTTCTGTCTTTGTCTCTCTAACTGTTCCTGCATTTTTACTTTTTGCTGCTGCTTTTTTCTTTGCTTTTTACGCTCCGATTCCCAGGAACTTACGGCTGCCTCGGCATCCTGTGTTGCCCACTTTTCCGGAAGCTTTCCGTTTTGCCCCTTACCAGAAGCGTTATCAAATATATTCTGACTGATGCTGTCAGGATTCTTCTTCCTGCGATGTTTCGGACGATACTGGTTCCACTCCTCATAAAATGGTTCCGGTTCTGACGCAGAATTCGGCAGCTTTTTGCCATTGCCAAAATAATAGTCTACCACTCTCTCCGCAGATTTGTCATCAAAATAATCATTATGCAAATGTGCAAAGCTTTCTACTTTTTTCAAATCCCACTGCTCATTTTTCATGCAGTCAATCAAATCCTGCATATTTTCTACGATCGGACCGGGTGCCGTCTTTTCATAATCAAAATAAAAACCTCGGTCTTTACTTAAATACCAGTCTTTGTCAAATGCATAAAGGATGATCGGACGGTTTAAAAGAGAATATTCTACTGCAATCGAAGAATAGTCCGCAATTAAAATGTCCGTCATGCAAAGCAGCTTACGGACATTCGGATAATCGGTCATATTTGCTACCATTTCAGGTACTTTGGCAGACTGAATCTGTGGATGAAGACGTACCATTAAGAAATAGTCTTCCCCAAGTTCTTTCTGAAATGCATCAAAATCAAACGCTTCTAAAAGCTTTTTATCATGTTCTTCCTCCCCACGAAAAGTCGGTGCATAAAGAACAAGCTTCTTTCCTTTCATTTCCGGATATTGTTCACTAAGTTCTTCCTTCCACGCAGCAATATCATGCTCTCTGAAAAAATAGTCCACCTGTGGGCATCCGATACAGATTACCTTTTCTTTCGGTGCTATAAAAGCCTCTGCATAATTATCTCTGATATTTTTAGAACTTGCCAGTATATGATCTGTATTTTGGGTTGCTGCTTCTAACTCTTTTAACACTGCCGGATCCGTTTCAGAAGAACCGCCAAACTTCTTAAAAGATCCCATCCCATGCCAAAGCTGAACTACCTTTGTCTCATCCGACAGCTTCATATATCCAAGCGGCAAAAAATTGTCATTCAAAAAAATATGGGATGAAGTCGCCATTCGAAAAGCCTTTATAGTAAAAAGCTTTAGCAAGCCTCCCAGATTACGTGGACTCACTTCATAATCTGTATGCGTGATAATATTAAAATGAAACGGTAACCCTCTTTTTTCACATTCATTTTTTATCTCAAACAGGCTTCCTGTTCCCCCGGTGTTTAACTTCTCCACGAGGGTGATCTGATTCTTCTTTACCTTCCATTTGCCAAAGAAATTAAAAAAGCCTGCAAATATTTTATTTGTATTCAATGTATCTAATCCTCCATACATGTAATCACAACATATGTTTTTTAGTATATCATAGATTATGCATTTTCTAAAAAGAAAATTTTTCGAATAATAAACCTTTAGGCTCTTGCAATCCCCAATCTCTTGCTCTCTTTTGATAAG
>OLQS01001551.1_pt1 | contig 13067 bp, 8 predicted proteins | sample 1672291 | NCBI WGS metagenome assembly OLQS01 (sample SAMEA3136668, study PRJEB25190) | human gut metagenome | biome: human gut; feature: human-associated habitat; material: faeces | place: Austria | collected 2013
TTTGGGGTTCATATATAAAAACTCTTTAAGCCGTTCTATTCTCGATGACTGCCTTCAATCACCTGATTTATCAAATCCCGGACTTCATCATCCGACATATTCCTGTCCCTTACAAGGGTACTTATTACTCCACGAATGGAATTATTGAAATATCGTTGTACCACATTCATCAGATTGTTGCCACAATACTCCTCTCTTTCAATAAGGGGGTAATAGATAAATCCGTTGTTTCCTGCCGACTTATGACCTAAAAAGCCCTTCTCAACAAGAAATTTCACGAATGTAGATATGGCGGTTCTGCTCGGACGAGGTTCAGGATAAGTGGCGATAATCTCCTTAACGGTAGCTTCACCCTTCTCCCAAAACTTGTTCATCACTTCTTCTTCGCGCTTGGTAAGTTGTTCCATCATTAAATGAAATTTAGTATATGCAAAGTTAGTCTAAATAAATTAGTCAAGCAAGCAAATACGGCTATTTTTATGATTTATAAGCAAACGAGATTATTACGACAATGAAATTTGTAGATTAATGAATGAAAAATGAAGCAAGAGGATGATATTAGATAATTCCCCCTCTTGCTTCATTATTATTTACATTTTTATCCCTTTTGGACGGTTTTCATCCTTGAATTGAAATCCCGGTCGCCCAATGATGATATGGTCGGCAATGAAATTGCCAGACGGACTTCGTTCATTCATTGGACTGCGAATCTGCGGTGCATCTTCGGTGTGTTGTGGTGGCACGTTCCGCACACCTTCCGCATCCGGCTTGATCTCCTGCCCGTCCTTTTCTTTTTCGGCGACTTCGGGCGTGGGCGGCGCAAGCTCCAACTGTATCTTGCGGTCAAGTGCGGCAAGTTCTGACTTCAACTGTTTCAGTTCGTCCTCTTTCTTCCACACCTTACCCGCTATCTCCTGTAACTGCGGAACCTCCTTTTCCAGCACCTCGTTCTTTCCCTTATACTGGTCAATGATGGACGGAATCCTCTCCAATGCGTTCAGGAAATTACGTGCGGCGGCTACCGGATCAGCCATAGCCAGATGCCCGTTGTTGTAGGTGTACTTGTAGTTTCCCTCCACCACGAAGCGGTTGTCGGTAAATTCCAGCCCCTCTTTGAGCATCCTTTCGCTGACCACCTTTATCGGGAAGCCGTAAAGTTCCCCGACTGGCTTGTACAAACCGCCCGTCGTGGCGTTCTTGGCTATCTCCTGCAAACGCTTTCCGATAACCTTTTCATCGGTAGAATCCACGCCGTCCACCTTAACCGTATTCAGGCGGTTGCCTTCCTTGTCGGTCTGCACAACAGAAAGAAAACGGTTCCAGTCCTCCGTCATGGCTTCGATGACAGCCGTATTGTTGCGCAGTTCCCCCGTCTTAGCTTCCAGCTTGAACTCCGAATCGCGCTTGCCCTTGTTGAACGACTTGCGTTCCCCTTCGAGCGATGCGATCCGCTTTTCCAGTTTCGCCTTGTCCAACAGGTCGGTATTGCCGGAGAGCAACGCCATGTACTCCGAGAAGTTCATGCCCGATTTCTCGTCCATCGCCCCCTCGTCGATGGTACGCGCGCCCATCGCCCCGCTTTTGAGCTGCGAGATGAACGTCTGCTTGCAGTGCAGCAGGTTGAACTTGTAGCTGTCCAGCGACTTTTCCACCGCATAGATGATGACATCCACGTTGTTCCCGGCAAAATGCTTGGCAATCTCGTTGCCTGCCCTGACTCCCCGTCCGTCACGCTGTTGCAGGTCGGACGGACGCCACGGCGTATCCAAATGATGGATGGCGACACACCTTTTTTGTGCGTTTACGCCCGTTCCGAGCATGGAGGTGGAGCCGAACAGCACACGCACCGTTCCGGCGTTCATGGTATCTATCACCGCCTTACGTGCCTTGTCGGTCTTGCACTCCTGAATGAAGCGCACCTCGCTTGCCGGGATGCCATAGTCCTCCGTCAGTTTCCGCTTTATCTCGCTGTACACGTTCCATCCGTCGCCCGGCTGGTACGTTCCCAGATCCGAGAACACGAACTGCGTGCCTTTCTGCGCGTCGTATTTGTGGTAATACTCCGCAATCGTCTTGGCGCAGTGCGAAGCCTTGTTGTCGGGGTGGTCCTCATAATGCGGGTCTATCATGCGCATGTCGAGAGCCATCTTCCGTGCGTAATCGGTGGCGATAAGCATCTTCGCCTTCTCCTCCGTTTCCGACAGAGGCAGTCTGCCCAACAGTGTGGCATCGCCCGTCTTCGCAAATTCCATCAGTTGTTTGATGAAATACTCTTGGTCGGGCGTGGGCGGTATGTGGTGCAGTATCTCGTTCTTGTGCGGACGGTCCACGCCCACGTCCTCCGCCGTGCGGTAGTCGGTAATCTCATTGTAGAAGGCGGCAAGCTCCGGCACTTTGATGAAGTAGCGGAAACGCTCCTTCTGCACCACGTTGTTCGTCACGTTGAACTCGAAGTCGGTCGTCTTCTTGGCGAAGATAGCCGCCCACGCGTCAAAGCACCTAATATCCTGCCGTTCCAGTTCCTTCGGGCGCAGGTACTTGAAAAGCAGGTACAACTCCGTCAGCGAGTTGCTGATGGTCGTGCCGGATAGGAACGTAGCCCCCAAGTCCTTGCCCGTGCGTTCCTGTATGGTACGTATGGCAAAGAGCATGTTCAGGGCTTTCTGGCTTCCTTCCGAGTTTCCCAATCCCGCCACACGGTCGTGCCGCGTGTTGAAAGTCAAGTTCTTAAATTGATGGCTCTCGTCAATGAAGATATGGTCGATGCCCATCTGCTTGAAGTCCACCACATCATCCGTGCGCGATTGGATGGCGTGTTCCACTTTCTCCAATTTCGCTTCAAGATTATGCTTGCGCTTTTCCAGCCCTTTCAGCATCGCCCTCGATACGTTCTTGCCCTGCTGCCGCAGTACTTCGAGATTTTCCTCCACCGTGTCAAGCTCCGCTTGCAGGATGCGCTGCTGCAACTCCGGTGACTGCGGAATCTTGCCGAACTGGTCGTGCGACATGATGACGCAATCGTAGTCGTTGTTCTTGATGTTGTTGAAGAAACGCACGCGATTGGCGGTGGAGAAGTCCTTCTCCGAGGCATAGAGAATCCGCGCGTTGGGATATGCCGCCTGATAGGTGGCGGCAATCTCCGCGACATTGGCTTTCAATCCGATAATCATCGGCTTGTGCGCCAAGTTCAGACGCTTCATCTCATGCGCCGCAATGCACATTATCAGCGTCTTGCCGGTTCCTACCTCATGGTCGCATATCCCGCCGCCGTTCTGTTTGAGCATCCAGACACAATCCATCTGCGACGGATAGACGCTCTTGATACCCCGGCTTGCCAGCCCTTTGAGGTTGAGGTCTGGAAAGGTCTGGTGTGAGCCGTCATATTTCGGGCGCACGAAACAGTTGAACTTGCGGTTGTACATCGTCGTCAGCCGTTCCTTAAACTGCGGCGACTGCTCTTCCAGCCATTCCGAGAACCCGTTACGGATTTCATCGATCTTGGCGTTGGCGAGCTGTATGCCCTCGCTGTCACGTACCTTGATGTCGTTGCCATGCTCGTCCTTGCCGATGGACTTCATCATGTCCGGGCAGGTGTTGTGCAGGGCGTGTTTCAACAGGTGCATGCCGTCATAGTTCCGGTAATAGCCCTTCACTAAAAACTCGTCCGTAATTTTCATGGTGCGGTAGCCGCACACCACCGAAAACTCGTCCATGCTTGCGGAGTAGGCGATTTTCACGTCCGTGTCGAAAAGGTGGCTCATGTAGGCGGCATATACGCCCGTAGGAATCCAGCGTTCCCCGAAATTGAAATCGAGGTCTTCAAAAGCGATGCGCGGCGGCTCGGCTTCTTTCAGAGCCTCCAACGCCTGCTTCACTTCCGGCATACGTCCGTTTTCAGGGTTGTCGCCCATCCATGCCTCGATGCGCTCCGCCTTCTCTATCACGTTCCCGGCGATGAACCTGTCCTTTATCTCGTAACCGGTTACGAGCGGGTTGTAGAAGATGCGTCCTTTGAGGGCGTCAAGCAATCCCTCCTCCGTGCTGTCGGTTATCTCCCGCATATAGTCGAGATTGACCGTGCCGAACTTATTGAGCGATGCGGAGAGTGCCTCTTCGGGAGAGCTTACGTTGGCATGGCTCTCCACAGAGAAGGAAACGGGACGCTCGAAGATGTCCGCCTTGACGAACCTGCCGTCCTCCGCACGTTCCAGCGAAAGGATGTCGCGTCCGGCGGCATCCATCATCAACAGTTTCACGTTATGCTTGGCATTGAGGTTGCCGTAGCGCATGACAAACTCATCGTAGCAGGTGTTCAACGCTCCGCGTTGCGCAGACCCTTCATCGTGATACTCCGCCTCGTAGCGGTAAAGCCGCTCGTATGAATCACGGAGTGACACATACAACATCGCTTTCTCCTTCTGGTAGCCGGTCAGGTCAAGCGGTTGGAATGTCGCGCCGTAAGGCGTGAGGCCCTTCAAATAACCGAGATTGCGTGAAGCATCCAGTACCATAGAGCCGTCACGGTAGTGCGGCTCCAGCATACCGTTGAACGGACGGGGAGAAAGGTCGAGAGGTTCCTCCTTCGGCTTTTCCGTTTCAAATTCAGGGAAAAGGGAAGTTGTTGTCTCACTTGCGTTATTGTCCGTAACGGGAACGGTTGCGACTTCCGGCTGTGCTTCGGGTCGTTTTGTCGCTTCCTTTTCCGGCATGTTAGTGGCGGGAGCGGCTTTCACCGCCGTCCCGTCCACCCGTTGTTTCTCCTGATGCTGTGCCGCCAGCCTGCGAAGCTCCTTGCGTCGCTCCGGCGTGAGGTCCATCATCATTTCATAGAAGCCGTTGATGGGCGGATTGGTGTCCCAATCCAAAGTGGCGTAAATATCATCCGGATCGGCTTTGGCTGCGACACTCACCGGCTTTGTTTCATGGCTGTCCCTGTTCTCCGTCAGCGGTGCGGCAGACGGCTGTGGCGGTGCGGTCGTAACCTGCGCCTGTGGTTTGGGAGGCATACGCCTTGCCGGGCTTCCCTTTTTCGCTGTCTTTTTCTTCTTGGAGGGTGCGTCCTGCTTGCGTACTTCCTCGGTCATGCCCCAGAGGTCGAGCAGGGAGAGCTGCACGCCCTCCGAATAATCGGGGCGGCGCGGCTCTATCTCCGGCTTTTCTTCCTCTGACTGCAGTATTGCCGCTTCGGGCTTCGCTGCCATTTCATGACGTAGCTGTATCTCAGGAGTGACAACCGGTGTGGAAATGGTTTCCGTCACCGTGCTTTTCCCTTGTGCCGGATGCAGGCTGTGCATTTCATACAGTTTTCTGTCCAACTTATGCAGCTCAATATCCATATGTTCCCGCAAGTCCTCCGCCATTTGCCCGATACCTCCCCGGTGCATGACTTTATAGGCAGGTTTCCCGTAAGGGGCTGTGCCGCTTATCAGATCCGAGTGGGGAATCATGCCGATGCTGCCGACATACCCGTTCTGAAAACTGCCTATCAGTGTCTTTTCCGTCTGCACGAACAACTCTTCATAATCGTACAGCTCCCGTTTCTTGCCGCTGTTCTTTTGAAGGATAATCAGGTCGCTGCCCACCTCCGTACCCGCGTTGTCCGTGAAGAGGTTGTTCGGCAGGCGTGCGACACCCACCAGATTGGCATTACGCATCATATACTCGCGTATGGGCGCGTTGGACGGTGCGTCCAGCACTCCATGCGAGGTGATGAACGCCACGATGCCGCCCTCACGCACCGCGTCAAGGCTTTTCAGGAAGAAATAGTTGTGTATTGCCTTCTGTGCGGAACGCCTTGCCGGGTCTTGGCTTCCTGTAAACTCCGGGTCGAACACAGCCACGTCGCCGAACGGGATGTTCGAGATGGCAAGGTCGAAATAGTCCGTGAAGGGCTTCTCTATCTTCTCGAATCCCTGCACCCTTACCTTTTGGTCGGGATGCAGGTGTCCCAATATCTTGCCCGTCATCAGGTCTTTCTCGAAAGCCATGACATCCGCGTCCGGCTTGTTTTCCTGCACGGCATCCACGAATGCGCCCACGCCCGCCGACGGCTCCAGCACGCGATCGGGACGTATGCCGTGTTCATGCAGTACATCCGCGATAGTGCCGGTTATCTCCGGTGGGGTGTAGAAAGCGGTCAGCACGGACTGCTTCATGGCATCCACGTACCGTTTGTACTCCGTATCGTCCTTGCTGTTTTCACGCACCAGCCTGTGCAGCTCCACCGTAGGGGCAAACAGTTCGAGGTCCGATTTCGCCCAATGCACGGCATCCGTCAGTTCCCTTGCCGGGTTCAGTATGCACTTCAACCCGCCGAAACCGCAATACTTCCGAAGTATGGCTTGTTCCTCGGCGGTTGCCGTCCTCCGTTCCCTGTCAAGGATGAATGCCGTCCGTATCGCCTCGATGTTGTCCCGCAGCCGTTGTTTGCGGTTAAACGCCATATTCCCCGATATAAAGGACGACGGCTCCCGTCAGCTCCGTGTAGAGCAGGTCGTATTCGGGCGACAGGGCGAAATTGTCGTCCGAAAGGTCATAAGCGGAGAATACATTACCGACAGGCGGCAGCAGCTTTCGGATGAAGGCCTCGCGTTTCTTTTCCGGCACTTCTTCGGCAAACTCGTTTTCCACGACTTCGCGGAGGATGGCGTACTTGGAATAGCGAAGCCCCCGCAGGAGCGTGTCCATCGCCAACTCCTGCGCCCCTTCGGACGGATAGCCTTCGAGCCGCGCACGCTCATACGTTTCGGCGGCACGGTCGGCGCGTTCCCGGATGAAGGCATCATCGGAAGCCTGTTCAAACTTGTTCGTGCGGAGATAGTCCAGCAGGTACAGACCGTAATAGGAAAAGTCGGTCTGACCCTCGTTTTTCTTCTTGTTGTTCATTACTTTGGATTTAGCGGATTGATAATTAACGGGATAATCGGTTGGAAAAAGGAAGAAAAAGGCACTCGGTATCCCTCCGAGTGCCACCACTAAATCCAAAGTATGAGTGTAATCCGGTATCGAAGAACAATTCATTACTCTGAACCAGTGGCAAAGTTAATACTATTTCTTCCGTCCTGAAAATTTCCTGCTCGTTTTCCTTTCTGGGAACACGAAATCTCGTGCAAGTGAGAGCAAAGTCAAGTTTACTTGGACTTTGCCGAACGCCGCCGAGATTGGGTGAAAACCAAAGTCGTGTTATAGTCCCCGTCAAAGGCGACTATGGCGTCGAAGCTCTTGCCCTGCTTGCTCTTGAAGCCTTTGAGCAGTTTCGTATGCCCGTCGGTGAGCAGTTCTTTGATCTCGTCATCGGAAAGGGTGCGGTTCGCCTTCAGGCGGAACACGGGCAGCCCGCACTCCGCGTTGTCGCAGCGTACCACCTTGCCGTAGAACTGCATGCTGCCCGTCCCGCACTTGGGACACTTACAGCCGGAATCCCTGCGGGAGAACAGCTTGTCGCACGAGAGCAGTTCGGAGGTGATTTCACGTGTGTACGCCTCTATCTCCCTGCGGAAGGTTTCGGCGGGCAGTTCCCCGCGCTCGATGCGTGCCAGATTCTTCTCCCATTCGCCCGTCATGGTTACGTCGGCGATGCGCATCGTCTTCACGACCGAATAGAGGGCAAGCCCTTTTTCAGTCGGCACAAGCGATTTCTTGCAGCGTTCCATGTAGCCGCGCTTGAAGAGCGTTTCGATGATGGCGGCACGGGTGGCGGGCGTGCCGATGCCGCAGTCCTTCAACGCCTGACGGAGTGCATCGTCCTCTATGTCCTTGCCCGCCGTTTCCATAGCGGACAACAGTGTCGCTTCTGTATGCAGCGGCTTGGGTTTGGTCTTGCCCGCCGTGATGGAGCAGCCTTTCAGCGTCAGCGTGTCGCCTTCCCGCCAATCGGGGATGGAGGTTTCTTCCTTGTCCTCCACGCCATAGACGGCACGCCATCCGGCTTGCCTGATGACGCTGCCTTTCACCGTGAACTCTACTCCGGCACACTCCGCCGTGACGGTGGCGGTGTCCTTGACGCATTTTTCGGAGAAAGCCTCGATCATGCGCCCGGCAACCATCTGATAGACGGTGCTGTCCTCTTTGGAGAGGAACAGCGGTTTCTCGCCCGTGACGAGCAGGGCGTGGTGGTCCGTCACCTTGCCGCCGTCCACGCTTCTGCGTGTCGGTACGGCTTTCGGCTGCACCTTGCCTTTCCATTCGGGCAAAGCCCCGATGAAGGCGAGCAGCTTGGGGATTTCGGCGAACACGTCTTCGGGGATGTAGCGGCTTCCGGTTCGCGGATAGGTGATGAGCTTCTTCTCGTAGAGCTTCTGCGCGATTTCAAGCGTCTGTTCCGCCGTGAAGCCGTGCTTGGCGTTGGCTTCCTTCTGGAGCGTCGTCAGGTCGTACAGGAGCGGTGTTTCCTCCGTCTTCTCCTTGCGTTCGGCTTTCGTGACGGTGGCTGTGCCTGCCGACTTCACCTTATCATACAGTTCCGTCGCGGGCTCTTTCTCTTTCCATTTTTCGGAAGAGGAAAACTTCACCGTTCCTTCATCGCAGCCGTCCGTTGCGATATGGAGCTGCCAGAAGGCTTCGGGCGTGAAGCGGCGGTTCTCCCAGTAGCGTGCGCACACCATCGCCAATGTAGGTGTCTGCACCCGCCCGACGGAGTACGTGCCGTGTCCGGCGGCGATGGAGAGTGCCTGCGTGCCGTTGATGCCCACGAGCCAGTCTGATTCGCTCCGCGCTTTGGCGGCAAGATAGAGGTTGTCGTATTTGCCGCCCGCTTCGAGGTTGCGCAGCCCCTCGCGGATAGCCTTGTCGGTAAGCGAGCTTATCCAGAGGCGGACGAACGGGGTGGTGCATCCGGTATAATGGTAGAGGTAGCGGAAGATAAGCTCACCCTCGCGTCCGGCATCGGTCGCCACAATGATCTGTTCGCTTTCCTTGAAAAGACGGGTGACGGTTTTAATCTGAGCCACCACGCCGCTGTCTGGCTTGTAGCCCTTCTCCGTCTTTACCTGACGGGGGACGAGCGTGAAGGTGTCGGGGATGACGGGCAGGTTGTCACGGACAAAGCCGCGTATGCCGTAGCCGTCGGGCATGGCAAGCTGCACGAGGTGTCCGAACGCCCATGTCACGGCGTAGCCGCCTCCCTCGAAATATCCTTCCTCTCTCTTTGTCGCGCCCACGATACGGGCGATCTCACGTGCCACAGACGGCTTTTCTGCAATGATTGTCTTCATATTTTTCTGTCGTTTTGAATTTTACAAATGTTACTTCGGATTTAGTGGCGGACACCGGATTACATCTTCATGCCCTTATTGTTTTTCTTTTGCGGCTTCTCCTGCTGCTGTTGCTGTGCGGTGTCCTTCGGGGCGGTCTGTCCCTTCCGCAACGGCTCCTTCAGGTTCTTGGTAGCCTCGTTGGTCTTGCCCTCGCTGTTCACCGCCACCTGCGTGCGGCTCTCGTTGGACGGGGCGACCTTCTGAGCGTTGTCGGGGTTGGTGTCGTAGCGGTACGGGCGTCCCTTCTCCGGATTGAACCTGATGTACATCGTGGCGTGGAAGCCCTGCTTGTCGGTCACGTTCTCCAGTTTCACGGCTTTGCCAGCCACGTAGTCGGCTTTCTGCTGCTCGGTGAAGTCCACGCCGCTCCATTTGCTGATGGGGCGGATGCTGCCGTCGGCGTTCGTCCACGTGTTGCGGCGTTGCTCCTTGTTCGTGTTGGCTGTGTTTTCCGTACCCTGCGCCTGTCCCTGTGCGGGGTTGTTCTTCGTTTCCTGCGTCTGGGCGGTACGGGGCGACCTGCCGGTTCCCGGCACGAACTCCACGCTGCGCTGCTCCACGTTCACTTGCAGGGTGGTGACGAACTTCCTGCCGTCCTTGCGCTCGATGAGCTTGTCGCGCACGGGCAGCCCGGCACGCAGCATGTCCTGCTCCTGCTTGGTGATTTCCGTCTTGCCGATGCGTTCCGGTATGCGCACCTTGCTGGCCGGGACATCCGTGATTTCGTTCGTCTTGCGGTCGATGCTGACGAACGAGGGGATGATCTCGCCCGTTTCCCTGTCCACGAGGTCCACGACCCTGCCGAGGTTGCCCGTTTCGCGCAGGTTCTTCCGGTCGTCATCGGAGAACTTGTGTTCCTTGTACTCGTCGAGCTTCTGCTCCTTGCGGATGAAGTGCGGCACAAGGCTGACGTTGCCCTCGCCGTCCTTCTTGAAGGAGAGGCGGGCGTCCAGCTCGAAAGCCTCGCCGCCGAAATTGGGCGACACCCTCACCAAGTCGGACTTGCCGTAGTTGAGCATCCTGTCAAGGTCGCCCGACTTTTCAAGGTCGTCGCGCTTTACGCCCCATCTCTCCTCCAACTCCTGCCAGTTGATCTTGCTCTCGTCGATAGGCTGGTAGCCCCGGTTGCCCTGCGTCTGCTGCGGGCTTTCCTGATTCTGTTCGTTTTTCTGTTCCATTTCTTCCTGTTTTTTAGGTTCGTCATCTTGTTTCTGTTCCGGTTGTTCCTTCGGTTTCTGCTCTTGGTCGGCGGTCTGTGCCGCCTGTTCTTCCTGCACTTTCTTTTCGTAGCCGGAGGTGTCCACCTTGTGGGGCGCAAGCATCTCCTTGTTGCCGTCGGGGTCTTTCAGCAAGTCCTTGATAACCTCCAGCAGTTTGTCGGCTTGGTCCGCCGCGACACGGTAGAAACCGAAGCGGCTGGGTTCCTTGCACTGCCGGAAGAAGTTCTTGAAGAAGTTGTCCAGCACGTCGCCGTGCCGGTCGAATTGCAGGAAACTCTGCGCGTTCTCCGCTTTCGCGGGGATGCGCTTGGGGGAGCCGTCGGCGTTCAGCCCGGCTACCACGCTGATTTCGCCCGTCTTCTCGTCACGGACAACCAGCACGTCCTTTTCGTCTTTTTTCTTTGCCATCTGAAAAATGTTTTAATGGTTATTTTTGAAAGAAATTATGGATACGAGCCTTGTAGAAGGCTATGTCTTCCTTGCGGAAGTCCTTTACATGTTCGGAGAGGAACGTCAGCACGTCCGCCTCGCTGTAATAGGTCTTTTTGCCGAGTGTCTTGTAGGGCAGCGCGCCGATGCTGCGGTAACGTTGCAGGGTGCGCTTGCTGATCTGGAGCAGCATGCACAGGTCTTGGTTGTCGAAAAGCCTGATCCCGTCCATCGGGTTCGGGGCTTTGCCGGACGGCTGCATGGAGAGCAGCATCTCGTCCTGACGGTCGAGCCGTTCCATCACCTTCTGCATCCAGTTCTCGAAATTGTTGCGGGTAAGCAGTTCCATGTCCTACGTCCTCCTTCCTTTGGGTTTGCCGCCCGTGCGCAGCGTGTGGTCGCGTTTCAACTGTTCCGGTGTCGCGGCTTCGCCCGTGACGGTGCTGTCTTCGAGCAGGCGGTCGATTTCCGACTGCCGGTAGCGGCACTTGCCGCGCAGCACGACATAGGCGATGCGCTGTTCGCTGCGCATGCGCTGGAGGGTGCGGCAACTCACGTTCAGCAGGTGCGCAGCCTCGCGGGTGGTGAGCAGCCTGTCGGGAGCTTCCTCCTTCCTACCGCCGGAAACGGCACGCACGTGTGCCGCTATCTCGGCTATCTGTTCCGTCAATGCGGTGAAGGCGGAACTTTCCATCGTTATCACTTTCATATTCAGTCCTTTCTTTTGGTTTCTGCGGCAAAATTCGGCAATAAACAAAAGGGGCTTTAACAGCTCACTACGTGGCTCACGTAAGATTTTTACGGATAATGGCTCCGTTGCCCGGACAGACGGCGCAACAAGCTGCCTTTTAGCGGGAAACGGCACGTGTTCATGGCGGCTTCGTTACCTTTGCGGCAAACTCTGAAATGTTTTGCTTATGGAAATAGTATCTATCGAGAAAAAGACCTTCGAGATGATGGTGGCGTCCTTCAACGCCCTCGCGGAGAAGGTAGCCGCCCTGAGGCGCAGGAGCGACGGCGGGCGGCTGGAAAGGTGGCTCACGGGCGAGGAGGTCTGCGGGCAGTTGAGGATCAGCCCGCGCACGTTGCAGACGTTACGCGACAAGCGGCTTATCGGCTACTCGCAGATAAACCGCAGGTTCTATTACAAGCCGGAAGAAGTCAGGAGACTGATTCCGCTTATCGGTACGCTCTATCCCGGCGGCAGATAATCTTATTATTCACCCACTGAATCCAAAGTTATGATGAACGAGAACAACGATGTTTTTACACTGGAGGACGAGCCGCTTGCCACAGTGGTGCAGAATATGCGCAAAGGCTCTAAATGGCTCTCCGCATTTTTGGAAAGTTACCGTCCGCCGCTGGACGGGGAACGTTACCTGACGGACAGGGAGGTGGCGGACTTGCTCCGTGTCAGCCGCCGCACCTTGCAGGAGTACCGCAACAACAGGGTGCTGCCCTTTATCCTTTTGGGAGGGAAGGTGCTTTACCCCGAATCCGGGTTGCGTGAGCTGTTAGAGGTGAACTACCGCAAGCCGCTGGAATAATGTTCTGGCATTCCGGAATAAAATGCGTACCTTTGTAGTTAAAAATGAAATACCATTATGCTTCGGAGTGAATTTGCAAAATTGTTAGAATCCACAATAATTCCTGAAGGAATAGAGCAAGAGGACATAAAATCTCGAATCTATCCAATAAGTGCAGCATTGATGTCAATGTTGCCGCAAAAACTGTATAGATATAGGAGTTGTTCAACATTAAACCTTGATGCTTTTGATAAGGATTTGGTTTATGCTGTTACTGCTGATAAGTTTAATGACCCCTATGACACTCTTGTTTATTATAGTTTGGATAATATTCAAGAGCAAATGAGAGCCTGTTGTACAGAAGAATTTCTTGAACAATTCAAACAGATACTTGAAAATAAAGATTTTGATTTTCCTCCAAGTGTAATCCAATTTTTCGGAAAAAACAATTTGGCAGGTTTTAAAAAACAGGTAATATCATGTAATGGTATAAATCCATTGAGATTAGCTCTTTTTAGTGCTGCAATGGAAAACATATTGAAAGAAATCCTATTAAAAATGGGGGATACATTAAAGATCGTATCTACGATAGCATGTTTAAGCGAAAACATAGATTCTGTTATAATGTGGAGCCGCTA
>OLQS01001570.1_pt1 | contig 12958 bp, 6 predicted proteins | sample 1672291 | NCBI WGS metagenome assembly OLQS01 (sample SAMEA3136668, study PRJEB25190) | human gut metagenome | biome: human gut; feature: human-associated habitat; material: faeces | place: Austria | collected 2013
GCAGATATCATCAAAAGAGACGCCGTGCTCCATGATATCATAGTAGATGTAAAAGAAATCACGAATGAAAAAAGTAGGAACATTCCCCTCATCTGGCGGTGTAAGCTGTGTATAAAGTGGATTTGAGAGATTCGGTGTGAGCGATTCGGAAGCTTCCATCATTTCCAGCAAAGGTTGGAAAAGCTCTGTGATCAGTTCTTTTTCCGGCCGCTTTGCGAGAATGCTGTTACGCATCGCGAGACAGTCATCCTTTAAAAGTTTTCGTGTTAAAATTCCAAATGCTTCTGCGTATAAATCAGGTGTCAGTTTGTTCATGGTTAAAAGTATTCCTTTCTAATCTAAATATTCTTATTTGAGTTTTGATATTTCCCGGTCAAAAAAGTCTCCGCATCTGCTGATCTTGAAAAGGAAAAGGAGCAGAAGAGAAAAGATCCCTGTTCCAAGAAAGATCATGGGGATTTTTATATAATGTACAATTCCCGCAAGCAGAAAAGAGAGAACCGGCATGATGGCACTTCCGGCAGAATTAAAAAATCCGGCGGCGCGGGCAAGGTATTCTGAGGATTTATTCAAGGTTCCGCTGATGTAGGCGGCCGAAAGGGAGGAAAGGATCGTGGCAAGTGCATTGCATAACAAAGCTCCGCTGACAAACAGAAGAAACAACTTGTTTTTGCAAAAATAAAGAACGCCTCCTTTTAGATTCTCCCAGTAATTAGTTTGCGTAATAGCCATATCCAGATCTTCTTCTACTTTCATCGCACCAATCAGGCATGCAGAAAGGAAAAAACTCAGCAGATCCAGACCGATGGCAAGGCCGGGGGCTATGGCCACAAGAACTCCTCCTGCAGCAGTTCCTGCGATCATACAGACCTGAGAACTGATCTGATTGAAGTTGATGCCCTCGTCAAGCTCTTCGTTGGCAAGCACTTTTGGCAGATAAGAAACTCCGGCGGGAATGCGAAATGCCTCGATACTATTAAAGAGAAAGGTAAATGCAACAAACATCCATGGCTGTAGAAAATCTGTCAGAAACAGCAGCAAAAATCCTGAAAGAGAGAGTCCGCGAAGGAGATCAGACCACACCATAACCTTTTGTTTTTGCATCCTGTCCACGAATGGAGCGGCCAGAGGCTGGAATAAAACAGTAGGAAGGACATTGGCTGCAAACACAATGGCAGAAAGACTGGCATTTTTCGTCAGAGCATAGGTCAGCCATGTGAATGCAATCGAATCAATCCCGTCACCAAGACGATTGATCATATTGGCAGACAAAAGTTTTGTATAGTTCCGATTTTTTAGGAGGGTACGGTACATACAGATCACAACCTTTCTGAACTGACGGAATAAATTCCTTAGGAATATTACCACCCTTCACTTCATCGATAAATTGCAATCCACCTTGAGTAAAGTCTTCATCAACCGGACCAATTGCTACGATAATATCAGCGAATTTACCGCGACCACCGGACTGTTTCTTATAAACTTCACGCAATTCAACAGTTTTTGTAATAGCTTCCTTGTAGTTAACCTGAGGTTTACCCTGATTACATTCTACTTTAAATTCACGTTTCAAGCGGTCGATAATAATATCCAAGTGGAGTTCACCCATACCAGAGATGATAGTCTGACCTGACTGCTCATCAGTTTTAACTGTAAATGTCGGGTCTTCTTCAGCCAACTTAGCCAAACCGTTAGACAGCTTATCCAAGTCTTTCTGTGTTTTGGGCTCAACTGCAATACCAATAACCGGATCAGGGAATTCCATAGATTCCAATACAATGGGTGCTTCTTCGTCACACAGAGTATCACCAGTACGAATATCCTTGAAACCAACACCTGCACCAATATCACCAGCACTAATTACTTCAACAGGGTTCTGTTTATTTGAGTGCATCTGGAACAGACGTGACACACGTTCTTTTTTACCGGAGCGAGTGTTATAAATATAAGAGCCGGCTTCTACTTTACCTGAGTAAACACGGAAGAAAGTCAAACGACCTACATAGGGGTCAGTTGCAATCTTAAATGCCAAAGCTGAAGTTTTTTCATCTTCACTGGGTTTACGATCTTCTTCCGCACCTGTGCTCGGGTTAGTACCCACGATAGCAGGAGTATCCAACGGAGAAGGCAAGAATGCACAAACATAATCAAGCAATGTCTGAACACCTTTATTCTTGAACGAAGAACCGCAGAACATAGGAACGATGTCCATCTTCAAAGTACCTGCACGCAATGCACGCAAGATTTCTTCTTCAGTGATAGTAGAAGGATCATCAAAGAATTTCTCCATCAAAGTATCATCGAAATCTGCTACTTTTTCAAGCAGTTTTTCTCTCCATTCATTAGCTTCGTCAACCAAGTTTGCCGGGATTTCTTCTACACTGTAGTCTGCTCCCATAGTCTCATCATGCCATAAGATGGCTTTCATCTTAATCAGGTCAACAACACCTTTGAAGTTTTCTTCCGCACCGATAGGAATTACAACAGGACAAGGATTTGCACCGAGCACAGTTTTCATCTGACGAACAACTTCAAAAAAGTCAGCACCAGAACGGTCCATTTTGTTAACATAACCGATACGAGGCACATTGTATTTATCAGCCTGACGCCACACTGTTTCCGACTGAGGTTCTACACCACCGACAGCACAATAAGCAGCAACAGCTCCATCCAAAACGCGTAATGAACGTTCTACTTCAGCAGTAAAGTCAACGTGTCCCGGAGTATCAATCAAGTTAATCTTATAAGTATTGCCTGCATATTTCCAACGAGTTGTTGTCGCTGCAGAGGTAATAGTAATACCACGTTCCTGCTCCTGAGCCATCCAGTCCATTGTAGCTGCACCATCATGAACCTCACCAATTTTGTGGGTCAGACCGGTGTAGAACAAAATGCGTTCCGAAGTGGTTGTCTTACCGGCATCGATATGAGCCATAATACCGATATTGCGGGTCAAATGCAAATCATTTTTAGCCATTTTCGTCCTTTACTTATTTAATTATTACTTGATTAGAATCTGAAGTGAGCGAATGCACGGTTAGCTTCTGCCATACGATGCATATCTTCTTTACGCTTGAAGGCACCACCCTGTTCGTTGAATGCGTCGATGATTTCAGCAGCCAACTTATCTGCCATTGACTTACCACCACGTTTACGAGCGAAAAGGATCAAGTTTTTCATTGAGATTGATTCCTTGCGTTCAGGACGGATTTCAGTAGGAACCTGGAATGTAGCACCACCCACACGGCGAGACTTAACTTCCAGCTGAGGAGTTACGTTATCCAAAGCCTTCTTCCAAATTTCCAAAGCTGACTTTTCTTCGTTAGGAAGTTTTGTTTTTACTGTTTCCAATGCAGCATAGAAGATTTCGTAAGAGGTATTCTTCTTTCCATCATACATCAGATGGTTTACGAATTTAGAAACCTTCTGATCATTAAATACCGGATCCGGAAGGATCACACGTTTTTTTGGTTTTGCTTTTCTCATTTTTCTTAAAAAAATAATGTTTTTTGTTTGGGGCTGCGACTCTTGTTTACTTCAACGCTTCCACCGAAGCATTTACTCAACCTTTATAGCTTATTCCAACAAACCAAAAACTTAAATTAAAATACTTTTTTTCTTTTCGGAATTTCAGCCAGGCTTCAAATTACTTTTTACCTTTACCTTTTGCAGGAGCTGCTGCTTGTCCGGCTTTCGGGCGTTTAGCACCGTATTTAGAACGTCTTTGTGTACGACCAGCCACACCCGCTGTATCCAAAGTACCACGAACAATGTGATAACGTACACCCGGAAGGTCTTTCACACGACCACCACGAACCAATACGATTGAGTGTTCCTGCAAGTTGTGTCCTTCTCCCGGAATGTATGAGTTCACCTCTTTTTGGTTAGTCAAACGTACACGAGCTACTTTACGCATTGCAGAGTTCGGCTTCTTCGGAGTAGTAGTGTATACTCTCACGCAAACGCCACGTCTTTGAGGACATGAATCCAAGGCTGGAGATTTACTTTTCTCCACCAGCACTTCGCGTCCTTTTCTTACTAATTGCTGAATTGTAGGCATTTTAATTGTTTTTAGTTATATATTATTGTTTATATTAATTCAAAACTATACACTTTTGGGCTGCAAAGATACTAATAAGTTTTGAATAATCAATGCACTACAAGTTTTTTTTTGATTTTACGCTTCACCCTTGATGTTGGGAAGAGGCGGAAATGTTTGTTCGTCCGGCATGCGAATCAGTCCGAAAGCGCGTTCATATTTCCCAATATTCTCTTCGAGTGCACGCAGCAAACGCTTGGCATGTTCGGGTGCCAAAACTATGCGCGATTGCACGCCAGCCTTTGGCATTCCAGGCATCACGCGGATAAAGTCGAGAATAAATTCCGAACTGGAATGAGTTATAATAGCCAAATTGGCATATGTACCTTGCGCCACTTCTTCCTTCAATTCTATCTGGAGTTGACCGTTGTTGTTTTCTTGATTTTCCATGTTGCACAATTGTTTTTAAAATGTTCTTAAAAGATAGACCAAAAGTACTCTTTTTTTTCGGATGATATACATTTAAGTTCAAAAAGACACATAATAATCCGTTCTGAAAAAGGAGCAAGCCACTGCAACCGTTTTGCAGTAGCACTGTAACAAACATACAGAAGCATTGCAGTACAGAAGGAAGAGGCAAAGATAAAACAGAGAGGGAATACTCCTTCTTATAGGATATTCCCTCTCTATTTTATAGAATTATATTGACGTTGTAAGGCTATCCCTCTACTTTCTCGTCTACAGCATAATCAAGTACCGTCTTCTTGTTGGCAAGCATACGGTCGTACTCTTCTTTGGAGCCAACGATAATCTTCTCGAACTCGCGTTGTCCGGTACCGGCAGGAATCAGGTGACCGCAAATTACGTTCTCCTTCATACCTTCCAGACGGTCCACCTTTCCGTTGATGGCAGCCTCGTTCAGTACCTTCGTCGTTTCCTGGAAGGAAGCAGCCGACATGAAGCTTGAAGTCTGCAATGCAGCACGGGTGATACCTTGAAGAATCTGAGTAGAAGTCGCAGGTACAGCGTCGCGCACTTCCACGGGTTTCAAGTCGCGGCGTTTCAACATGGAGTTCTCGTCACGCAGCTTGCGGGCCGTCACAATCTGGCCAGCCTGCAGACTCTGGGAATCTCCAGCATCCACTACCACCTTCTTTCCCCAGATACGGTCATTCTCTTCCATGAATTCCATCTTGTCAACAACTTGCTGTTCCAGGAAGCGGGTATCACCTGGCTCGTCGATTTCCACCTTGCGCATCATCTGACGAACGATGATTTCAAAGTGCTTATCATTAATCTTCACACCCTGCAGACGGTAAACGTCCTGAACCTCGTTCACAATATATTCCTGCACGGCCGTAGGACCTTTGATAGCCAGGATGTCCGCAGGTGTGATAGCACCGTCAGACAACGGAGTACCGGCGCGTACATAGTCGTTCTCCTGAACCAGAATCTGCTTGGACAACGGTACGAGGTACTTCTTCACTTCACCGGTCTTGGAAGTAACGATGATTTCGCGATTACCGCGTTTCACCTTACCCATGGTAACCTCACCGTCGATTTCTGAAACCACAGCGGGATTAGATGGGTTACGTGCCTCGAACAACTCAGTGACACGGGGAAGACCACCCGTGATATCACCCGCTTTACCTACGGCACGCGGAATCTTCACGATAACTTCACCGGCCTTTACCTTCTGACCGTCTTCAACCACTACGTGGCCACCTACTGGCAAGTTGTATGTACGGATCAGTTCGCCGTCTTCTGTCATGATGTGTGCGGTAGGCACCTTCGTCTTATCCTTAGACTCAATGATGATGATTTCGCGCAAACCGGTAGATTCATCAGACTCTACCTTATAAGTCACGTTTTCAATAACACCTTCAAATTCAATCTTACCGGTAGCTTCGGTAATGATAACCGCGTTGAACGGGTCCCAACGGGCAATCATCTTGCCTTTCTCTACCATTTCACCATCGGCTGCATAGAGCGTAGAACCGTAGGGTACATTATGAGTGGAAAGCACAATACCCGTGTTGACATCCACGAAACGCACTTCGGCCAAACGGCCTACCACTACCTTTGCCGGTTCGCCTGCTTCGTCGATAACGTCTACCGTACGGAGTTCTTCGAATTCCAGACGGGCAGGATTCTTGGCCACGATGCTTGCGTTGGCAGCAATATTGGCTGCCGTACCACCGGCATGGAATGTACGCAGTGTCAACTGTGTACCCGGCTCACCGATAGACTGTGCAGCGATTACGCCGACTGCCTCGCCCTTCTGAACCATACGGCTGGAAGCCAGGTTACGTCCGTAACACTTGGCACAAACACCTTTCTTGGATTCGCAGGTCAATACAGAACGGATTTCAACGCTCTCGATTGGAGAGTCTTCAATGCGTTGTGCAATGTCCTCGGTAATTTCCTCACCGCCGGCCACAATCAGTTCGCCGGTTGTAGGATGAACAATATCATGTACGGATACACGACCCAGGATACGTTCATACAGAGTGGCAATGGTTTCATCATTGTTCTTCAGTGCCGTACAAACCAATCCGCGGAGCGTGCCGCAGTCTTCTTCATTAATAATCACATCATGCGATACGTCAACCAGACGACGGGTCAGGTATCCGGCATCGGCCGTCTTCAAAGCGGTATCGGCAAGACCCTTACGGGCACCGTGGGTAGAGATAAAGTACTCCAACACGGACAGACCTTCCTTAAAGTTAGAAAGAATCGGGTTTTCGATAATCTGACCGCCTTCGGCACCTGCTTTCTGGGGCTTCGCCATCAAACCACGCATACCGGAGAGCTGACGAATCTGTTCCTTAGAACCACGGGCACCGGAATCCAGCATCATGTATACAGAGTTGAAACCCTGGTCGTCGCTTGAAATGGTTTTCATCAGGATGTTGGACAACTCAGAGTTCACGTGCGTCCAGATATCGATTACCTGGTTGTAACGCTCGTTGTTCGTGATGAAACCCATGTTATAGTTATTGATTACCTGCTCTACTTCATCATAACCTTTCTGTACTAATGCTTCCTTCTCTTCCGGGATAATGATATCGCCCAAGTTGAACGACAAACCACCCTTGAAGGCCATGTAATAACCGAGGTTCTTGATTCCGTCGAGGAAGTCGGCTGCCTTGGCAACACCGCACACCTTGATTACGTGACTGATGATGTCTCGGAGTGACTTCTTGGAGATAATCGTATTGATATATCCTGCTTCTGCCGGAACAATTTCGTTGACAATGACACGGCCCACGGAGGTATCGTGCATCATCTTGTCCACAATGTTACCATTCTCGTCAACGTCTTTCACTATTACGCTTACCGGAGCATGGATGTCGCACTTACCTTCATTGTAGGCAATCAGCGCTTCCTCAGGACCGTAGAATGTCAGGCCTTCACCCTTGGCACCCTTGCGCAGCTTCGTAATATAGTACAGACCAAGTACCATATCCTGAGCAGGCACAGTGATAGGAGCACCGTTGGCAGGGTTCAATATATTGTGTGACTGGAGCATTAGCATCTGTGCTTCCAGAATCGCTTCGTTGCTCAACGGCAAGTGCACGGCCATCTGGTCACCGTCGAAGTCGGCATTGAACGCCGTACATGCCAACGGGTGCAGCTGGATTGCCTTACCTTCAATCATTTTAGGCTGGAATGCCTGGATACCCAGACGGTGAAGTGTCGGGGCACGGTTCAACAGCACCGGATGCCCCTTCATCACGTGTTCCAAAATATCCCAGATAACGGGTTCCTTGCGGTCTACAATCTTCTTGGCGCTCTTTACCGTCTTCACGATACCACGCTCAATGAGCTTACGAATGATGAACGGCTTGTAAAGCTCGGCTGCCATCAGTTTAGGGATACCGCATTCGCCCATCTTCAGCTCCGGACCTACAACGATTACAGAACGTGCGGAATAGTCGACACGCTTACCCAACAAGTTCTGACGGAAACGTCCTTGCTTACCCTTCAAACTGTCGGAAAGTGACTTCAACGGACGGTTAGCGTCGGTCTTCACTGCACTCGATTTACGGGAGTTATCAAACAGAGAGTCGACAGCTTCCTGCAACATACGTTTTTCATTACGCAAAATCACTTCAGGAGCCTTGATTTCAATCAATCTCTTCAGACGGTTGTTACGGATGATGACACGACGGTAAAGGTCATTCAAGTCAGAAGTTGCGAAACGGCCGCCATCCAATGGGACCAACGGACGAAGTTCGGGCGGAATAACCGGTACAATGCGTACAATCATCCACTCGGGCTTGTTGCGTCCGCGTGATGCACGGAACGACTCAACTACCTGAAGACGTTTCAGAGCTTCGGTCTTGCGTTGCTGTGAAGCATCGCTTCCGGCACGGTTACGCAGTTCGTAAGACAAAGAGTCAAGGTCGAGGCGTGACAGCAAATCGTAGATAGCTTCCGCGCCCATCTTGGCAATGAACTTATTGGGATCTGAATCTTCGAGGAACTGGTTGTCTTTCGGCAACTTTTCCAGCAAGTCCAGGTATTCTCCTTCTTCAAGCAAGTCATACTGTGCCACTTCATCGGACAGTACACCCGGCTGAATGACAACATAACGCTCGTAATAGATAATGGCATCCAGCTTCTTGGTGGGCAAGCCCAACAAGTAACCGATTTTGTTGGGAAGTGAACGGAAGTACCAGATGTGAGCCACGGGCACAACGAGCTGGATGTGTCCCATACGCTCACGGCGCACTTTCTTTTCAGTCACTTCCACACCACAACGGTCGCAGACGATGCCTTTGTAACGGATACGCTTGTACTTACCGCAATGGCACTCGTAATCCTTGATAGGACCAAAGATGCGCTCGCAGAACAATCCGTCGCGTTCGGGCTTATACGTACGATAGTTGATGGTTTCAGGCTTTAAAACTTCACCACTCGAATTCTCAAGGATTTCCTCAGGAGAAGCCAAACCGATAGAGATTTTCGAGAAATTACTCTTTATCTTGTTATCTTTTCTAAAAGCCATAAATTTATTTAATTGATAATTGACAATGGAAAATTGAAATTGAAAAACTGAAAACCGATAATTGAGAATGGTAACTTGCATTATCCACTCTCAATTATCAATTATCCATTATTCTAAGTTGATGCTCAAGCCCAAACCTCTCAACTCGTGCAGCAATACGTTCAGTGACTCGGGGATACCCGGAGCAGGCATCGGTTCACCCTTCACGATTGCTTCATAAGCCTTGGAACGTCCTACAACGTCATCAGACTTGATAGTCAGGATTTCCTGCAGAATGTGTGCGGCACCGAACGCTTCGAGTGCCCAAACTTCCATTTCTCCAAAACGCTGACCACCGAACTGTGCCTTACCACCCAACGGCTGTTGCGTAATGAGTGAGTACGGACCGATGGAACGTGCGTGCATCTTGTCTTCAACCATGTGACCGAGCTTCAGCATGTAAGTCACACCTACCGTAGCCTGCTGCTCGAATGCTTCACCGGTACCACCATCATACAGCGTTGTCTTGCCGTAGCGAGGCAAGCCGGCCTTATCGGTCCATTCGTTCAAATCGTCCAAAGATGCACCGTCAAAGATAGGAGTGGCAAACTTCACGCCCAGGTTTTTTCCGGCACGCCCGAGAACGGCCTCGAATATCTGACCGATGTTCATACGTGAAGGCACACCCAACGGATTCAGCACGATGTCTACCGGAGTACCGTCAGCAAGGAACGGCATGTCTTCCTGGCGTACCACACGGGAAACAATACCCTTGTTACCGTGACGACCGGCCATCTTGTCACCGACACCAATCTTACGTTTCTTGGCAATGTATACCTTGGCCATCTGAATGATACCTGCGGGCAACTCGTCACCGATAGTGATGGCGAACTTCTTGCGTTTCAGCTCGGCATCGAGTTCCTTGTACTTCTTGATGAAGTTCATCACCAATGCACGAATCAGTCCGTTGGTATGTTCATCCTTCGTCCAGTTGCTCAACTGAACAGCGGTGAAGTCCAAATCGCTGAAGTCGGAAGCAGAGAATCTGGCGCCTTTGGAAATAATGTCGGCACCCATGTAATCCTTCACACCTTCCGATGTATAATTTTCTGTAAGCTTCAACAGCTTGTTTATCAACACTTTCTTGAGGTCACCAATCTTAGCGTCGAACTCATCGTCAATCTTCGGTAACAGAGCCTTGTCGGCCAGCTTGGAGCTGCGGGTCTTGACAACACGGGAGAACAGACGCTTACCGATAACAACACCCTTCAAAGAAGGAGAGGCTTTCAAAGAAGCATCCTTCACATCACCGGCCTTGTCACCGAAGATGGCACGGAGCAGTTTCTCTTCCGGAGAAGGATCCGATTCACCCTTCGGAGTAATCTTACCGATAAGGATATCACCCGGTTCGATGCGGGCACCCACACGAACAATACCGTTTTCGTCAAGGTCTTTAGTCGCTTCCTCACTTACGTTAGGAATGTCAGAGGTCAACTCTTCCATACCACGCTTCGTTTCACGAACTTCCAAAGAATATTCTTCTACGTGTACAGAGGTCAAAAGATCCTCACGAACCACACGTTCGTTCAGTACGATAGCATCCTCATAGTTATAGCCCTTCCACGGCATGTAAGCAACCAGCAGGTTCTTACCCAGTGCAAGCTCTCCGTCTTCGGTTGAATAACCTTCCGTCAGGATTTGACCTGCAGTCACGCGCTGACCCTTCTCGCAAATCGGACGGAGGTCAATCGTCATGTTCTGGTTGGTACGGCGCCACTTCGGGATATTATATTCTTTCAATGCAGGCTCGAAGCTTACGAACTCTTCCTCCTCCGTACGGTCGTACAGAATACGGATAGTCGTTGCATCCACGAATTCAACCACACCGTCACCCTCGGCAGTAATCTGCGTACGGGAATCGCGTGCCAGCTGGCGTTCGATACCGGTACCTACAATCGGAGCTTCGCTCTTCAATAAAGGAACAGCCTGGCGCATCATGTTTGATCCCATCAATGCACGGTTGGCGTCATCATGCTCCAAGAACGGAATCAAAGAAGCCGCAATAGAAGCAATCTGCTGGGGAGATACGTCCATCAATTCCACCTCGGAAGGAGGAACCACCGGATAGTCGGCATCCTGACGGGATTTTACTTTATCACGTACAAAAGTACCGTCATCGTTCAAAGGAGCATTACCCTGAGCAATAATCTTGGCTTCCTCTTCTTCTGCGGTGAGGTAAACCAAACCTTCGTCAGAAAGATCAACCTTACCCTCTGCCACCTTGCGGTACGGAGTTTCAATGAAGCCAAGCTCGTTGATTTTCGCGAACACACAGAGTGAAGAAATCAAACCGATGTTCGGACCTTCAGGAGTCTCGATAGGACAAAGACGTCCGTAGTGAGTATAGTGTACGTCACGAACCTCGAAGCCTGCACGCTCGCGTGACAGACCGCCGGGACCCAGGGCAGACATACGGCGCTTGTGAGTAATCTCGGCCAGCGGGTTGGTCTGGTCCATGAACTGTGACAAAGCATTCGTTCCAAAGAATGAATTGATAACGGAAGAGATTGTCTTGGCGTTAATCAGGTCAATCGGAGTAAAGACTTCATTGTCACGGACGTTCATACGCTCGCGGATAGTACGCGACATACGTGCCAGACCGATGGCAAACTGATTGGACAACTGTTCGCCCACTGTACGCACACGACGGTTGCTCAAGTGGTCGATATCGTCCACATCCGCTTTCGAGTTAATCAACTCGATGAGATATTTGATAATTTCGATAATATCTTCCTTGGTAAGGACACGCACGTCCATATCGGTCGTCAAGTTCAACTTTCTGTTGATACGATAACGGCCTACATCACCCAGGTCATATCTCTTCTCTGAGAAGAACAGGTTATTGATAACCTCGCGTGCACTGGCATCATCGGCAGGGTCTGCATTACGCAACTGGCGGTAGATGTAGAGTACAGCTTCTTTTTCCGAGTTACTCGGATCCTTCTGCAGAGTATTATATATGATAGAATAGTCAGACTGGTTCGGTTCTTCCTTGTGTACGAGGATATTCTGAACGCCCGACTCTAATATAATGTCAACATGTTCCGGCTCGATTACAGTTTCACGGTCAATAACGACTTCGTTACGCTCGATGGAAACAACTTCACCGGTATCTTCGTCTACAAAATCCTCAATCCATGTTTTCAACACACGTGCGGCCAACTTACGTCCCACCATCTTCTTGAGGTTCGTCTTGTTCACCTTCACGTCTTCCGCCAAATTAAAAATCTCGAGAATGTCCTTGTCATTCTCAAATCCGATGGCTCTCAGCAAAGTGGTAACCGGCAATTTCTTCTTACGGTCAATGTACGCATACATGACGTTGTTGATGTCGGTGGCAAACTCAATCCACGAACCCTTGAACGGGATGATACGGGCTGAGTACAACTTGGTACCGTTGGCATGTACGCTCTGTCCGAAGAATACGCCCGGTGAACGGTGAAGCTGGGATACAACCACACGTTCCGCACCGTTGATGACGAATGTTGCCTTATCCGTCATGTAAGGAATAGGACCGAGGAACACGTCCTGAATGACCGTGTCAAAATCTTCGTGGTCGGGGTCGGTACAATATAATTTCAATTTTGCCTTCAAAGGCACGCTATATGTAAGCCCTCGCTCTATACATTCATCAATGGTATAGCGCGGCGGATCAATATAGTAGTCCAAAAACTCAAGAACAAAATTATTTCTTGTATCGGCAATGGGGAAGTTTTCAGCAAATGCTTTATACAGTCCCTCGTTCTTACGTTTCTCGGGTGGGGTGTCCAGTTGTAGAAAGTCTTTGAATGACTTCAATTGTACTTCCAGAAAATCCGGATATTCAAGCGGATTCTTAGTCGAAGCAAAATTAACTCTTTGATTTA
>OLQS01001571.1_pt1 | contig 12955 bp, 12 predicted proteins | sample 1672291 | NCBI WGS metagenome assembly OLQS01 (sample SAMEA3136668, study PRJEB25190) | human gut metagenome | biome: human gut; feature: human-associated habitat; material: faeces | place: Austria | collected 2013
CTGCCTGTCTGCGGGTAATGCGCTTGCGGCAGTCCGGGCAGTATTTGACGCTGTTTGACTTTGACGCAAAGGAAGTCCCGCATACAGTACAACGCTTTTTATCTTCGGCATGGAAAAGTTCTGCATACAGCAGCGTATCATTGGGAAGTACGGCAGTTTTGAACCATTTGCAGAGTAACGAATAGGAAATGAGCTGCGGACATACGCACTCGTCCCCGTCATCAAGCAAAATGCAGTTCCCATTGTCGCAGTTGCAGCAGGATTTTTTCACAAGGGCATTGACCCTCCGGCTTTGCTGCGGCGAAAGCCGCTTAATCCCGTTCATACTTCATCAGCGGCATAAACGGCAAGCTCGGCATATTCCGTTTCGGTCAGCGCGTCCACTTTCTGCATGGTACGCTCTGCAAGCTCCCGCATATCCGCGTCCATAAAAGGCAGCGCGGCATTGATATTTTCAAGCAATGCCCGCTTGCTGTCCTCTGCGTAGATACTCAAAAGGTTTGTTTCTTCAACGGTAAATCTGTTCATGCTCATACCTCCAATTCGTGATTTTTTGTTTTCGCCGCCTTCTTCGGGGCGGTCTTTGCTTTGTCTGCTTTGAGCTGCGCCCGGATAGACTGGCGCGGCTTTTTAATTTCTCTGTCTCGGTTTTCGTCCTTGTTTATCTGTGCATATACGCCGTGACGGTCTTTCAGAGAAGATATGACAAGGCTTTTATAAGGCAGCATGGCGGCAAGCCGTTCCGTGTTCCTGCTTGACGTAAGCTGCATAAATGTCGGGGAAAGCTCTACCATGAAATGCGTTTTGTTGGGGCTGTTGGGTGCGTCAAGCTGTTTCATACGCTCCACAATGCGCCTTGCTTCGGCTTTGATACGTCCGTCATGCAATGCGGCGATATGCTCCGCAAAATTGCCCGGTGTCAAGGTGCTGCGGTTTCGTTTTTCCTGTTGCAGCAGATCACGCAGGGCTTCCGGGTCGTTGGGCTTTGCTTCAAACCGTTCAAACTTCCCAAGCTGTGGGTCGGGCGTTCCGTGAATTACATAGGCTGCGGGCTGCTCCCTGCTTCCGTTCTCATAGATAAGCGTGTAGGTGTCGGCGGCTAAAGCCTGTTCCTTGACACGCTCATAATGCTTTGCATAATCAAGTTCATAGAGATTACCTTTGATTTTTCCGTCCTCAATCCCGATAAGTTCCACGGCATAAGCAAGAATACGGTCACGGGTCTGCTCCTTGTGGAAACGCCATGTATTGTGTGCGGCGGTGTCTTTTAGGAAAACGTCACGCTCCCGAAAGCAATGTGTCCCGGACGGACGGGACAGCCATAGCAGCGTTTTATCCTCGGCGGCAGGTTGCCCCGCCGCCTTTATGATAATCCGCTTGTCAATATCAAAATCATTTTGGAAAAAGCCTGTGTTTGTCCGCATGATTGCTTCAAGGGACGATAACACGTCCGCGTTTTCAAATTTACTTAATGTCCCCATGCAGTCAGCTCCTTTCTAAATCCTGCGATTTTGCCCGTGTCTTTTTCTGTGCAGTCCGTTGTTTCTCTGCTTTGAGCTGCGCCCGGATAGAGCGCTTTTCTTCCTTGCCCTTGCCGCGCTGCTTGTCAGTCTTGATTGCGTCCGCAAGGTCTGTCAAAGAGATCTGCTCCCCAGATTTTGCTTTCTTCTCCAGTTCGTCCACGGTCGGGGTGTTGTTGATGATACCGTCAAAATTGTTGTCGTTCTGCTCAATAGTGTCCTCGACGTGCTTTAGGGGATTTTCCGGCTGTTTCCAAAACTCTGGCACTTCCTTGTAGCCGATACTGTCAACATAGTGTGCGGTGTCCTGCCCGTTCTGATGAAGCAACACCACGTCGGACACGGAAAGGCTGTGTCCCTTAAAATCTTTCGGGTGGTCTACATTGAAACGGGTATAAATATCTTCAAGGGAAGTTCCCGGCGCAAGGTCAGCGATATAGATACGGTCATAGTTTGCCATATCCACCGTATGCCCGGCTGCGGTCAGTCGGTCGTAAGGCTCAAAACGCAAGTCCACCGTTTTATCATCACGCTTTAGTTGATAAATGGAAAAGGTGTCTTTCTCCTGCGGCAGCTCCGGTGCGGCTTTTGTTTCTTCCTGTGCTTTGCCGTTAGTACGCTCATAAAAGGCTTTCCATGCGGCTTTTTCCACACCGAACAAGCCGCCGTTTTCTGCGTGTTCCCTTAGTTCGGAAAGGCTTGTAACTGCGCCCTCTGTTCCGTCCTCATAAATGCAAAAGATTTCTAAATCCTCATGGAATAGCCGTTCTGCGGCTTCCTGCTGCAAGGGCAGCATACCGTCCCATGTATAGCCGTATTCCTGCATATCGGTGATTTGAATAGTCGGGTCGGGCAGGGTTGCGGTCTGTTCGGTTTCCTGTTCCTGTTGCAGGTCTTTCAAATACCCGTCAATGCTGTTGATGATCTCCGCTGCGGCACTTCGGATTGTTTCAAGAGAGCTTTTCAGCTCGTCAAGCTCCCGTCCACTGCTCCACCCGGCAACATAACCAAAGGAATAATCGGACGTATCAAGTCCATAGTGTTGGCAGACGGCATACGCAACGCTTTCAGCCTGTACCTCACGGGTACAGCGGTCGGGCCTGTCGGTCTGCTCCGTGACAGAGGCGTTTAAGTCAATGTCGTGCAGCTTTGCATGGGCGATTTCATGGATAGCGGTTTTCAAGGTCTGAAGCTCGCTCATTCCCTCGTCAATGGCAATCCGCTTTTCCTCCAAGTGGTAGTAGCCGTGTGCGCCGCCCTCTATTTTTTCAAAACCGATAGGAACAGGAGAAGTCTTTTCAAGGGCTACGAAAACGTCCTTGAAACGCTCCACGTCCCCGGTCAGCATATCCACGGCAAGGTTGGGGATTTCCTTTCCCTCGGTCTGCGACACGTCAAAGACAGATACCACCTTAAAGGCAGGTATCGTGATTTCCTTTTCCTCCGTTACCGGCTTTCCGTCTGCACCGATTACGGGCTTTTGCGTTGCCGGGTCGATTTTCTCCATTTCCTGCTTGATTTTGAACGGGGACGGGGCAAGGATTTTGATACCCTTTTCGCCTTTCATTACGTTTCGCTTAAAGTTGTTTTTCCAAGCGTTAAAGCCTGCAATCAGAGAAGCGTCTGGCTTTTGCATGGCAATCAGCAGTGTATTGTTAAAACTGTAATTATGGAATTTTGACATAACGCGCAAGTATTCCTTGTAGCGTTCGCTGTCAAACAGTTCCTTGATACCCTGTTCCAAGCGGTCGGTGATCTCTTTGAGCTTTTCTGTGGGTTTCTCACTCGTCAGCACGATAGGAATTACCGAGCGGGGCTGTGTCGGCTCTGCGGTCAACGCTTCTGCCTGTGGGGAGATAGCCGCGTCCGGTTCGATTTTCTCCGGCGCAGTCTGTTCCTGTTTCGTCTGTTGTTCCTCGCCCTCCACGGTGTAGCCCGGTAAGAGCTGCCCGTTTACCTTGAAATGGTCTGCGTATTCCTGCGGTATCGTCGGGGAGATTTCCGTAAACAAATGCTGATAGGCTTTGATACGCCCATTCAGATATTTTTCCATAGCCGCCTTGTCCGCAAAAACCTTTCTGTCCTGTCCGGCGATTTTTGTCTGTCCGTACCTGTCCGGGCTGTTGGTATGAACGCTCCATGTCAGCGTATAGGAATACGGGATAGATTTTCCCTGTGCCCGGTCATAGCGGGTATTCTCGTAAATGTGGTAGCGCATTTGATAGACGTTGTTGCTGATCGTGTGGTTGTTGTTTTCGTCTGCCTGCCATTGATTTTCGGTATGCGTGACAGCAGGTGTCCTTGCATATTCAATGGCTTTGTCAAAGGTCAGCGTATTTCCCGCCTGTGCTTCCCAAGCTGCCGCCTGCTGTTTCAAGGTTTCAAAAATCGCCTGTTCTGCTGCGGCACTTTCTTCCCGCTGTCGGATAAGCTCCGCAAGCGGTAAGGCAGTCAATGCGGAAATGTCGGCTTTGCCGCTTTCAAAATAAATGCTGCGTTCGATTTTTAAGCGGTCAGCAACTTCTAAGCGGTCGTTTTCAAAACTGGAATAATTCAATCTGTTTTCGCTCCTTTCCTGTGCAATCATTTTGTGCATAAGGTCGTAGTCCTCTATGCTCATGTGTCCGTCATATACATACGGGTCAATATCTTCTCCGTCATAGGGTTTCTCATGGAATGGAAGTCCTGCGGCATGGGCGGCTTGCCGTGCTTCCTCCAATACTTCCGGTGGTAACGTGTCGTCGTGTGCTTCGATAAAATCCGCAACGCTGTTATATCCGTTTTCATAGTGGCGGCGCACCCCGGCGGTCAGTTCGTCCACGGTCATGTCCTCGACTAAATAGCCGCAATAGTAGCTGTTGAGCATGACGGCGGCGGGGTCTTTTTGCCGGATTTCTTCAAGGTGGCTTTTATCTTCTGCGGTAAGAGTGTCGTTTGCTTCCAAGTAGAAATAATCGCCGTTCCATGAACGCCCCTCGCGCCAAAAGGCAATCCAAGCGATACCGTCCCTTAGTTCTTCCCGATACTGTTTTACGGTGTCCCGTAAACTTGCCATGCGGTAAACCTCCTTTCGTGGTGGTGTGAATAAGGGTTTGGGATTATCCCAACAAGCAAAAATCCCCACAGTTCCCAAAAGGGGAAAAGGGGGATTTTACGGAAGTGGGTACACACTTCCTATGCTTGCTATTCAAGTTATTTCTTCTTCGTTATCTCAATGCGATAGTTGACATATTTCCCACCCGTGTCGGCTAAAACTACCGTTCCGTCATAGGTTTTACCCGTTTTAGGGGAGTAAAGCCTTTTGATATTTGCCTTGCCGGATTTTAGGAGTGCGGCGGCAAGTTTCGGTGTAAAGGCGGTCTTTCGTTCCTCGAAAAAGCGGTCATTCTTCCACATGGCAAAGGTACAATCCCTGTTTTCACAGTAGTAATTCTTCCTGCCCTCATAGACAGAAGAACCGCAGCGGGGACAGTTGCCGATCACAGGCTTTTCCTCTTTGAAACGCTCCCTGTCCCCGTCGGAAAGGAAAGGATAGGCTTTCACAAGCTCCCCTGCCATTTCTTCAATGCCCTGCATGAAGTCCTCCGGGTCGGATTTTCCTTTTGCAATGAGCGTCAGCGTATTTTCCCATTCTGCGGTCAGCTTCGGGGAAGTCAGACTGTCCGGCAGGACGCACACAAGATTGATACCGTTCTTTGTTGGTACAAGCTGTTTCCCTCTGCGTTCTGCAAATCCGGATTTCACCAATTTTTCAATGACAGCGGCACGGGTGGCAGGAGTACCTAATCCTTTTCGTTCCGCGTCCTCGGTGGTGTCCTCGCTTCCTGCGTGTTCCATAGCAGCGAGCAGCGACGCTTCCGTAAGGGGCTTCGGGGGCTGTGTGTCATGGGCGGTTACTGTTGCGGAAATATTGGAAAAGGTCTGCCCCTCGGTAAAGTCCGGCACGTTGGAAAGATTGTCGCTGTCCTCATGGTCGGATTTTGTTTTCAGCGTCAGACGGTAGCGGCGTTCCAAGTCTTTCCACCCGGCACAAAGCACCGTCTTTCCCTTTGCCGTAAAGTCGGTATCAGAACAGGAAAATACCGCCGTTACCGCTTCATAAATGTGCGGCTCGGCGGCAGCGAACAACAGACGCGCTCCGGCAAGTATAAGGATATTTCGCTCACTTTCGGGAAGTGTGGCAAGGTCTGTCTTTGCAAACTCCTGTGTCGGAATAATGGCGTGGTGGTCTGATACCTTTTTGCTGTTAAGGGTGCGGGACACGTCCGGGGAAAAGGTCACGTCCTGCATAAAGGGCAGCTTTTTACAAAGCAGTCCGCTGATCTGCGTGGCGGTGCCGCCCATGTCGTCGGTCAGATAGCTGCTGTCCGTTCTCGGATAGGTCAAAAGCCGCTTTTCATAAAGGCTCTGTGCAAGGTCAAGGGTCTGTTTTGCCGTGTAACCGAAAATACGATTGGCTTCCCGCTGTAAGCCCGTAAGGTCAAAGAGCTTCGGCGGCGATACCGTCTTTTTCTCGCGGGTCACGGATTTACAAATTGCCTGTGCCGTATTGCAGGCAGCTTTCAGATTTTCCGCTGCAGCAGGGTCGGAGAGTTTTTCACTTACCGCTTCCGTGCCGGGAAGTGCAAGGCGCACATGGTAGTATTTTTCTTTCTTGAATGTGGTGATCGCCGCGTCCCGGTCGGCAAGCATTTTCAAGGTTGGGGTCTGGACACGCCCCACGTTCAAGGTACGGTTATACAGACAGGAAAACAGGCGTGTTGCATTGATACCGATAATCCAGTCTGCCTTTGCACGGCAGAACGCAGACGCAAAGAGCGCGTCATAATCCCGCCCGTCTTTGAGGTTATCAAAGCCGCTGCGGATAGCTACGTCCTCCATTGAGGAAATCCACAGGCGGCGCATGGGCTTTTTACACCCGGCAACTTCATAGACAAAACGGAAAATCAATTCTCCCTCGCGTCCCGCGTCGCAGGCGTTCACGACTTCCGAAACGTCGGCGCGGTGCATAAGCTCTTTTAGGATTTTGAATTGTTTTCCTTTGTCTGCGGCTACGGTGTACTGCCAGTTTTGGGGCAGAATAGGTAAGCTGTCATAGCTCCATTTTCGATACTGTTCCCCATAGGCGGCAGCTTCCGCAAGCTGTACCAAATGCCCGACACACCATGAAATGAGGTAGCCGCCACCCTCGATATATCCGTCTTTTTTCTCTTTTACGCCAAGTACGGCGGCGATACTCTGTGCCACGCTCGGCTTTTCTGCAATGACTAAAATCAAATGAATTTTCCTCCTTTTGGGCAAAAGAAAAGAGTAGCCATTTCGACTACTCTGTGAGTGAATGATTTATTGATATTTTTGAATAAATTCTAAAAACTCATCTCCGTATTTTGTGGTTCTCTTTGCTCTTGCACGTTCTTTTGAAACAGGCATATTAAAATCCACTATACTTATTAAACTGTCCGAACAAAGTTGTTCAGTAATATGTTTTACAAACATTATATCATCCTCAAAGCAAGGGAGTTTCTCAACGATTCCTTTTATAGGATATTCTGTTCCACCAATTTCTCGAATTGATACCATGCCGTTTTGTCTAATACCATTGTTATTCTCGTTATAATTGTTTTGCGCGAAATATTTTAGTAACATTATATGGCTTAGAGTATAGTTATCAAGCAATGATAAGTAAAAAAGTTTCTTATCTGTTGATATATCCACATTATTTGCAGATGAATAAAGTGCATTAGCAAAAAGTTCTTGCTTTTCTTTCTGATATGCTCTCATTGCCCCCATAGTGGCAACTTGAACACAAGAATAGAAGGCTTCATCCTGCGCCAATTCATCTATTGAACGTGGTATTTTTTCTAATACCTCCTCTACTTTTAACTTCCACTCATTCATTCGTTTATCAGCTACATATCCTTGAGCTAAACTGATATACTCTGCTAAAAAACCACCTCCGGGGAATAATGATGCAGCTCCTTTTGCAGTTGCTATTAAAACATCCGTTATTTTATTTTCCAATTTCTCATCCTCCCTTTACTATATGATAAAAATATTGTACCATAAATACAAATGTCTCCACAGCTCTTTTCATTGTTTCGGTGTGATGTCGTTTTTCTCCCGTAGCTGTTTCAAACAGTAGCCCACACAAGGGGCTTGCCCCCGATAGGGACAGGACACACAAGCCGGAGAAACAGGAACGGGCGGCGTAGGTTCACGCCGCCCGGTAGGTCTTTGTGTCATCATTTTTTCAAAAGGACTGTCGGTAAAAAAGGTCATACTTCCTCGTCCTCCGTTTCCCCGTCGCCTGTGTCGTCGGTTTCTTCCTGCTCGTCCTCGTCGTATTCGTCAAAATCAAAATCGTCAAGGTCGGTGCCGCCTTTCACGTCTTGTTTCGGCTTGAAAATCTTAAAGTAGTAGAGTGCGCCGCCACCGCCAAGAAGTGCCACAATAAGGAACACAACTAAGCCGCCCATGCCGTTATCTTCTTCCTGCGGCTCTTCGGGCTGCTCCGGCTCGGTCGTTGCTGTCACACCCGTACAGGCAGCCATATTGACAGAGCATACCGGGCAGGCGGTATTGATTGCCCCGGTCACGCATTTATCGGTACAGGTGCAGACTGCGGGAGTAGTCGTTTCTTCTTCTCCGATAATCGCCATCAGGTCGGCTTCGTCCACTTGATTAAGGAAATGGACGGTGTTTTCGCCCTCGGCGGCATGGTCAATAATGATGTAAAAATAGTTGCCGCCTTTACTCTGTACCACGATAAACTGCTTATCCTCGGACGCTTCGCCGGAAATGTCGTCCACAAGGTTCATGTTGCCCTCCGGGGTAAGGGGCTGCGGCTCGGTTTTCGTGATAACGCCGCTGTCGTCGGTGGGAATGTCATTCCCCTGTGCGTAGGCGGTCATGGAAAAGCCGCCCACGCAGACAAGGGCGGCAAAGAGTACAAGAAAGCTGCGGAACAGTCGTTTATTCTTCATGGGCGGTGTCCTCCTGTTCGTAAGTTTCAGCGGGTACAGCGTTCATGCCAGGAATACCGCCGCCGGAAAGCATAGCGGTCAGCTCCGCAGGGGTCAGACGCATAGCGCGCACAAGCTGTACGATTTGCAGATTTTCAAGCTCGGTTTTCTGTGCAAGCAGTTCTTTCAGACGGTTCTGCTGCTCGGTAATTCGTTCGCGGGTCTTTTCAATCTCCGCATTGATACGGTCAAGTTTATTGTTTGCCATAAGTTCAGTTCTCCTTTCAAAGTTCGGTTAATTCCAGTTCATCAGCCCGTACCCTTTGATACAGGCATAGTCTAACGGGTAGCTTTTGATTTTGCAGGCGTCGCCGGAATTGCCCTCCACGGTGTAGACGCGGCTTCCGTCTGTGCCGATCACAATTCCTACATGGTCTGCACTTCCGTCTAAATCCCAATCGAAAAAGATAGCGTCACCGGGAGCGATATTTTCATAGCCCCGCGCTCCCCATTGCCCGCGTGAGGTAAACCACGGAATACCCTGTGATTGACAAGCGGCAAAACGCGGCTCGGATAAGCCCATTTGACCATAGCACCACGACACAAAGCAGGCGCACCATTCCACGCGGCTGTTAAAGCCGTACCAGCTCCAATAGGGTCGCCCGCCCACATTGCCGACTTGTCGCTTTGCTATATCTACAATCTCGGTATTGCCGGGACGTGTGCCGTTTACAAACTGTACGCCGCTTAAATCCTCCGACGCGGACGTATCAGAAGAACCGCCGCCAAAAAGCAGGGGCTTATTGCCGCTTGTTTCCAAGTACACCCGGAACATGGCAAGCTGTTCTTCGTTTAATACCTCCGGGGCAATCGTGGCAATATCCCGGTTGGTAAGGGACACATTGAGAATGTAATACTCATACGGGACTTTCTCGGTGGTTGTTTCCCCGGTTTCCGGGTCGGTACTTGTTTCAGTACGGTAGCGTATCTCCGCTTCCTCGGTTATGGTCAGCTTGTATTGCAGATTGAAAATGCGGTCTAATTCTGCCTGTGCGCTCTGCGGAGTGTAGCTCTGTAAAAGTGCGGTCAGATAGGACGCTAAGGCGTGGGGATTATGCCCGATATTATCAAGGTCATAGCGGTATTCGTCATAGCCCGGATAATCACGCTCGATATTGTCAATCCGCTGTTGCAGTTCGGCTTCCATAGCCGCATAGTTGTTTTCGACTGCCACAAGGTCGCTGTCCTCGGACGTGTAGGACGTTCCGATCACGCCGTTTAACAAGCCGGAAAACATAGCACCGCATGAGGAAAGCCCCGCCGATACCATGATGAAAAGAAGCAGCGCGGCAATGATAAGCAAGATACCTTTCCAATGCCTTGCCGCAAATTCAGCGGTCTTTTGGGTGGTTTCCGCAGCTTTCTTTGTTGCCTTGCGGGTGTTCTCTGCGGCGGTCTTGATACTGCCTGTCCGTGCCGCCTTTGCATACTGCTTTTTGATCTGCTGTTTCTGCCAGTAGCGGGAAAGCGGATTAGACGCGGCAATTTGCGGGTTATCATGCAGGAGCTTTTGATACTGAAATTCCACATTTGCCCGTGCCGCCGTTTTTTCCGCTTTTGCCGCTGCCCGGTAGGGTTTCAGCTTGTGGCGGTGGTAGCCCTCCCGGATTTTCCTTGCCCCGTACCTTGCGCCGCCCTCGGTCACTTCCTCGGTCTTATGCGCACCCTCCACGCCGGAGTTGTCTTTTTCCACTTCATGTATCTTGTTGTGGACGAATATGCCCGCTTCCTGCATGGGACGGGACAGTGGATTTTTTCGGTGCTTTAAGTCCGGCATGGGCTTTTCCCGTTTCTCAAAGTGCAATCGGGTTTTGCCTTTTCCTGTGGCTTCGTCAAAGGTGCGGTTTCGCACAAGCACTTTTTCCTTTGGGATTGCCGCCCTTGCCGCGTCCAAACGGTCAGCGGCTTTGTCGGAGTTCTTGATACACTTTTCAAGCTCCGGGGTGGAAAGTTCCTCGTCGGTAAATTGCAGTCTTGAAGATCTGCCGCTTGTGGTGGCTTCCTCCTGTGCTTTGCGTACCGCCTTTTTAGACGCTTTTCGGGTCTGTGCCGCGCCGATATGCTCCATGACACGCTCTGCCGTTGCGGTATCATGCTTTGGGGCAATGCCCGGAGAGGGAACGGGTACAGCGTCCGGCGTTTGGTTATGAAGCTGCTGCGTCATATCCTGCGGCTGTTCCGGCCGCTTTGTGTAGTCCGTTTCCTGTTCTCGGCGGCTGATACGCTCGATGCTTTCTTTGGTTTCGTTTACCTCAATCAGCCCGTCACGGCTCATTTTCTGCGTTACCTTGTCACGGGGCTTCAAGGGGTCTTTCATGGTCTGTCACCTCCATTCGGTCAAATTTCTGCGGATTATAGCGGCACACGTCCCGGTCAAACTGGGGCGGTGCAATGGTTTGATACTGCCTGTCCCCGATACGGACACGGAAAAACAAATCCCGGTCTTTGGGGTAGGAAAGGCTCTGATACTGCGGGTACTGCCGCATGATGTTCTTCGCCTTTTTATTCAGCGGATAGATATAGCGGAACATTCGCCCGTCGATTTTCTCAATGCCTTTCATGGTGCAAAAGTCATGTGTCAGCCAATGCCGCGCTTTCTTTCCGTCAAGCTCTGCATTTTCTTTTAGGAGAAGTCCTGCGCTGCGGGGGTGTATCTTTTCCCTGGTTTCCGCGTCCCGGTACACGCTCGTCAGAAAATGCCCCATGTAGCGGAAATTTGCGGCTTGATAGACATAGCCGCATTTTCCCATGATACCGTCCGCAAGAGTGTAAAGGAAAAGGCAGTCCGTTTCCTGCCGCACCCACTTAATGAGTGCAGACAGGGCAAGACTGCCAAAATGCCCGTTGCCGTTCTCGGACGGGAGAAAGCACATTTTCCCGATCTCCAAGTAATCCTTTGTCTGTAAGGCATGGTCGGAAAAAAGTTTTCGTATGGTCTGTAACGGCTGCGTTCCCCACCCAAGCGTTACCACGCCGCAAAGTGTTTTGTCCCGGTAAAATCCCAAATAGTATTTATTCAGCCGGGGCAGCACCTTTGAATAGTGGTATGCCCGGATAAAGGACGTTGCCGCTTCCGGGGAAAGTTCCCGGACAAAGAGAGATTGTTTTGCTTTGATTGTTTCCTCACCTCCAATCGGTCAAATCTTTGCGGTCAGAACACGCACCAGTCTTTACAGTTCCCAAGCTCTATATCCGCAATGAAACGTAAGATAGGATAAACCTGCGGGGGAACAACGGCGTTCCCCAACGTTTTCAGCCGCTTTACACGGTCTTTTTTGTCCTCTGCCAAGCGGGGAATGTCAAGCGGCTCTATTGCCCACAGGTAACGTCCGTCCATTTCGGCGGGAACCCCATGAGCCATTCCACCCATTCGGGATTGAACCGCAGGTTTTCCTCCGCGTTCGGGGATAGGTGGTAGACTGCTTCCGAAAGGGACGCCGCCCAGTAGTTCCCGCTGCTGTTCATTCGCCGGAACGCTCCGTTTGGAGAGATCGTCACCCTTGATACACGGGGTCTTGTCCCGGTGTCGGAAGCAAGGGGCGTGGGAAACATCAGCCCCGACGATAAAAGTTCGTTTGCGCTCATGCCATGCACCGACGGCACAAGCTGGAAGCACGAATGTCCAAACTGCATATCCCGCACTTTCCAAGTCAAAGAGCGTCTTGTGCAGTCCCATGTTGACGAAGTTAGCAACATTTTCGCCAAGCACCCAATTGGGGCGCAGTTCTTTAATGACGCGGCACATCTCCGGCCAGAGGTAACGGGTGTCCTCAAATCCCCGTCGCGGTCCGACAGAGGAAAAGGGCTGGCATGGGAAGCCGCCGGATAAGAGTGTGATTTCTTTTCGTCCTGTCTTTTCAATAAAAGCCTCCTTTGTTACGGTCGTTATGTCCCGGAAACGCGGCACAAGCGGCCAGTGCTTTTCAAGGACAGCGGTTGGATAGTCCGCCCATTCGCACTGGCATACGGTGGTAAACCCTGCGGCTTCTGCCGCAAGGTCAATGCCGCCGATACCCGTAAACAGACTGAAATGTGTTAAGGGTTTCATGCGCCTGCCACCTCCTCCGGTTTGGTTGTCATTACTTTGTAAAGCTCGGTATCTTTCGGGAAACGGTCAATGAATGGCAGCACCACATTTCCGTAAAAGATAAGTCCCTCGCCCGCTTCGGAGTGGGTCACATATTTCATCTGCTGCGGGGAGATATTGAGCTGCTTTGCAAGGATAGCCCGGTCGCCTGCCGCCTGATTGAGCATGAGGACAAAATCGGAGTTTTCAAAGATATTTTCTACCTCGCGGGAAGAAAGCAGGTCGTAGGGTAGGGTAAAGGCGTCTTGCCGCCGTTGGCGGCAGGTTTCCTACACCCTCCCTCGGAACCGGACTTACTCCTCTCGAAGTATCCGGCTCCCCATTAG
>OLQS01001580.1_pt1 | contig 12918 bp, 10 predicted proteins | sample 1672291 | NCBI WGS metagenome assembly OLQS01 (sample SAMEA3136668, study PRJEB25190) | human gut metagenome | biome: human gut; feature: human-associated habitat; material: faeces | place: Austria | collected 2013
CCAGACTGATGAAGACAGATGTCAGAGAGACAGAAAAGACGTATGAGCTTGATATCGATCTTCCGGGATTTAAGAAAGATGAGATCCAGATCGAACTGAAGGATGGTTATCTGACCGTCAGTGCCGAGAAAGGTCTTGATAAGGACGAGGAAGATAAGAAAGGCAAATACATCCGCAAGGAACGTTATGCAGGTGCTCTGAGCAGAACCTTCTATCTTGGCGAGGAGATCCGGGAAGAGGAGATTAAGGCAAAATTCGAAAACGGTATCCTGAGCGTATCAATTCCGAAAGAGGAAGAGAAGAAGGTTGAAGGTCCGAAGCACATTTCCATCGAAGGGTGATCTGACAGCCCTGAGCGGTAACGATACAGAAACGCATGCGAAGCTGCCACGTATCTGAAAGATTAAGCCGCCCGGCGGATGAAAATTTCGCTGGGCGGTATTACTGACAACAAACACAACAAGTACTTCAGAATTGAAGGGAGGCTTGCGATCATGAATATCAGCAAATTTACACAGAAATCAGTGGAAGCAGTCCAGAACTGCGAGAAGCTGGCTTATGAATATGGAAATCAGCAGATCGACCAGGAACATCTCCTGGTGAGTCTGTTAAAATTAGATGACAGCCTGATCTTAAAGCTGATCACGAAGATGGGAATCTCCGGTGAGCAGTTTGCGGATGAGGCGGAAGCAGCACTTAAGAAGCTGCCGAAGGTATCCGGAGGCGGACAGGTCTATCTCACTCAGGACCTCAATAAAGTCCTGATCGACGCCGAGGACGAGGCAAAGGCGATGGGAGACGAATATGTTTCCGTTGAGCATTTGTTCTTATGCCTGTTAAAACAGCCGAACAAGGCTATGAAGGAACTGTTCCGTACTTATGGGATCGACCGTAATAAATTCTTACAGGCTCTGTCCACGGTCCGCGGCAACCAGAGAGTTACCAGTGATAATCCGGAGGCAACCTACGATACCTTAAATAAATACGGTTCTGACCTTGTAGAGAAGGCAAGAGACCAGAAGATGGATCCGGTGATCGGCCGTGACGCCGAGATCCGGAACGTGATCCGGATCCTTTCCAGAAAAACGAAAAACAACCCGGTCCTCATCGGTGAACCCGGTGTTGGTAAGACCGCCGTTGTAGAAGGTCTTGCACAGCGTATCGTCCGCGGCGATGTGCCGGAGGGCTTAAAAGATAAGAAATTATTCTCACTGGATATGGGTGCCCTTGTTGCGGGTGCGAAATACCGTGGTGAGTTTGAGGAACGTTTAAAAGCCGTTCTCGATGAGGTGAGAAAGAGCGAGGGACAGATCATTTTGTTCATCGATGAGCTTCACACCATCGTCGGAGCCGGAAAGACGGAAGGCTCTATGGATGCCGGCAATATGTTAAAGCCGATGCTTGCCCGTGGTGAATTGCACTGTATCGGTGCGACAACTCTGGATGAGTACCGGAAATATATTGAGAAGGATCCGGCTCTGGAACGTCGTTTCCAGCCAGTTATGGTTGATGAGCCGACGGTCGAGGATACGATCTCGATCCTTCGTGGACTGAAGGACCGTTATGAGGTTTATCACGGCGTAAAGATCACCGATTCCGCGCTTGTAGCGGCGGCAACTCTTTCCAACCGTTATATCAGCGACCGTTTCCTTCCGGATAAGGCCATTGACCTTGTGGATGAAGCGTGTGCAATGATCAAGACGGAGCTTGATTCCATGCCGACGGAGCTGGATGAACTCTCCAGAAAGATCATGCAGCTGGAGATCGAAGAGGCGGCTCTTAAGAAAGAGACAGACCATTTGAGTCAGGAACGCCTTGCAGATCTTCAGAAAGAGCTTGCGGAGCTGCATGACCAGTTTGCGACTCAGAAGGCTCAGTGGCAGAACGAGAAGGCGACGGTTGATAAGCTTTCCTCCATCCGTGAGGAGATCGAGGCAGTCCATCGTCAGATCCAGGATGCACAGCAGAAATATGATCTGAATAAGGCAGCAGAGCTCCAGTACGGTAAGCTTCCGCAGCTTGAAAAAGAGTTGAAGGAAGAGGAGGAGAAGGTAAAGAACGCAGATCTGAGTCTTGTTCATGAGAGCGTTACCGAAGATGAGATCGCAAGGATCATCTCCCGTTGGACCGGTATCCCGGTTGCAAAGCTCACGGAGAGCGAGAGAAACAAGACTCTTCATCTGGACGATGAGCTCCACAAACGTGTTGTCGGTCAGGATGAGGCAGTTGAGAAGGTTACAGACGCGATTATCCGTTCCAAGGCCGGGATTAAGGATCCGACAAAGCCGATCGGTTCCTTCCTGTTCCTCGGACCTACCGGTGTCGGCAAGACAGAGCTTGCAAAGACACTTGCGGCAAGCCTGTTTGATGATGAGAACAATATGGTCCGGATCGATATGAGTGAATATATGGAGAAATACTCCGTATCCCGTCTGATCGGAGCGCCGCCAGGATATGTCGGATACGATGAGGGCGGTCAGCTCACAGAGGCAGTCCGCAGAAAACCGTATTGTGTCGTTTTGTTCGATGAGATCGAGAAGGCACATCCGGATGTATTCAATGTTCTGCTTCAGGTCCTCGATGATGGACGTATTACAGATTCCATGGGCAAGACCGTGGATTTCAAGAATACGATCATTATCCTGACCTCCAATATCGGTTCCCAGTACCTGCTTGACGGTATCGACGAGAACGGTGATATTAAGCCGGAGGCAAAGGCTGAGGTCATGAACGATCTGCGTGCCCACTTCCGTCCGGAGTTCTTAAACCGTCTTGATGAGACGATCCTCTTCAAGCCGCTTACAAAGAACAACATCGGAAGCATCATCGATCTGCTTGTTGCCGATATCAACAAGCGTCTGGCGGATAAAGAGCTTGTGGTTGCACTTTCCGATTCTGCAAAGCAGTTTATCGTGGACAACGGTTATGATCCGGTATACGGCGCAAGACCGCTCAAGAGATATCTGCAGAAGAATGTGGAGACTCTGGCAGCCCGCCTGATCCTGTCGGATGGTGTCCATACCGGAGATACGATCAGGATCGATGTGGTCGACGGAAAGCTCAACGCGTCTGCGGAGAGAGGAACAAAAGAATAATCAGAAAACCGGATTCCGGACGGGTGCCTCGAAAGGCAGTCCGGAATCCGGATAAAAGAAAAACTTCATCCTTGGAGTTTTTCAGACTGGTATTACAGCCTGAAAAACTTCCGAAGATGAAGTTTTTTTGTGCGACAGAAGTGACTTTTAGTGTGTCTCTCCCCCGACCACTTTGATATCCTGCTCATATTCAACAGCCGCCTTCACCGCCGCTTCCAATGCTGCCGTAATATCCGCAATGGCCATAGACGGGGTCGCTGGTTTATTGACAACCTGGGAAACGGCATACGGAACGTGGATAAAGCCACCGCGTACATTTGGAAATTCCTTTTGGATATAGTATAAAATTCCATACATGACATGGTTGCAGATATAGGTTCCTGCGGTGTTGGAGAGGGTAGAAGGATAACCGGCGTTCCTGATCTCCTGAACCATCGCCTTCACCGGAAGATTGGAGAAATAGGCAGCATCTCCGTCTGCAAAGATCGGCTCATCGATGGGCTGGTTTCCTTCGTTATCCGGGATTCTTGCATCTGTTACATTGATCGCAACACGCTCCGGAGTCACGCCGAACCGTCCGCCGGCCTGACCGATGCTGATGACGATATCCGGGTGGAGCTCCTGCATTTTTTCATGGACCTTCGCAATGGATTTAGCGACTACGGTCGGGATCTGCAGCTTCGTGATTTTTGCCCCGGCGATCTCGTCTTTCATGGCTTTTACGGCTTCCCATGCCGGATTGATCGGTTCTCCGCCGAAGGGGTCGAACCCGGTGATCAGTACGTTCATGTAAATTCCTCACTTTCTTTAAAGCCGCCTCTGCAATGCGGGGGATTTTCAGTCTGGAAAATCCACGCCGTGATATTAACGGCATATTTTCTCAGGAGACTTATTTGACAAACAGAGTCTCCGACGTTATGATAGATAAGGATATTATACAGGAAAATAAAAGAATTCGCAAACGCAATTTCTGTACACGGACAAGAATTTTCTAATCTGCAATCGCGTGAAGATGTAGATTGCCGCACACGACCGCGTGAGGCGCGAGAATGTGCCAGGCATATTCTTTTTTAGGGAAAATCCCGTACAGTACAGAAATGCAAAAACAGATAGAAAAGAGGAAAAATTATGTTTCGCAGAATCGGAAAAAATGATCCATGCTGGTGTGGAAGCGGGAAGCCATATTGTGAGTGCCATATGGCATTTGACCAGAAGATCAGTCGTGCCCGCTTCGCAGGTCACGAGGTTCCGTCCCACAAGATCATCAAGACACCGGCACAGATCGAGGGGATCCGTGAGAGCGGAAAACTGAATGTGGCAGTCCTTGATTATGTGGCGGAGCACATCAGGGCGGGAATTACCACGGAGGAGATCGACCAGTGGGTATACGACTTTACGACAAAGCACGGCGGGATTCCGGCACCGTTAAATTATGAGGGATTCCCGAAGAGCGTGTGCACCTCCATCAATGATCAGGTGTGCCACGGAATCCCGTCCGGGGATGTTGTCTTAAAAGACGGCGATATCATCAACGTGGATGTCTCCACGATCCTTCACGGATATTTCTCTGATTCGTCCAGAATGTTCCTGATCGGCAACGTGGATCCGGAAAAGGAAAAACTTGTCCGTGTCACGAACGAAGCTGTGGAAAAGGGTCTCGAACAGGTAAAACCGTGGGGATTCTTAGGAGATATGGGACAGGCAGTCCATGACTATGCGAAGAAGAACGGATACACCATTGTCGAGGAAGTCGGCGGCCACGGTGTCGGTCTTGAGTTCCATGAAGACCCGTTTGTAAGCTATGTGACAAGACGGGGCGAGGAGATGCTTATGGCACCGGGGATGATCTTTACCATCGAGCCGATGATCAATATGGGCCGTCCGGATATCTTTGTGGATGACAGCAATGGCTGGACGATCTATACCGATGACAGGCTTCCGTCTGCCCAGAGGGAGATCATGGTACTCGTGACAGAGACCGGACATGAGGTCCTTGCGTGGTAGAAAAAAACGGGAGAAAAACCTGATAGAAAACAGGAAAATTCCTTGAATAGTATCTGAAAATTCGGTATAATATAGTCAAATAACAGTAAACGTGAGATTTGAATAAGGAGGATCGTGTATGGAGTTAAAGTATAACAAAATTCAGACGACCGGTACAGATACCCCGTTAAAAATCGTAAAGGGACATTTTGCAACGAATCATGCCCACACGAATTACTATTTTGACCTGACGACGGTAAAGAGCCGTCTGAGTGAGGCGGGAGGAATTGCCCAGGCACTCGTACATATGTTTCTGTACGATATGATCGTCGATACAATCGTATGCATGGAAGGGACCGAAGTAATCGGAACACTTCTTGCACAGGAGCTGACAAAAGGCGGTTTCATGTCGAAGAACGCCCACAAGACGATCTACGTTATCAAACCGGAGTTCAACAGCAACAGCCAGATCGTGTTTAAGGACAATTACCGTGCAATGATCAACGGAAAGAATGTGCTGATCCTCACCGCGACCGTGACAACAGGTCTGACGATCAACAAGGCGATCGAGGGTGTCCAGTACTATGGAGGAATTATTCAGGGGATCTCCGCAGTATTCAGCGCGCTTGAGAATGTCAACGGAATTCCGATCAAGTCGGTATTCGGATTAAAAGATGTTCCGGATTACCAGTACAGCGATTATAGAAACTGCCCGTTATGTAAGGAAGGAAAGAAACTGGATGCGCTGATCAATCCGTATGGATACTCAAAACTGTAAAAAAATAATTTGAAATAGGAGCAGCTCTGCAGGCCGGGGAAATCCCGGTGCCTGCAGAGCTTTTTCTTTTAACAGGAAACTCTGCGGAATTCCCTGTTAAACAAAAAGGCATTTACGAGCGAGCAATGTTTTATAACTTTGGTTCATACAAGCTATAAAAAGAAATTACTTGCAATTTCTGACAAAGTGCTTATAATAAAACGTAGCAACATTGCTGAAGGGCAATTGGAAAGGAGACGCAAAGATATGACGAATCTTATTCTACTCGCAGTCGTGATTCGAATTATCGTCAGCATTATCGTCGTGAACGGGAATGCTTATTTGCGTTATACTGAATCCGGGATTGCCTGATAGAAACTTGAAAGAACAAGTTACGAAGAAAAGCAAAGCCTTACAGTGTAACGCTGTAAGGCTTTTTTATACCTGAATTTTGATACGGACATTTGTCCGTACCGGAGAAAGAAAAGGTGGGAATGTCTGACAGAAACGGACATTCCGAAAGAAATAAGATGAGGGGAAAAACAGCTATGAAAATGAACGGAGCGCGGATCCTGGTGGAAGAGCTGATCCATCAGGGCGTGAGAGTGGTCTTCGGATATCCGGGGGGCGCAGTGCTTGATATCTATAACGAACTCTATCTTGCGTCTGACCGTATCGGACATGTCTTAGCAGCCCATGAGCAGGGAGCTGCCCATGCCGCTGACGGATATGCGAGAGCAAGCGGAAAGACCGGCGTGGTACTTGCGACAAGCGGTCCCGGTGCTACCAATCTTGTGACAGGGATCGCGAATGCCTACCTTGATTCCGTACCGATGGTCGCGATCACAGGAAACGTCGCGGTAAACAGTCTCGGAAAGGATTCTTTCCAGGAGGTGGATATCGTCGGGATCACACAGCCGGTAGTAAAACACAACTTCATGGTACGGGACATCAAGGATCTTCAGAAGACGATTATTGAAGCCTTCGAGATCGCGAATTCCGGACGTAAGGGACCGGTTCTCATTGATATTCCGAAGAACGTCCAGTCTGCGGAATACGAGTATGTGGAGGACTTAAAAGTCCCAAGTGTTGTAAAAAAACCGAGAAAGTCCGAGTGCGGAGACATTGGTGAAGTTGTTGAGATGATCAAAAAGGCGAAAAAGCCGTTTATCTACGCAGGCGGCGGTGTTGTGGCAGCAGGAGCCCAGGAAGAAGTCCTGGAACTCTCCAGGAGAGTGGATGCGGCCATCGGTCTTTCGATGATGGGGATCACCTCCGTTCCGGCCTCCTATCCGCTGAATCTTGGAATGTGCGGCATGCACGGAAAATATCCGTCCATCAAGGCCCAGTCCGAATGTGATCTGCTTCTGGCAGTTGGTGTTAGATTCTCCGACCGCGCCACAGGTGACTTAAACGAGTACACAAAGAAATGTATGACGGTCCATATCGATATCGACCGCGCGGAGATCGGAAAGAATGTCAGTCCTGATGTGAGCCTCTGGGGCGATGTGAAAGAGATCCTTGCGAAGATTCTGGAAGCGCTCCCGGAAGAACGGCATCCGGAGTGGGTGAGTGAGCTTGAGGGCTATAAGAACGAGATGATCCTCCCGGCACCGAAACCTTACGGACCGGAAGCCATCATTGAGGAAGTTCACAGACATTGTACCGAGGACACAGTGGTCGCTACCGACGTCGGACAGCACCAGATGTGGACCATGCAGTTCTACCCGTTTGAAAAGCCGCACACGCTTCTCACTTCCGGCGGTCTCGGAACCATGGGATACGGTCTCGGAGCAGCCATCGGCGGATGCATCGCAGCGAGAGGCAGAAGAACCGTTCTCTTCACCGGAGACGGAAGCTTCGGAATGAACCTGAATGAGATGGCAACGGCGGTGAGTCAGGAACTCCCGATCACCATTGTCATTTTCGATAATGATGTCCTCGGAATGGTAAGACAGTGGCAGACAATTTTCTACGACTGTCACTATTCCCAGACGATCCTGGACAGAAAGACGGACTTCCCGGCTCTGGCGAAAGCCTTCGGCGCTGACGGATACGCGGTCTACACGATGGAGGATCTAAAGAAAGCTCTTGATGTAGCTGACAAATCCCAGGGACCGGTTCTGATCGACTGTCACATTGATATGGATGAGAAAGTCCTGCCGATGATCCCGCCGGGACGATCTATTAAAGACATGATTGTGGAAGGATAAGGTGACCATGGAAAACAAAGTTGAAAAGTTTGCGGTCGCCATGATCGTAAACAACCGCTTCGGCGTTTTAAACCGCATCGCCGGTCTTTACGCAAAGCGCTGCTATAATATCGATAATATCTCTGCAGGAACGCTTGATGATCCGAATTATACAAGGATCACCATCGTCTCTACAGGAGATGAATATATGAAGGATCAGGTGGTCCGTCAGCTGGAAAAACTCATCGATGTCCGCGCGGTAACCCTTTTGGAGCCGGAGAACACCGTTTTTGCCCAGCACATGTACATTAAAATGCACCTGACAGGGACCCACAGAGGTTCCAGTAAGCATCAGGTACTGGATCTGATCAACGAGTACGGCGGAAAAGTCGTAGACTTCGGTGAAGAGCATCTGACAGCCGAGATTACCGGAGACAGCAAAAAAGTTGAATCTTTTATTGAAAAAGTCAGAGATTTTGGTATATTAGAACTTAGCCGGTCGGGAGAGATCGCGATCGGTTTAGGAATAGACAACACATTATGTGTCGATCACAATGAAGAATAAGGAGAAGAAAAACTATGGCAACCATGTATTATGAGAGAGATTGTAACTTATCACTTCTTGACGGAAAGAAAGTAGCTGTTATCGGCTACGGTTCTCAGGGTCATGCACATGCTCTGAACTTAAGAGATTCCGGCGTTGACGTAGTAGTAGGTCTTTACGAGGGCTCCAAGTCCGCAGCGAAGGCAAAAGAAGATGGCTTTACAGTTATGCTCACAGCAGATGCTGTTAAGGCAGCAGACATCATCATGATCCTTGTAAACGATGAGAAGCAGGCAGCTCTCTACAAGAAAGATATCAAGGACAACCTTACAGCAGGCAAGACACTTGCATTCGCTCACGGCTTTAATATCCACTTCAAACAGATCGTGCCGCCGGCAGATGTAAACGTGATCATGATCGCTCCGAAGGGACCGGGCCACACCGTTCGTTCCCAGTATGTAGGCGGTAAAGGTGTTCCGTGCCTCGTAGCTGTTGAGCAGGACCCGGCTGGAAACTCCATGGAAGTTGCTAAGGCATACGCTGCAGGCATCGGCGGAGCAAGAGGCGGTATCCTTGAGACAACATTCAAGGAAGAGACAGAGACAGACCTCTTCGGTGAGCAGGCAGTTCTCTGCGGCGGCGTTTGCGCATTAATGGAAGCTGGCTTCAACACACTTGTAGAAGCTGGTTACAAGCCGGAGAATGCATACTTCGAGTGCATCCACGAGATGAAACTGATCGTAGACCTGATCTTCAACGCAGGTTTCGAAGGAATGAGATACTCCATCTCCGATACTGCTGAGTACGGTGACTATGTAAGCGGTAAGAGAATCATCGGCGATGAAGCAAAGAAAGCAATGAAGCAGGTATTAACAGAGATCCAGGATGGTACTTTCGCTAAGAACTGGATCCTTGAGAATCAGGTTGGCAGAACAACCTTCAACGCAGCAAGAGCAGCACACGCTGAGACACTTGCAGCTAAGACTGGTCGTGATTTAAGAGCAAAGATGGGCTGGAAACAGACCCAGAACCTTGACGAGGCTAAATAGTCGCGATAGCAATGAGCAGTGCGAATCCGACGAGGAAAGATTCACGTTGTGCTCGCACATAAGTGAATCTTTGCCGGCGGATTCATAGGGCGAATGCCCGCGCACGAGCGGACACAAGTCCGCGAGTGTGGCACTGCGGGGCAACGAAACCCTAAAAAAATTCTTCAGGGCCAGGCATCACCGCCTGGCTTTGAGTTTCATAAGGAGAAAAACAATGAATTCAGATAAAGTAAAAGCTGGCGTAGAGCATGCGCCGCACCGTTCCCTTTTAAAGGCAGATGGATATAACGACGAGCAGATGCGCCGCCCGTTTATCGGCGTTGTAAACTCTTTCAATGAAGTAGCACCGGGACATATGCACTTACAGACCATCGCACGTGCCGTAAAGGACGGCGTTCTTGCGGCAGGCGGAACACCGATGGAGTTCAATACCATCGGTGTCTGTGACGGTATCGCCATGGGCCATGACGGAATGCACTTCTCTTTAAGCTCCCGTGAACTGATCGCTGATACCATCGAATGCATGGTAAAAGCACACTGCTTTGACGCTCTCGTATTTATCCCGAACTGCGATAAGATCGTTCCGGGTATGTTAATGGCAGCTCTGCGTCTGAACCTTCCGTGTATCTTCGTATCCGGCGGCCCGATGCTCTCCATCAACCAGAGAGACTTAAATACTGTATTCGAGGCAGTTGGTGCGAGAAAAGCAAACCTGATCAACGATGAAGAGCTTGCTGAGATCGAAGGAAGCTCCTGTCCGGGCTGCGGTTCCTGCTCCGGTATGTTCACCGCAAACTCCATGAACTGCCTGACAGAGGTTCTTGGTCTCGGTCTTCCGGGCAATGGTACGATCCCGGCTGTATACGCTGAACGTATCCGTCTTGCAAAGACTGCCGGAATGCAGGTTATGAAGCTCTTAGCGGAGGATATCCGTCCGCGTGACATCGTAACACCGGCAGCATTCCAGAACGCTTTGACGACAGATATGGCTCTCGGATGTTCCACAAACTCCGCTCTCCACCTCCTTGCGATCGCTCATGAGGCTGAGATCACTCTTGACCTCCATATGATCAACGAGATCAGTGAGCGCACTCCGAACCTGTGCCACCTCGCACCGGCAGGACATCACCATATGCAGGATCTGATGGAAGCAGGCGGAATCTCCGCAGTATTAAAAGAGCTTCTCGATGCAGGAATGATCCAGGGACAGTGCAAGACTGTAACAGGAAAGACGGTTGCTGAGAACGTTGCACATGCAGTAAACCGCAATCCGGAAGTAATCCGTCCGTTAGACAATCCGTATACGAAGACCGGCGGACTTGCTGTCCTTTTCGGAAACCTTGCTCCGAACGGTGCGATCGTAAAACGTTCTGCTGTAAAACCGGAGATGTTAGTAAACACGGGTACTGCAAAATGCTTTGATTCCGAGGAAGAGGCAATTGCGGCGATCTATACCGGAAAGATCGTTCCTGGTGACATCGTTGTCATCCGTTACGAAGGACCGGCAGGCGGACCGGGAATGAGAGAGATGCTCTCCCCGACATCCGCGATCGTCGGCATGAAGCTCGATACAACCGTTGCTCTCCTTACGGACGGACGTTTCTCAGGAGCATCCTGTGGCGCGGCAATCGGACATATTTCTCCGGAGGCAGCCGCAGGCGGTCCGATCGCTTACATCAAGGATGGCGACAAGATCGCTATCGACATTCCGAACTACAGCTTAAAGCTGCTTGTTTCCGATGAGGAGATGGAAGAGAGAAAGAAGACCATGAAGATCCGCGAGCCGAAGAAGCTGACCGGATACTTAAAGCGTTATGCGAAGAATGTATCCTCTGCGGATAAGGGCGCTATTGTCGAATAAGTAAATTTTTAAGGCGGCGGGCTTGTTTGGAAGCTGCGCCGCCTTCGGCGCGAAAATGTGCCAGGGCACATTTTTATTAAAGAGAGGAAACTATATGAACGAGATCGTATCAAACCTGCTCGTATATGGCAGCCTGCCGGAAGACTCGATCCTCTGGCAGCTTGCGGATATCTGTGAGAAATTAAAGAATCAGACGGAAACAAAAGCAGCGCTGAGGACCCGTGTGTTCCATCAGGTAAAGAATCTCCTGACGGTTGCCACAGACTATGCGTTCGACAAAAACTTATGGCACAACTATCTGACCTTTCTGTTAATTACAAATGAGAATCCGTTCAGTCTCGTCTGTGAGAAGATGGGGGCACAGGACGGAACCGTCAATAACTTTGTGACCCATGATTTTGACATGTTCAAGGAACTGTTCGACTACGATTTTTCCTGGCTGGAGAAGGAACTCTCCATCGACTGCTTTACTCAACTGACCCATTATCAGGCAATCCGTAAAAAAGAGCTGATGTACAATAAAAATGTCAGTGAGAAAGTGAGAACCTTAAGCGAAAAGCTTGAGACTGCCAAGTCCGGAGCGGATTTCTTCAAATATGTGACAGAATTCTATAAAGATTTCGGTGTCGGCATGTTTGGACTCAACAAGGCATTCCGAATCGCTGAGAACGGGGATGGATCCGTCCGCTTCCTGCCGATCAACAACATGGATGCAGTGATGCTGGACGATCTGATCGGATATGAGCTTCAGAAGAAGAAACTTGTGGAGAACACACAGGCATTCTGTGATGGAAAAGCAGCAAACAATGTCCTGTTATTCGGTGACAGCGGTACAGGTAAATCCACCAGCATCAAGGCCATCGTCAATCAGTTTTATTCGCAGGGCCTGCGCATGATCGAGATCTACAAGCATCAGTTTAAGGATCTCTCCACGATCATCGCCCAGATCAAGAACCGCAACTACAAGTTCATTATCTATATGGACGATCTCTCCTTTGAGGAATTTGAAATCGAGTACAAGTTCCTGAAGGCTGTTATCGAGGGCGGCGTTGAGACAAAGCCGGACAATGTCCTGATCTATGCGACATCAAACCGTCGTCATCTCATCAAGGAGACCTGGAAGGACCGGGAGGATATGGAACACAGCGAGGATCTGCATCGTTCCGATACGATGGAGGAGAAGCTCTCTCTGGTCAACCGTTTCGGCCTTTCTATCTACTATGCGAAACCGAACAAGGAAGGTTTCAACGAGATGGCAGTGGCACTCGCGAGACGCGCGGGCATCACACCGGAGACCATGTCCGACGAGGAGATCTGCTACGAGGCAAATCGCTTCGAAATGCGCGGCGGCGGACTTTCCGGCCGCACGGCACAGCAGTTTGCGAATTATCTGCTTACGATCAAATAAAGAGAAAAAGAAGAAACATGGGCTGCCGC
>OLQS01001594.1_pt1 | contig 12818 bp, 9 predicted proteins | sample 1672291 | NCBI WGS metagenome assembly OLQS01 (sample SAMEA3136668, study PRJEB25190) | human gut metagenome | biome: human gut; feature: human-associated habitat; material: faeces | place: Austria | collected 2013
TTAAAAAGGATCCGGAATCCATGAACCGAAAAGAACTGACGAAGGTAATCGCTCAGGTAGAGAAGCAGATGCGTGCTGCGGCAGCAGACCTGAATTTCGAGCAGGCTGCTGAGCTGAGAGACAAGATGCTCGAATTAAAAAAGAATCTGGAAGAATTAACGGAATAGGCTGCAAAGCAGCTGACAGTACAACACCCCTGGCTGTTACAGCCAGGGGTGTTGCCGGGTATGCTCGATCTGTTTTTAGGAAAAGCTTATTTTGTAGTTGAAAAGCCCAGGGAGCGCAGGGTGATGCTGGAGCCCTTGAGAAGATCAGCCCAATATGGAACAGCCATATCCAGAGTGTCGTTGGCAAGCTCGGAAGCATCTTTTTGTGTCAGGATTTCATAAGGATCTGTAAGCTTCTGGAAGTGGAAGGATAAATTAGAGGATTCATTCCTGATGGCGGAAAGCGGAGCGGAGCTGCTCATAGTGGCGATCAGTGTACCGGATTCATCATCAGGAAGTATGCTCATGTAAAAATAAAAGTTTAAAGAAGCCGCAGTAGAATTCATCGGGAAAGTCAAAGTAATATCACTTTTTAAATCATCATGGCTGGAAAACCGGAAATAGAATTTAAAACTGTTGTTTTTTGGAATGTATGTGATACTTCGATATTCATCTACGGAAACCTGCATAGAAGAAGATGACGAACCCAAACCGCCTAAATCCATATCGATTTTTTTTGATTCATCGTGTGTGTTAAGCTCGATTTTTACGCTTCCATCACTGGCCTTTTTGCCTTTGCTCAGAATGTGGTTTTTTAATTTTATGCCGGGCTTCGGAGCTACGGTAGGGGTTGGTTTTGCCGGAGCAGCAGTAGGGGCTGGTTTTGCCGGAGCAGCGGTGGGAGCTGGCTTTGCCGGAGCAGCTTTTTTCTGGATTTTAACCTTGCAGACAAAGCGGATTCCGTTTACCTGAGCAGTAATTGTAGCATTTCCTGCAGATTTTGCAAAAAGCTTGCCTGTTTTGTTTACAGTGACGATTTTGGAATTGCTGCTCTTCCAGGTGATCTTCTGATTGGTACCACTAAGCTTCAGCTGGTATGTCTGACCAACTTTCAGAGTTATTGAGGTTTTGTTCAGTTTCGGGGCATGTACAGTGACTTTGCAGGTGTATTTCCTTTTGGAAACGGTTCCTGTAATGGTGGCAGAGCCTTTAGCCTTAGCCTGAAGCTTGCCAGCTTTGTTTACTGCGACGATCTTGGAATTGCTGCTCTTCCAGGAGATCTTCTGCCCTTTTTTGAGACCGGTGATCTTCAGTGTTCTGCTCTGCCCCTTGATCATGGTAAGCTTGGAAGAACTGATCCTGGGAGCGGCCTCTGTAACACAGACTGTGCCAGGCAGAATTGCCGATTCTGCCGGAAGCATGGCCAGTACAAAGACTGTTATCAGAGATATCAGGATTTTTTTCCATTTTTTCATAGCGATCCCTCCTTCGAAAAAATATGATGGTTCTCTTTATTGATTGATTATAAGTAAAATTCCGGAGAAGGGCACTGGCATTTGTGCCAGTAACTTTGTTATAAAGAAGAGAAGAAGTTATGTATTCTGTTCCCGATAGGCGGAAGGTGTGATCCCCATTTTCTTTTTGAAGCTGGTGCTGAAATAATATTGATTGGCATAACCACATTTCAGGCTGATCTCCTTCAGACTCATAGTAGTCGTAGTCAGGTAACGGGCGGCTGCGGAAATTCGCTGAGATGTGATAAAGTCACTGAGACTGATTCCCTGATTTTTTTTGAAAAGAGCACTTAAATAAGCAGGGCTTACATTGGCAGAGGCAGCAATATCATTGAGGCAGAGCGTATTGTCAGTGTAGTGTTCGTTGATATAGGAAATCACCAGTTCACAGAGCTTCTGGTGATAATCATTCATGGAGGAATCAAGCTTCCGGCATAAAAGATGGCACAGATCCTTCAGCCATTGACATAGCTCTTCCGTATTATGAAACTCATTTATGTGGTTGTAAACATACAAAATTTTAGTTTCAAGGTCATGCGTATCCAGATTTAATTCATAGAAAAATTTCAGGATCCGGCCAAGAAGAGAATAAATCTGTATGAAAGCGAAATTCTTTGTGCGAAATTTCTGAGTGAGCCAGTCGGAAAAATTCTGAAACCAGAGATCTATGGCAGCGGTATCCTTTTTGCAGAGAAGCCGGATCAGTTCATCCTCCTTTGTATCTGAAAAATCTGCAACAGACAGATCGGAACCCAGAGCCTCTCTTCCGTCAAAGATATTCTGATGTGGGAAAAAGAATCTGTATTCCAGTGCATGTACGGCGCTTTTATAAGAATGGTTCAGGTTCCAAAAATCCTGGACAATTGTTCCAATACCTGCGTTGAGAGAAAGTCCCAGTGGCTGGCAGGCATCTGCGATTGAGGAAATAAGTCCGCTGGTAAGCTGGCGGAAGCTGTTGGACTGACAGCCGCTGTGTCCCAGAATGCACAGATAGCCATCCATATCCGGGAGAAGATACACAAAATCAAGAGAAGCGGTTTCCTCAGTTATCAGATCCTGAAGGTTGAAAAGCTCCATCTGAAACTTTTCAATCCCGTAAACAGCTTTTAGATCCGGAGCATTTTCAAGCTCCAGAATAACAACTGTATAAAAATCATAATTCAGCTCCAGGTTCAGATACTTAAGATAAGGCTTCAGTCGGTAGGCTGCTTCAGAAGACGGAAGGTGTGTGATCTCGCGGAAAAATTTTTCCGTAAGAAGAGGCCTGCTTTGTTTCAGAAGCTGGAGATTTTTCTGTTCCTTTTCCATCAGTGCAAAAGCGTTTTTTACCTTCTGGATAAGATAGGCATAATCCAGAGGCTTTTCGATATAATCCAGAGCACCGAGGAGCAGAGCGCGTCTTGCATATTCAAATTTATCATAGGCACTGATCAGGATGATCTTCACCATAGGATTGATCTCAAGAGCTTGACGGCTCATGGAAATGCCGTCAAGATCAGGCATTTCAATGTCAGAAATGATCAGATCTGCCGGTTCTTTTTTCATGGCTTCGATAGCAGAGGTTCCATTGTAGCAGACATGGATGATCTCTGCATTCAGTGTTTCCCAGTCTATGTTTTTTTCGATACCTTCTGCAGATAAGTAATTATCATCTACGATCATTATTTTTTTCATCGATATCTTCCTCCATCTGTTCGAATTCAATGGTGACGTATGTGCCGTTTCCGGGGTTGCTGCGGATCCTTACGGAACCGTTTCCGTATAATGGGTTGGAAATACGGGAACTTACGTTGGAAATTCCAAAATGCTTCTCATAATCAATAACATTATGCTCAATAGCATGGCGCAGCTGTGCAAGGGTTTCGGAGTCCATGCCGGCACCGTTGTCCTCAATGGAGATCACAACCGTATCATCGCCATAAAGAACATGGATCGAAATGAAAACAGCTGGTGTGCCCGAAGAAATCCCGTGCAGAATGGAATTTTCGAGAAATGGCTGAAGTGTAAACTTGCAGATCAGGAAATTTTCGATTCCATCTTCTGCTTCGATCTCCCAGTCCAGATTATCTTTATGACAGAGCTTTTCCATTTCCAGATAAAGCCGGGCAATTTCCAATTCATCTTTAATAGGAATAAGTTCCTTTGATTTACGCAGGGTAAGACGGTAAAAGGCAGTCAGATTTGCAATCATCTGATCAGCAATGTCAAGCTTTCCAAGGGACTGGCAGGTACGGATCGATCCCAGGATATTGTAAAGAAAATGCGGATTGATCTGTGACTGGAGCAGCTGGTATTTCAGACGTTCTTCGTTTACGGAAAGATTTACAATGGACTTCAGGTTTCCGGCTATTGTGTGCTGCATATCTTCAAAGGTGATGCCCAGTCTGTCAATCTCATCATACCTGGAAGGATCATCCGGGTGGGGAACAGTAACGATAGATAGATGTTCCGGGTCATATCCCAGCTGAAAGGCTTCCATTGCATAGGAAAGTGCAGTGATCTTCCGGGTAAGATTTTCGGAAAACAGGATAACGATGATAACAGTAAGGAGCAAGAAAATAAGGACAGTGATCAGTAAGGCACGGATCAGGATGTGCGTGTTGCCCTGAATATAGCTTTCCGGGATTTCGGTAACATGAAGCCAGCCATTGCTTAAGGTGCAGCAGTTATAATATTTGTCGCCGCTGTGAAAAGAAGAATCTGCATTTCCTTTGAGTTTCTGAAACTGTGCTTTGGAAATTCCGGATAAATTCAGTGAGGATGTATTTTTTGCTGCAATCTCTCCGTGATCTGTGAGAATGTAGCTGTATATGCGGGAATCCAAAGCAGCAGGCTGCAGATAAGTGGTAAGCTCTGAGGTGTCCAGAGCAATGCCGTAGGCGTATTCCAGAATACCGGTGGCCTGATTTTTCAGTGCCCGGACGCAGAGGATCACATCGGCAGATGATTTTTTTGTGGACAGTATTTTAGGCAGAGGCATATTGGAAACCGGTATCCAGACAGAGGAAAAGCCTGAACCGGAAACAATATTTTTATCCAGACCATATGCAGAAAGCTCATCTGTGGAAAAGAAGTACAGGCTTTCTTTTGAACCGAGCTGATCGGGCTGCAGAAAAACATATATATGGAAGAAATCGAATGTGGATTTATACAGCGAAATATTGTTTTTTACAGTGGTGAATTTTTTCAGTGCATCTACCTTATTAGAGGAAGGCTGATTTAGGGAGTACATTTGAAACTGTATGGTATCTGCTACATTTTCAACCTGACCGAGGCGGTCGTTCAGCTGAGAGACCAGCTGCTTGTCAGTCATTACGGCAGAATCGATGATACGATCTCTGGCAATGTTATAGGAAATGTGATAGCTGATGAAGGTCAGGGAAATCAGAGGTACCATAGTTGCGATCAGAAATGCGAGCAGGAGCTTATAGCGAAATGAGGAAAAAATGGGTGGGATACATTTGTGGAATTTCATAGTACATATTCTCCTTTATGTCAAAAACAAATTAATGAAACCGAATCCAGCTGTGAAAAAAACCGTTACAAATATAGATTATATAAAAGGATTATAAAAAATTAACAACAAAAATACAAGAGAACGAAAAATAATATAAATAAATCATAAAATATTGTATTTAGAATGAGGGGGCTCTCTGGTATCCTTAAACCATCAAAAACAGGTGTGGACAAACACGAAAATGTCCAGAAAGGAAGAAAGATATGAAGAAAAAAGTAATGAGTGCAGTTTTGGCAGCAGCGATGGTTGTGGGTATGGCAGGTAACGTGGTTACTGTTTCCGCAAAGGAAAAATATGATCTTACCTTATACAGCGTCAACACCACAGACCCGGATTTTGAGGACTGGCTTGCAAATGTGGAAGATGCCACGGGCCTGAACATTAATGTAATTGCGGCACCTACAGATACAGATACCCGTCAGCAGAAGATCACCACAATGCTTTCCACAGGAGATACTTCCGTGGATGTCATTGAGATCAACGATGAGATGAGCGCGGCATTTAAAAATTCCGGATGGCTGGAAGGACTGAACGATACAGTAATGACAGATGATATCGCTGATCAGTTTGCCCAGGGATATGTAAAGGATATGATCACAGATAAGGACGGAAACATCGTCGGTGTTCCAGGCTATACAGGATATCTTGCATTCTGGGTAAATCAGGAGATCATGGATGAGGTCGGAATCAAATCCATTGATACAAAAGAGGATTTCATGAAGTATATGAAGGCTGTTTCCAAGGACGGAAGATTCGGCTACGGCGGTTCCTGGGAGAAAACCTATGCATTTAACGAGCTTGCACAGTTTGTAAACATGTTCGGCGGCGATTATTTTGACTGGACCAAAGAGGAAAACAAGGAAGCAGTTCAGTTCCTTCACGATCTGGTTGCTAATAAAGAAACATCCATCGAACAGATTGCAGATAAATATGACCAGATGAATCCGAAGATCAATGACGGAAAATACGGATGCTGGTTCATGTGGGGCCTTGGAACAGATTATGCAAAGGCAGATATGCTTGGCGCAGATAAGATCCACATGGAAATGGTACCGGATTTCAGCGGCAAGGGAGAGCGTGCGATCTTTACAGATTCCTGGAGCTATGTTCTCAACAAAGCATCCAAGAATAAAGATGCAGCTGTGAAATTCCTCCAGTATATGGCTGATGAAGGCGGAATGGAAGCTTCCTATAAAGCATTTGACAGATATCCTGCAAGAAAGGATGTTGCAGAGAAGGTAGTTCCGGATTCTGACCCGGCAAAAGAAATGTACAGCAGATATGCAAATGAATGCAATGTACAGGGACGTCCGATGGTGGCACAGACAATGGAATTTATCACCGATATGGGAACGATCTTCCAGTCCTGTATGAAAGACGAGATCACAGTTGATGAGTTCTGCAAGAAGGCTCAGGATGTGGTAGATATGTATAAGTAAAAGATATAAAAAAACAGCAATGTAAAGCAGAGGTAAAAGTCTGCTTTACATTGCTTGATGAACAGGGAGGAAAGTTCCATGACAATAAGTAAAAAAAATATGAAGTGGATACCGTGGCTTTTGATCCTGCCAGTTGTACTGATTCGAGGCTTTACAACAGTATATCCCATTCTGATGACTGTGAAAAACAGCTTCTTTAATATCAGTATCCTTGCAGGTATCAATGAATTTATAGGCTTCAAGAATTACCTGAAGGTATTTTCTGATCCTAAAGTGCTTACATCGATCAGCTTTACGGCAATATTTGTGGTTGCTTCCATGATCTTTCATGTGATCCTCGGAGTTATCCTGGCACTGATCCTGAATATGAAATTCAAAGGCCGCCGTTTTCTGAGGACCATCGTGCTGATCCCGTGGGCTATGCCTGCAGTAGTAGCCGGTATGGCTGCAAAATGGGCATTTAATAATGATTATGGTCTGATCAATGATTTTATCCGCTGGTTTGTACCGGGTTACCAGAACAGCTGGCTGATCAATACAGGTACTGCAAGAGCAGCGGTAATTGCAATGGACCTGTGGAAGGACCTTCCGTTCTTTGCAATTCTTGTACTTTCCGGACTTCAGTTTATTTCCGGCGATATCTATGAGGCAGCAAAGGTAGACGGTGCAAACGGGATCCAGAGCTTTTTCCGGATCACACTTCCGCTGATCGCAAAAAATGTCCTGACTTTATGTATTCCGTTCACACTCTGGAGACTGACAACCTTCGATCTGGTTTATTCCATGACATCTGGAGGCCCTGGAGAGGATACTGCGCTGATCGCATACAGAATCACAACAGAAGCATTTACAAATCTAAACGTAGGATATGCTTCGGCGCTGGCTATGCTGCTGTTTGTTGTAATGGCGATCTTCAGCTGGCTGAATATACGTGTTATGAATAAGTTTGACAGTTAGGGGGAATTATCGTGAAGAATACAGGAAAATATAATGTTTATCATGGAGTGGTAGCCGTTGGAAGATGGGTTCTGTTTGCAGTTGTGGCTTTTCTGATCCTGTTCCCGGTTTACTGGATCTTTATTTCTTCGATCACACCGTCAGGAGAACTGTTTAAAACACCGATCGATTATCTTCCGGATCATCCCACACTGGAAAGCTATAAATTTCTGATACAGAATGTAGGACTGCTTTCAAAGATCGGAAATACAGTTCTGATCGTAGGCATTACACTTGTGATCAGTACCGTGCTGTGTGCAATGGCTGCCTATGGCTTCTCAAGATTTAACTCAAAGGGAGTTTCTGTTGCATTTGCGTTTGTTCTGGCTACCATGCTGATCCCTGAGGTTGTCACAGCCCGCCCGCTGTATGAGTTTATGCAGAAGGTAAAGCTGTATGATACATATCCGGGACTTATCCTTCTTTATATCAGTACCGTTATACCGTTTACGGTTCTGATCCTCAGAAACTTTGTCGGTGAGATCCCGATCTCACTGGAGGAGGCAGCTGCTATTGACGGCGCATCTTTTTCACAGAGACTGTTTACGATCGTTCTGCCGCTGATGAAGCCGGCAATCGCTACGGTTTGCATTATCAACTTTATTACCTGTCTGAATAACTTTTTCACACCGTTGTTTTATTCAAATGGTATTCAGGTACTTTCTGTTTCCATCGTACAGCTTCCGTTACGTGACAACATGTATGGAGTTCCGTGGGATCTGGTCAGCGCCATGGGATGGATCATCCTTCTTCCGATCATTATCTTTGTAGCTGTTTTTGAGAAACAGATCATGGATGGTATCATGGCAGGTGGAGTAAAAGCGTAAATATAATATTTTTAATTTCCAAAAGAGAGGAGAAAACAGATATGTATCAGGCATTTACAGGCGGACTGGGAGGGATCGCACTTGCAAAGCATGGAAAAAGCCGTGCGATCAACGCAGAAAATCCTCATGGAGAAAAAGGCAGAGGCGGTATGGCTGCAAGTCATCTGGGACCGTCCAGAAAAGGAAGCCCGTGTCTCAGGGATATTGAGCCGGGAACTGTGGTAACTCTGGCAGAAATGGAAGGACCGGGACAGATCAATCATATCTGGATCACCGTTGATAACAAGACTACAGAGGCAGATTGCTTTGTACTGAGAGATCTTGTAATCCGTATGTACTGGGATGACGAGGAAACTCCTTCCGTGGAAAGTCCTCTGGGTGATTTCTTCTGCTGCGGATTCGGAAGGGAATGTTTTGTAAATTCTGTTCCGGTGGCTGTTGTTCCAAACAGGGGCTTTAACTGCTATTTCCCGATGCCGTTTAAGAAGAAAGCAAAGATCACACTGGAAAACCAGCATGCAAATAAAATCCCGGCTTTCTTTTATCAGGTAGATTACTGTCTGTATGATGAGCTTCCGGACGATATTGCTTATTTCCATGCGCAGTGGAGAAGGGAACGGTTGACAGAAAAAACAAAAGATTATACAATTTTGGATGGAGTAAAAGGAAAAGGCCATTATATAGGAACCTACATGGCACTTACCACACTGGAACGTTACTGGTGGGGCGAGGGAGAAATGAAGTTTTATATTGACGGAGATGAGGAGTATCCGACCATCTGTGGAACAGGAACGGAAGATTACTTTGGTGGTTCCTGGAGTTTTGCCAAACAGGTGGATGGAAAAACCGTGGAACAGAATTATAACACGCCGTATCTGGGATATCCGTATTATTCTGCCCATGACGAGCTGATCCACAATTTTTATCATAATGATGACTGCCCGCCAATGAGAGGCTTTTACAGATGGCATTTACAGGATCCAATCTGCTTTGAAGAGGATCTTCGCGTTACGATTCAGCAGATAGGCGTCGGATACCGTGGCCTGTTTGAACGACAGGATGATGTGGCAAGTGTAGCGTACTGGTATCAGACACTTCCTCATGCACCGTTCCAGCCGTTGATGTCAAAAGAGGATAGATGGCCCAGATAAAAAGGGTGGTAGAGATTGAAAAAACAGGTATTTTGCGGGGTATTTGCCCTGGCTCTGGCAGTGACAGGATGTGGAGTCCAGAAGAAGGAGGCTGCATCTGATATTGTGCCGGAGAACAGACAGGAACTGACGATCCTTCATGTGGATGCAGGCACAGAAGGCTTTGATTCTTTTATCAGCCAGGCGGAAAAAGATCTTGGAATAAAGATCCATATTGAAAAATGTCCGGCCAATGCGGACAATCGCCAGGCCAAAATAGCAACTCTTCTGACATCAGGAGATGATTCTGTTGATCTGATCACAGTAAATGATGAGATGATATCCGAATTTAAACATAAGGGATTTCTTCTTCCGTTGGAAGATACGGTTATGACAGAGGAGACAGCGGCGAATTTTCTGCAGGAATACCTGAAAGAAATATGCATGTCAGACGGACATATTTTTTCGGTACCGTTCAGGATGGATATCATGGCATTCTGGGTGAACCAGGAATTGCTGGATCAGGCTGGTCTGGACAGACTCTCCTGTCTCAGTGATCTTGAGATCCTTCAGAAAAAGCTTCAGAATACGGGAAAATATGCATATGGGGATGCATGGGAGATTTCTTACATATATAATAGTATCAGCGAGTATGTCGATTTTTTCGGAGGAGATTATACAGACTGGACGGATCCGAAAACAAGAGAAGCGGCAGAATATATGAAGCGAATGCTGGATACAGGGATGATATCAGAGGAGAATCTGATCGACCAGCATGACCAGCTGAATGAAAAATTTATAAACGGCCAGTATGGATGTATGTTTATGTATACCGGTGTGTTGAGTACTTTTCAGAATGCAGGCGTGTATGGAAAAGATAAGATCCATATGGCACCATTTCCGGAATTTGACGAGAAGGTGACCAATATCGCAACCTGGCAGTATGTACTGAATAAAAATTCTGATCATAAAGAAGCAGCTCTGAAGTTCCTTCAGTATGTGTCCGGATATGAGGCCAGTAAAAATTACGGACAGCTGATAAAAATGTGTCCGGCAAGACTGGATGTGATCGAGGATAAGAATTTTGATCTGGATGGCATTGAAATGATCCGGCAATATCTGAAAGATTATAAGCTGAAAGCAAGACCACTGTGTGCCGATTCCATAGAAGCCGTTTCGTCCATGGGAACGGAATTTCAGAAATATATGCTGGGACAGAAAACAGAAGCGGAATTTTTTGCCGGGGCACAGAACTGCATAGACCAGTATTACAAAAAAGCATCGTACTGATGCTTTTTTTGTTTTGAAAAAATAAGAACTTTTTTTCAAAACATATTGACAAATATTTTACATGGTGATATCTTAAAGACTGTAGATGTTAGCACTCCACTAAAATGAGTGCTAACAGATGTAAAAAAAGAATCAACATCCGTCAGGAAAGAATAAAAAGGAAAGGAGATGGATTCATGGAAGAGGTGTTGAATGAGCGCAAGCAAAAAATCTTAAAAGCAATCATCAAGACCTATATGGAAACCGGAGAACCGGTTGGTTCCAGGACCATTTCCAAGTATGCGGATCTCAATGTCAGTTCCGCAACGATCCGAAATGAAATGTCAGACCTGACAGATATGGGCTATATCGTCCAGCCTCATACCTCAGCAGGAAGGATTCCTTCAGATAAGGGCTACAGACTTTACGTCAATGAGTTGATGAAGGAGAAGGAAGCGGAGGTCGCAGAGCTGCGAGATCTGATCATTGAGAAGACAGATAAGATGGATAAGGTGCTTAAGAAGGTTGCGAAGGTTCTTGCTTCCAATACCAACTATGCTACCATGGTTTCCGTTCCGCAGTACAGCGGCAACAAGGTCAAGTTCATCCAGCTGTCGAGGATGAGCGAGCTTCAGCTTGTGGCAGTGGTTGTCAGTGACAACAACACAGTCCGGAACCAGATCATCAATCTGGATGAGGAAATGGACGACCAGACGATCCTGAAACTGAATCTTCTTCTTAACACCAATCTCAATGGGATTCCAATCCAGGATATCAACCTTGGGATGATCGCCAGACTGAAGGAACAGGCAGGCAGCCACAGCGGTGTGGTGGCAACGGTTCTGGATGCAGTGGCAGCCACCATTCATGTGGAAGAGGAAGATATGGAGATCTATACTTCAGGTGCAACTAACATTTTCAAGTATCCGGAGCTTGCCGATAAAGAGAAGGCAACGGAGCTGATCTCCGCATTTGAGGAGAAGCATGAACTTGCCGATCTTGTAAAAGAACAGATGTCAGATGGAGAGAATACAGGAATTCAGGTTTACATCGGTGATGAGATGCCAATCCAGACCATGAAGGACTGCAGCATTGTAACTGCCAGATATGAACTGGGAGACGGAATGTACGGAACCATCGGGATCATCGGTCCCAAACGAATGGATTATGAGAATGTAGTGGACAGTCTGAAGGAACTGAAGAATCATCTGGATGACGTTTTGAAAAAGAAGAAAACTTAGAAAGGCGGTAGAAAAAAAGTGTCGGAGGAAACAAAGAAAACATCCGAAGAGCAGGAAGCGGAGAAGGAAATCCCCGTAACTGACGGAGATCAGGAAGAAGAAAACCTGACACCGGAGGGAGAAGATCTGCCGGAGGAAGAAAATAATACTCCAGGCGAAGAAGCTGCCTCAGAGGATAAAAAAGAAGAAAAATCAAAAACTTCCTTCTTCGGAAAGAAGAAAAAAGATAAATCTGAGCAGAAGGTGGAGGAACTTACCGATCGCCTGAAGCGTACCATGGCTGAATTTGATAATTTCCGTAAAAGAACGGAAAAAGAAAAATCCAGCATGTACATCATCGGAGCAAAAGAAATCGTTGAAAAGATCCTGCCGGTTGTGGATAACTTCGAAAGAGGTCTTGCACAGGCACCGGAGGATGATCCATTTGCAGAAGGCATGAAGATGATCTACAAGCAGATGATGACAGCTTTTGATGAGATGGGTGTGAAGCCAATCGAAGCTGTAGGTAAGGAATTTGATCCGAATCTGCATAATGCAGTGATGCATGTGGAGGACGAATCCGTTGGCGAGAACATCGTCGTAGAGGAATTTCAGAAGGGATATACCTACAAGGATTTCGTTGTAAGACACAGTATGGTAAAAGTTGCTAATTAACAGAAAGCAGCTTGGAGAATCAAACTTCATCGACATTTTCTAAAAACAAAGTATAAATGTTACTGTTCGTGTAATGGACAGCAACCATGAATTTTTAAACAGGAGGAAAATTATCATGGGAAAAATCATTGGTATTGACTTAGGTACAACAAACAGCTGTGTAGCTGTTATGGAAGGTGGACAGCCAACTGTTATCGCAAATACAGAAGGATCCAGAACAACACCATCTGTTGTGGCATTCACA
>OLQS01001599.1_pt1 | contig 12779 bp, 9 predicted proteins | sample 1672291 | NCBI WGS metagenome assembly OLQS01 (sample SAMEA3136668, study PRJEB25190) | human gut metagenome | biome: human gut; feature: human-associated habitat; material: faeces | place: Austria | collected 2013
CTTTGCTTCTTCTTTCTTTCCAAATTTCTTTGCATATGCCCTTAGTGCCGGAGTTCTGATTCCGATCACTTTCTCCTTGTCTACAGAAGGGATCAGTTTTGCATGAAAATCCCTGTATTTCAGATCCTGCAACACAAAAAGTTCTTTTTGGACTGCATAGTAAACTGGTCAGCTGGAATCAAGGTATTGGTACCAAGTTTGTAAACGAACTGGTTTATCTGGCATTCAATATTATCCCGGTATATGGCGTTTGCTATCTGGCCGATGCATTGGTCATCAACTCCATCGAATTCTGGAGTGGTTCAAACCCTATGGCCAGCATTGGTGATGTAAAGAAAGTGAAAGGCGAAAACGGTGACTACCTGGTAGAGACACTTGAAAACGGCTATTCTATCACCAAAGAAGGTGAGACTGCTTCTATGGAACTCATTTACAACAAAGAGTTGAATACTTGGAATGTTGTTGCCGATGGTGTCAGCACAGAATTGCTGCAAATGAACAATGACGGCACTGCACAAATGACCCTTCCGAACGGTGAGGAAATGACAGTGACGCTGGATGCCCAAGGTGTGGCAGCAGCACGTCAGGCGACGATGATTGACAGCTATTACGCTTTTAATTAAAAGTTGAAAATGGAAAGGTGAAAGTTGAAAATGGCTGGGTGCATAGATGCCCAATAACCATTTTCACCTTTCCACTTCCCATTAGAACGGATATCCCACAGCAAAGTGGAAGGCAAAATCGCGGCTGAATTTAGGATGGATAATGGGATAACGGTCTTTTTTCTTCTCATACGCCGGATTGACGGCCTTCATACCCCCGTCGAAACGCAATACAAAGAAATCCAAGTCAAGACGCAATCCTAAACCATATGCCACGGCAATCTGTTTATAGAACTTGTCAAATTCAAACTGACCTCCCGGCTGGTCTTTATAATCCCGTATTGTCCAGATATTCCCGGCATCTACAAAGAGGGCTCCTCTGAATTTCCAGAACAACCGTGTGCGGTATTCAATGCTGGCATCCAGCTTGATGTCTCCCGACTGGTTCATGAAGTTATTATCGCCGGGGAAAGAACCGGGCCCCAAATCACGTACAGACCATCCGCGCACACTGTTGGCGCCGCCGGAGAAGTAGCGCTTCTCAAATGGAAGCATTGTTGCATTGCCGTATGGAATGGCAATACCGGCACCAAAATGAAATGCCAATGAATTGCGGTTGTCAATGACCAGATTCTTGGCAAAGTCAAAATCGCCTTTCAGGTATTGGGCAAAAGGAATGTTCAACAAAGTGTATTCCCCCGATGCATTCTTCTTCATTCCTCCGAGCTTTGCCACAGCATACAACAAGTTACCCGCCGATTCAAAATTGAGGCGGATGGTATAGGAATTTCCGATACCGGAGTTATTCATCAATGCTCTTCCGGCACTGTTGTAGATATAGCTATAGCCGGTGCGGACAATAAAGCGGTCTTCATAATTGTATTTGAGGATGTAGTTCTCGTCTTTCTCCAGATAATCCTCTTTGAATGTCTGGTCTATGCTGGGCATATACAGATAGTTGATGTCCAGCAAATCAATGCGATGCTGCGAACGCTGTTGTTGTACCCCCCATTTGTAGCTCCATCCGGCAGATGCTACAATGCGCGTGAATTCGGGTCTCATCTGGTAGTTATATTGCAATCCGAATTCTGTAGTAGCCCTTATCCTCCGCTTGAAATCGCTGGATACAAAGGGAAACATAAACCGTGGGAAGTTGATGGTTGCTTCCGCACCTAATTCTATGTAGTCTTGATTCAAGGAGCTCTGCAAACCGGACACAGCCTCGTATGCCCCACGTAGCTTGAACATGAATGTTTCGGAACCTTTGAACATGTTGCGGTGCTGAAAAGCCACCGAAGCGGCAGCTCCCAAATCGCCGGCAGAGTTTGTGCCTTCCACCTCAAAAGATACGGACTGATGCTTGCCTCTGGTCAGCATCACATAGGCGTTGAGCTTTGCACTGTCACTCTGTTGCACTTCAAAAAAACGGATATTGGTATATTTCAGGGCTTGCAGGCGTCCGTAGTTGGAGTAGGTACGCTGCACGTTCTGCTCGTTATAGAGAGTTCCCGGAGTGATGCGCAGATTGTTGGTCAGCACTTTGGGGCGCAGATAAAGCTTGTCTTTGTAGTAGATGGGAAAGCCTTTGTAATGCAATGAATCATTCACCTCGATGCTGTTCTGGGTGGATGCCTGCAACACATTATAATCGGTAATGAAACTCACTTTATTGATAGTGTATTGCCGGTGATTCTGCGGCGTATCCTCGTTATGCTGTCTGTATGGAGCCAAATGCAGTGTCAAATCTACCAGATAAGAATTACGGACAGTATCCGCAGTATAGGATATGTACTCTTTATTGAACTTGTAATATCCATTCTGAAGCAGTTTGTTTGTGATGCGCTGGCGTTCTGCATCCAGTACATTGACATCAAAATACATGCCTTCGGATAATAAGGTTACTGCGGAATCCTGCCGCATGTATTCCTTTATTTTACTGTCCTGGATATCATATTTCAAGGTACGAACTTTATAGGGCTTGCCGGTTGTCACCTTATAGACCAACTTCATCTTTTTCTTCTTGACTTGGCGTACCGGTTCCACCAGGGCGCCCATATAGCCCATATTCTGCACAGCCTTAGTGATTTCTTCCCTGGTCCGGTTGGTTTCCTCCTCACTGTATATGACCGGGGCATCACCTAATTTCCTCAATGTACGGTTTATCCAGCGTGTAGAGTCCCGTCCGGACCAGTTGTAGACATACAACTGGGTCTTTATCAGGCTGAACCACTTCGCATTGGGATTCTGGCGGATGTACATGGAGAGATTGGATGGTTTTACTTCCTTATTATCAGTATGTATGCGCACTTCATCCAGCAAATACGAGCCGTCCGGCACATATTTGGTAGAAGAACAGGAAGCCAACAAAAGTACGATAGTAGTAAGTATCGCGTAGCGGAAACCTTTATTCATACCGAGTCATTAATTGCGCATAAACAGCTACAAATATACTTGTATTTTTTTGTTCCCGAAATAAAAAACGCCGGAAGAGTGCAGAGTTTTTGATTATATTGAAATAATCACGTATTTTTGTCAAATGATAACATGTGTGTCCTATGGCATTAAGTAAAAATCGCATTAAATATATCCACTCGTTGGAGCAGAAAAAGAACCGGAAGGCCGACAAGGTATTTCTGGCAGAAGGACCTAAACTCGTAGGGGATTTGTTGGGACATTTTCCTTGTCAGTTCTTGCTGGCAACTTCAGAATGGCTTTCCCGGAACCGCCCTCTCTCCACCGTAACGGATGTCACGGAAGTATCGGAGGAGGAACTTTCGCGTGCCAGCCTGCTGAAAACTCCCCAACAAGTGCTGGCTGTGTTCCGGCAGCCGGATGAGGAGACGGATATTTCCGTCATCAGTCACTCCCTCTGTCTGGCTTTGGATGATGTGCAAGACCCCGGTAACCTGGGAACGATTGTCCGCCTTGCTGATTGGTTTGGGATAGAGCATATTTTCTGTTCGCCCAACACGGTGGATATCTATAATCCCAAAACTGTGCAGGCCACGATGGGAGGTATCGCACGCGTCAGACTGCATTATACTCCCCTACCCGAGTTCATCCGCTCACTGAAGGATATTCCCGTTTACGGCACTTTCCTGGACGGAGAGAATATGTACGGACAACCGCTTTCGAAAAATGGGCTGATTGTGATGGGTAATGAAGGAAATGGCATCGGAAAAGAAGTGGAGGCACTCATCAACCGCAAACTATACATACCGAATTATCCCGCCAGCCGTGAGACCTCGGAGTCATTGAACGTGGCTATTGCCACAGCAGTAGTTTGCGCTGAGTTCCGGCGCCAGGCTGCATTGTAGTAAAATCAAAAGGAAAAAACAACCAGGGAATCAAATAAGGCAATTCTTCCTCGATAACCGGAGGGATTGCCGTCAGTATATTGCAGCACGTATCAAAATGAGGATAGTCTGTTTCCACCTCCGTAAGCAAAGCTATGACTCCCGGTAGCCATTCCGTATTCTCCACCTCTTCTGTCAATGGGAAGATACGTGATACCCATTGTCCTTCACCTATCTCCACCACATATTGTTTCAGATAGCCATGCCCGGGAAGAAACAGAAAATGGGAAGCGTAGCGTTTCATGCTTTCGGACGGGGACGTATGGTTCTGGGAGTCGTGGTATTTTCCTGCTCCTGAATTTCCAGAGGTTTCAATTTCTCAGGTTTTCCGATACTGTCTTTGCGAAGGGAGTCTGTCGCTTGCTGAAGGCTGTCCTTTGGGGCAATGACCAAGCTGTCCGTGGCGTGATAGCGCATCAGTGAGATACGGTCTGCCAGCAAAGGCTGTGGAGTCTCCTGCTGCGGATAATAGATGAACCCGCGTATTTCCTTGATTTCTCCTAAAGTATCGGCAAACAAGGTGAGCGTTTCCACACCTGTGTCTTGTACTTTCCGAATGGCACTGATGACACTGTCATTCTTTTCGTAAAGAACCTGCATCGCCATCAACGGAGCATGTATGCTGTCCGGTGCACCGTTGTGGAAACGGAAGCGCACGCTCCAGCGCAGCGTGTCACGGTCGTGGAAATTGGTGTCTGATGGCAACGTAAACGTTATCTTGTTGTCCAGGGGCATACCCGTCAACTGATAGATATGCTGCCATATCCACACGTCGATACTGTCTCCGGGAAGTGATTCTTTCGGCTTGTTGTCACGCAGGGCAATCAAATGGTTGATACCGTCTCTCTCGGCTTTCAACCGTACATTCACTTTCTCGTAGATTTTGGTAAGTACTTCCGGGTTACGGGCAAACCAGACCATAGAAGAGTCAAAATCGGCCTGAGTAATGCCATATTTCTTGAAAACCGACTCAATGTATAGCACCCGCTTATAACTTTCGTTATACGGCACTTCTTCACCCATAGCTTTGGCTATGTGATAATCATAAAGCACGTTTTCCATCTTGGCATCCGGAAGGACGGTTTCAGGTCTTTTCACCTTACAAGCCGTCAGACTGAACGCCAGAAGGACTACGCTACACCATTGAATTCGATTTATTCCTTTCATGATTTCTTTATAGCAGCATGATAGGCATCATTGAAGTCCTTGCCGTAGAACAACAGCAAAGCAATGATACCGCAACTGATTGCTGCATCCGCAAAATTGAATATCGGGCTGAAGAAAATGAAATGTTCTCCGCCGACAAACGGCATCCATGCGGGCCAGTTTGTATCAATGATGGGGAAATAGAACATATCCACCACCTTGCCATGGAACCACGGGGCATATCCCCCTCCTTCAGGCATGAAGGAGGCTATCTGCGAATGGGTGCTTTCGTTGAACAGCACGCCATAGAACACACTGTCGACAATGTTTCCCAAGGCTCCCGTCAAGACCAAAGACACACAGACGATAAATCCGGTCTTCATGCCTTGCTTCACGAACTTGTACAGAAACCAGCCAATGACCGTGACTGCAGCAATGCGGAACAAGGTCAGGAACAGTTTGGCGAATATTTCCATACCGAAAGCCATACCACTATTCTCGGTAAAGTATATATAGAACCAATCCGTAATCCGGATACTCTCATGCCAGTACATGTGGGTCTTTATCCAAATCTTGATAATCTGGTCTATAACCAATACCGAAAATATGATAAGGCAGGCTATCCGGCCCTTCGTAAAGAATTTACCCATTTTTATTTCTTGCCGTTGTTTTTAGCTTCGATGCTCAAAGTGGCATGGGGCACTGCACGAAGGCGCTCTGCCGGTATCAGTTTGCCGGTTTCGCGGCAAATGCCATATGTTTTGTTCTCAATGCGCACCAAAGCAGCCTGCAATCCTTGGATGAACTTCAACTGGCGTTGGGCCAGACGTGTGGTTTCTTCCTTGGATAAGGTGTTGGCACCTTCTTCCAGTACTTTGTACGTAGGAGATGTATCGTCGGTGTCATTACCGTCTGCACCCGTCAGGCTGGCCTTTAACAGTTCATAGTCACGTTGTGCCAACTCTAACTTCTCCATAATGATAGCGCGGAATTCTTCCAATTCAGCATCTGAGTATCTAGTCTTTTCTGCCATAACTTTTACGTGTTAATCAGGGTTAGTATTTAATTATTCTTTCACAACGCTCACGTACAGCGAGAAATCGTCGAAGTTCAGTTCTGTACCATTTTCTACGTTGTCTGCCAGCGTCAGTGAAGTTCCTAAAACTTGGTTGCGAATATAGTCATTATATTCATTTACCGCATCATCTGTTTGAGGATTTTTTGATAATGTAATCTTTATTTTATCTGTTATCTCAAAACCGCTCGACTTGCGGATATTCTGAATGCGGTTTACCAGCTCGCGTGCAATACCCTCACGGCGCAGCTCTTCGGTAACGGTAACTTCCAGAGCCACGGTCAGTTTGCCCTCGTTGGCAACCAGCCATCCCGGAATATCCTCACTGAAGATTTCCACATCTGCCGTTTCAATCACGGCTTCTGCACCGTCCAGATTGAACGTATAAGAGCCTTTCTTCTCCAGCTCGGCAATGGCTTCCTGGGACATTTCCGCCACAGCAGCAGCCACGGCTTTCATCTGCTTACCGAATTTCGGTCCCAGCTTCTTGAAGTCGCATTTTACTTTCTTTACCAGTACACCGGCAGCACCGTCCACAAACTGGATTTCTTTTACATTCACCTCGTTCATGATAAGTGCTTTCACAGCCTCGATGTGTGCACGCTGTTCTTCATCCACTACCGGTATCATGATGCACTGAAGCGGTTGGCGGACTTTGATGTTCACCTTGCGGCGCAATGCCAATACCATGGAAGTGACGTCTTGTGCCATCTGCATGCGGACTTCCAATTCCTTGTCTATCATTTCCTCCTTATATTCGGGGAACTTGGCAAGGTGTACGGAAACCACATTGTCGCGTCCCGTAGCTGCAATCAGGTCGGAATAGAGCATATCAGCATAGAACGGAGCGATGGGTGCCATCAGCTTAGCCACGGTTTCGAGGCATGTATAGAGTGTCTGGAATGCAGAGAGCTTGTCCTGCGTCATACCACCGCCCCAGAAACGTTTGCGGTTCAGGCGGACATACCAGTTGGAGAGGTTGTCGTTCACGAATTCGGAAATGAGACGTCCTGCCTTTGTAGGCTCGTATTCATTGTAGCAGGTATCCACGTTCTTCACCAACGTATTCAGTACAGAGAGAATCCAACGGTCTATCTCAGGGCGTTCTGCCATGGGCACATCGGCTTCTTTGTAGTCAAATTCGTCTACATTGGCATAGAGGGCGAAGAATGAATAGGTGTTATAGAGTGTTCCGAAGAACTTGCGGCGCACCTCTTCCACTCCATCCACGTCGAACTTAAGATTGTCCCACGGAGAAGAGTTGGTGATCATGTACCAGCGCAACGGGTCGGACCCGTATTTCTCGATGGTCGAGAAGGGGTCTACGGCATTGCCCAGACGCTTGGACATCTTGTTACCATTTTTGTCGAGCACCAAGCCGTTGGAAATGACAGCCTTATAAGAAATACTGTCGAACACCATTGTAGCGATGGCGTGCAACGTGAAGAACCAACCGCGTGTCTGGTCCACCCCTTCGGCGATGAAATCGGCAGGATATACCTGGTGGCTATCCAGCAGTTCCTTATTCTCGAACGGATAGTGTATCTGTGCATAAGGCATGGCACCGGAATCGAACCAAACGTCAATCAAGTCCGTTTCGCGTTTCATCGGCTTGCCGTCTTTAGAAACAAGGATGACATCGTCCACGTAAGGACGGTGCAAGTCTATCTTGTCGTAATTCTCTTTGGTATATACACCCGGCTGGAAGCCCTTCTCCTTGTAAGGATTGGACTGCATCAAGCCGGCAGCTACGGATTTCTCTATTTCGTTGTAAAGTTCTTCTACAGACTCGATACACTTTTCCTCGCTATTGTCCTCTGTACGCCAGATGGGCAGCGGAGTACCCCAGTAGCGTGAACGGCTGAGGTTCCAGTCATTCAGGTTTTCCAGCCACTTGCCGAAACGTCCCGTACCGGTGCTTTCCGGCTTCCAGTTGATGGTCTTGTTCAACTCTATCATACGTTCTTTGCAAGCGGTGCTGCGGATAAACCAGCTATCCAGCGGATAGTACAATACGGGTTTGTCCGTACGCCAGCAGTGCGGATAATTGTGTACATGCTTTTCTATCTTGAATGCCTGGCGGGCGGCTTTCATCATCATGCAGAGTTCGATATCCAATGATTCGGCAGCTTGTGCAGCTTGTTCGTCGTACTTGCCGTCTACAGTGAATTGGGGGTCGTAGGCATTCTTCACCCACTTGCCCTGATAGTCCTTATAGAGGTCTACGTTGACACATGCCTTTACGAAATCCTCGTCCAGTTCGTCAATCAAGAAGAACTTACCGGTGAGGTCTACCATCGGGCGGGTCTCACCCTTCTTGTTTATCATGAACAAGGACGGTATACCTGCAGCGCGTGCCACAAAAGCATCGTCCGCACCAAAGGTCGGGGCAATGTGTACGATACCCGTACCGTCTTCAGTCGTCACATAGTCACCAGAAATTACACGGAAACCTTTGTCGCTGGGAGTCCAGCTACCGTCTTCGGCAACGTCTATCGGTTTCACCCAAGGGATGAGCTGTTCGTACTCCATACCTACCAAATCGGGGCCTTTGTACTCACCTACTATCTTGAAAGGTATCAGCTTATCACCCGGCTTATAATCCTCTAATGCAATGCCTTCCGCTTTTTTGTTGAAGTGAGTGTAGAGCAGTGCTTTTGCCAAGACAACAGTCATCTTCTCACCGCTATATCCGTTGTAAGTCTGTACGGCCACGTAGTCTATCTTGGGACCGACGCAGAGCGCAGTGTTGCTGGGCAACGTCCACGGAGTAGTGGTCCATGCCAGGAAGTAAGGAGTTCCCCACTCTGCCATTTCCGGTTTCGGATGCTTCATCTTGAACTGTGCCACCATGGTCGTGTCTTTTACGTCACGGTAACATCCGGGCTGGTTCAACTCGTGCGAGCTGAGTCCGGTTCCGGCAGCAGGAGAATAAGGTTGTATGGTATACCCTTTATAAAGGAGTCCTTTCTTATAGAGCTGTTTCAGCAGCCACCACAAGGTTTCGATGTAGCGGTTGTCGTAGGTGATATACGGGTCCGTCATGTCCACCCAGTAGCCCATCTTGTGCGTCAAGTCTTCCCATTCCTTGGTGAACTTCATGACGTCCTTGCGGCAGGCAGCATTGTATTCTGCTACGGAAATAGTCTTGCCAATATCCTCTTTCGTAATGCCGAGTGCTTTTTCCACACCCAGTTCCACGGGCAGTCCATGAGTATCCCATCCGGCCTTACGCTTTACTTGGAACCCCTTCATCGTTTTGTAACGGCAGAAAATGTCCTTAATGGAGCGAGCCATTACGTGGTGAATGCCCGGCATACCATTGGCCGAGGGAGGTCCTTCGAAAAATACGAAAGAAGGACAACCTTCACGTTCTGTCATACTCTTGGCGAAAACCTGGTTTTCGTCCCATTTCTTCAACACTTTTCCGTTCACTTCGGAAAGGTCGAGCTTCGAATATTCGGCAAACTTCTTACCCATCTTGATATTTACTATTTGACAATTTACAATTTACGATTGAAGATACTCTTGATAGGCATTTGGTACGTCAAAAGCTACCTTCTCCATTTTAAGGGTGCAAATTTACAAAAAACTTAAATACAAGAGACTTTTTAAGAACAAAAAAATATGCAGGTACGATTTTAAAAAATATTCGCTCACTCAACACTGTCCCTCTTTTCTCTTTTCCCGAATTAGTACATAGAAGTGCATCTGTAGATGTCGTTTGGGGCAATGCAGGGTTCCCTAAGCAAAAAACGACAAAAAACGCAGAATTTGCCAAAACCTACCCCCTGAAAACTACGTTGAAAACAACAAATGAGAGGGCTATTTTGCTGAGTTCAACAAATGGTATGTAGAATTCTGCGAATGCTATTGCCGCAATCAGCAATAAGCGTGTAGAGAACAGCATGGGAAAGAATAATAAAGTATTATATTAAAAGAAATAATAACAGCATCATCAGCGGATAGACTTCAACTGTTGCTGCTGTAACTATAATGCAAGGTGAAATAATTAAGGTAATGATTCACCACTCCGAAACAATCCGATGTCTCATCGAAAGAGAGAAAGTAATACATCAGGTTTTCGGGTTCTTTCTTTTGGGTCAGGATTTCGTCCACATAGGCAAGAAAGGCGTTTTTGATGCTGTTATCGTTGTAGTAGTCTGCCAACTTTGCCAGTTTACGTTCTATGGGTTTGTTATGCTGCAATTGCATGGCAGATTTCGAGCGTTCAGGCTTCACATCTCCGGTCAGTCCCCCATCATTATAGTATTGGCGGCGCTCGTCATAGACTTGGCTCAGCAGTTGATAGATTCGGGCGGCAGCCTCGTGATTTATGGCGGAGGCAGGCTTCAGTTGTTCTTCCTTGCTCTTCTTCTGCATAGTGGCGTGGTAGGCAAAGTAGAGGATGAAGTCACGGAAGAGCGTGGTTTGGGGCATGATGATTTCTACCAGGACATCCACGTCGGCAAGTACACTGAAGTCCACGGAGTAATAGCGGACACGTCCACGGGTGACGGAATTGACCTTTATGTCGGTTTTCAAGAAGCCCAAGGCCGAGAATTGCTTAATGATGACTTCCTGCCGGGTACGGCGGATACGGGTTTCTTCCTCTACACGCGCCTGGGAGTAATGGAAAGGCTTGTATTTAAAAGAAATCTGTTTTACTGTAAGCCAGTCGAACAGAATCAGCTCGTCGGGAGCCAGACGGTAGTTAAGTAATCGCAACACATTGATGCAGAGAGGTATTTCGGGAGCAGAGAGAGCTTTCTTGGCCATTGTTTCTGTTTTTTAGAATAAAAGTTTTGTAAAGATACGGATAAACTATGGAATTACCATCCGAAATGCCATACTTCATCGTCCCGGATGCCACACTTCAGCAGCTGAAATGCCACACTCCGTTGTCCGAAACCTATGGCATTCCGGACGATGAAGTGTGGCATTTCGGAGAATAAGGTGTGGCATTGGAGGCAACCGAGTGTGGCATTCGGGAAAGTCATCTTTTCATCTTCACCTCGTACAAATCGCCTCTCCGGTCTTTCAGGTTGCGTACACTGCCGTAGGTATGCAGTTCATTCAGCAAGTCCAGATCCACATCCGACACAAGAATCATTTCGGTATTCGGAGTGGCTTCCGCACGCTTGCCGTCTGTGGGGAAAGCGAAGTCGCAGGGAGTGAACACGCCGGACTGGGCATACTGGATGTCCATGTTGTGCACGCGGGGAAGATTGCCTACACTGCCGGCTATCACTACAAAGCACTCGTTTTCGATGGCACGAGCATGGGCGCACACCTTTACGCGGCTGTAAGCATTCTGCGTATCGGTAAGGAAAGGAACAAAGAGTATCTGCATGCCTTGGTCCGCCATGATGCGGCTCAGTTCGGGGAACTCTACATCGTAGCATATCAGCACGCCTATCTTAGCACAGTCCGTATCGAAAGTTTGGATGGACTTGCCTCCGCTCAGTCCCCAGGACTTTATCTCGTCGGGAGTGACATGTATCTTTTCGTACATTTCATAACTTCCGTCACGTCGGCAGAGGAATCCTACGTTGTATAGCAGCCCGTCTTCCTTGATAAGCGGCATACTGCCCGTAATAATGTTGATGTTATAGCTGATGGCGAGCTTGACGAAACGCTCCTTGATTTCCTCGGTATAGGCCGCCAGCCCGCGGATAGCCTGCGACTCGCCCTCGTTGTTGAATTTTGCCATCAACGGTGCGTTGAAGTATTCGGGAAAAAGGACAAAGTCACTCTTGTAGTCGCTCACGGCATCCACAAAAAATTCCACTTGCTCAAAAAGGTCATCCAGTGTCTTGTAGGTACGCATCTGCCATTGTACCAAGCCTACGCGGACAGTGGTTTTGGGGTTTACATAGTCTTGTGTGGGAGCCTGATAGTAGATATTGTCCCATTGCAGCAGGCAGGCGTAGTGCTTGGACTCCTCATCATTGGGAAGGTAGTTGCGCATCACCTTGCGCACGTGGAAGTCGTTAGAGAGCTGAAAGGTCAGCACCGGATCGAAGATCTCCTTTTGCTTCACCTTATCTATGTACTCCTTGGGGCGGATTTGATCGGCATATTTGTAGTAGTTGGGGATACGTCCGCCAAACATGATTGCCTTCAGGTTCAATGTCTCGCAAAGTTCCTTGCGGTATTCATACATACGGCGTGCCAGACGCAGGCCACGGTATTGGGGATGGATAAAGACTTCGATGCCATAAAGTATGTTGCCTTTCGGATTGTGGGTGTTGAAAGTCTCCTTGCCCGTAACCTGGGCGTAAGTGTGGTCGTTCTTCACATCATCGTAGTTCACTATGATGGAAAGCGCACAGCCCACGATTTTCTCGTCAACCACCGTCACAATCTGCCCCTCGGGGAAGATGCGTATCAGTTTTTCTATTTGTTTGTGCGTCCAGAACACATCGCTTCCGTCTGAATAAACGCGCGTAAACGATTGTGCCAACTGGTCATAATCTTCAATCTGCAGATTGCGTATCTGCACCTTATTGATTTTCATTGAATCCATAACTTTCTTGCTATTCCTGATTAAAAACAGTGCAAGTCTCGTCTACTGTAACCTGCGTGGAAGCAAGGTTA
>OLQS01001610.1_pt1 | contig 12748 bp, 8 predicted proteins | sample 1672291 | NCBI WGS metagenome assembly OLQS01 (sample SAMEA3136668, study PRJEB25190) | human gut metagenome | biome: human gut; feature: human-associated habitat; material: faeces | place: Austria | collected 2013
GTTTCGGTTCCGTTATATCGTATTCTGGAAGTGCTGCCCAAGGAAACCTTTGTGCAGACACATCGCTCCTTTATTGTCAATCTGAAAAATGCATCCTCCATCGATAAATCCCAAAATCCTTGGACGATTTCTTTTTTCGGTTCGGAGCAGCTTGCCTTCGTCGGGCGTTCCTTCAAGGATAACATCATGCAGATTATCCGCCCCACGTTGGATCTTCATACAGGCAAATGACAGCCTTGCTTTGATTGACATTCTCCTGCTTTCTCTTTAGAATAGAGAAAAAAGGAGGTCTGCCCCATGAAAGAATTTCGTTTGGTTGCCTTTGGCGACAGCTTAACATACGGCTATGGTGTTTTGTCCCACATTGCATATCCCTCCCGCTTGGCAAGGGAGCTGCCGGAGAAAAATCCGCAGCTTCGTTGGAAGGTATATAATCGCGGCATCAACGGAGAAACCACCAGAGAAGCGAAAGAACGGCTGGAAAGTCAGGTGCTTTGGTTAAAGCCGCATCTTACTGTAATTCTGCTGGGTTCCAATGACAGTGCCCTCAACGAAGGGCAATATCGTACACCTTGGGAATATGAACACAATATGATGTTCATTCTGGAACGCCTTCTGGCAGAAAAGCACGGAGATTCTGCTTTCCATAGCGGTGTCTGTCTGCCCGTTCTGGTTACGCCGCCGCCCGTGGTGGATACGGATTTCTACCCCTTCACCACAACCGACCGCATTGAAAAATATGGGGAAATCGTCAAAAAGCTGGCAAAGGGCTATCATTGTCCCGTCATTGATGTATATCAGGCATTTCTGGACATTAAGGAAGCACAAGGCTTCGAAGCGTATGATGCACTGTTTCAGTTCGATGGCGTGCATTGGAGCAACGCAGGCTATGATGTGTTCTATGCCCTTCTGGAAAAGGAAATTCTGGCTTTGACAGAAAATTTCTGAATCCGGATCAAAAAAAGCCCTGCATGGGAAAATTCTCCCGTGCAAGGCTTTTTTTCTGTTCTGTATACTTTTTTCTTTTATTCCATTTTTTACTGACCGCAAAGGTCAACCGTTACATAAAGTTCCTTGGATTTTGCAGAAATCCCCACGCCTGCCTCCTGCATGGTGCCGTCTGTCAGGCTGTTCTCCTTCGCAGCGGTACGCATCCATTCCTGATAAATCTGCACCACATCGCCGCGCTGCTTGGCAATGGTTTCGGATGCCGTGCGGAAGGCTTTGCCCTTTGCCAGAATCCGACTGAAGGGTGTCGAGCCGTCAGAGCCGGTATAGTCGAAATATCCCTTCGCCGTCATATCCTCGGAATGTGCTCTTGCTACGCCCCCCAGCTTACTGTCTGCCGTAAGCAGGGACAGACCCTTTTCCAGACGACACACCTGAATCAAATCAAGCAGCTCCGCTTCCATGGCTTCTCTTGTGGTATACTGCAAGGTGCTCTGGTAATCCTTTGTCTGGGCAAAGCTCTTTTCCTGCAAAAGCACACCACAGATTTTCCCCTCATAATCCAGAGGAACATGCACCTCGGAATTGGCATTGTATACAATACCGCTGTGCTCTAAGCTGCTGACGTGGGAAAGATTCTTAATATTCGCCGCAATGCCCTTGCCGCTTGTACCGTTATAGGTAAAATCTGTGCCCGGCACAAAAATTTCGACAATTTTCCCATCCTGCATCGTTGCAAAGAAATAATTCTGATACTTGTTGAGATAAACATATCTCTCTAAGCCATACACAGAATCGTCAATGCGGTCGGGTTCGCCCCAGACAGCCTTCAGCTCTGCCGCCGTCCAGCCGAGACAAACCTTTTTTTCGCCGACAGTAACCGTTTCTGTTGTCGCCGCATCCGTCACCTTCACTTCCTCTGTCTTGGTGTCCGCTTTCGTGTCCGTTTTGGTGTCCACTTTTGTGTCATTTTGGGTGTCCACTCTGTCCACCTTGTCCACCTTTGGTTCGGTAATTTCCACCTTGCCGCCGGTCTGCTCCTCAATATAACGATATGCCTTCACGAAGGAAACCACAGCCTCCTGCACCGTCATTTCGCGGAAGGGATGATAGCCGCCATCCTGATAGCCCGCAAGAATCCCAATGCCATACAGCTGGTCGATATATTTATTGGAGGAAGCAAACAGCTCCGCGGTATCGTTGAAGGGATTTTTCTTTGCCTTCTCCGTTAAATCCACGCCGCAGGTTTTCATCACGCGCGCCACCATAATTGCCATCTGCTCGCGGGTCAGCGTGCTGTTCGGCTCAAAAATACCGGGGTCTGTGCCGCCGATAATACCCAGCTCATACGCCGCTGTCACATCTGCATCATCGCAGTCTGTAAAGGGCGTTTTGCCTGCCGCTTTCCATTCCTTTCCGGTGATTACATTCAGAAAACGCATCACCATCTTGCAGAAATCCTTTCTCGTCATGGGCGATTTTGCCTTCTGCAAATCCGCCTCCGTCAGAAGTCCCTGCTGATAGGCAAATTCGATGGAAGGCTTTGCCCATTTGCCTGCATTCGTCGCAACGGCGGCAAAGGAAGGCACTGCGGCGGAAAGGCTCAGCATCCCTGCAAGAAGAATTGCCATAAACCGTTTCATACTCGTCATCCTTTCTTATTCCCCCAACGCCATCTGCCCGGGCAGATGATTGGTGGTTTTATCCTTTTCCTGTATAAAATGCCCCGTGGTGGGGATTTTTTTCGTGCGATAATATTCGTATTCCTCTGTTTCAAATTCCGCCTTGGCAAACACCGCGGTAACCACACTGTTTTTCTTGAGTGTAAAGACCTGCACGCCGCCGGCATTCTTTGTGGTACTCAGCGGAATCAGCTCTGTATTCAGGAGCGTTGCCTTATCCGCATTGCGCATCAGCATAAAATCTGCTTCCTCCGCGATTTTCGCCATCCGCACCAGCTCTGCCCTTGCGGAATAGGCATTGACCAGCTTGCGGCGATTTGTTTTGGTTTCATAGGCGGAAAGCGGCACCTTCGCCGCCTTGCCGTTTGCAAAGAAAAACACTATCTGACCGCTGTAATCCGCTGTTGCAGTCATGTAAATAATGGTTTCCCCTGCGTCAAGCTGCAAGAGATTCGGGAGATAATCCCCCAATGCACTCGCCTTGGCATCCGCCACATCCGAGGCTTTCAGCTTATACACATTCTGCTGATTGGAGAAAAACAGCAGATCCATACGGTTTGCGCCCTCCTGCTCCATCAGAAGAACGTCCTCCTCCTTCAGCTTCTGCTCCCCTGCCATACGCAGAGATGCCTGACTGATTTTCTTGAAATAATTCTCCTTCGTCAGGAAGAAGGTTACAGGGTAATCCTCGATGAAGTCCTCCTTGGAAAGCACCGTCACATCATCCTCATGGATGATTTCGGTTTTTCTGGGCTTGCCGTATTTTTTTGCCACATTGCGCAGCTGCTTACAGATGATATTTTTGATTTTTGCATCGGAGCGAAGTGTTTCATGCAGACCTTTGATTTCCTTTTCCAGTGCATCCAGCTCTGCAATGCGTTTCAGAATATATTCCTTATTGATGTTGCGCAGCTTAATCTCCGCGATATATTCCGCCTGCACCTCGTCAATTTCAAAGCCTGCCATCAAATTCGGCACAACCATTTTTTCCTCCTCGGTGCCACGGATAATGGCAATCGCCTTATCAATATCCATCAGGATTTTGGAAAGCCCTTCGAGCAGATGATATTTTTCGGATTTCTTCTGAATATCAAATGCAAGCTGTCTGCGGATGGAATCCATGCGGAAGTCCGTCCAGTGCTTCAGAATTTCGCCCACGCCAAGCGTCATGGGCTTGCCATGAATCAGCACATTAAAATTACAGCTGAAGCTATCCGACAAGGGTGTCATGGCGAACAGCTTGTGCATCAGCAGTTCTACATTCGTGCCGCGCTTGAGGTCAATCGTGATTTTCAGACCGTTTCTGTCTGATTCATCGCGCACATCGGTGATATCCTTGATTTTCCCTGCCTTAACCAATGCGATGATTTTATCCACAATGGCTTCGATATTAGTGGTATAGGGAATTTCATAGACCTCGATACAGTTATCCTTTTTATCATAACGATATTTTGCACGCAGCTTCACACTGCCACGTCCTGTTTTATAAATCTGCTCCAAGTCCTTCCGGCTGTAAATCAATTCGCCGCCGGTGGAAAAATCGGGAGCGGAAAGCACCTCACACAAATCAACCGTATCATCCTTGATATACTGCGCCGTTGCTTCGCACAATTCTGCAAGGTTGAAGCTGCAAATGGAGGATGCCATACCAACCGCAATGCCAAGGTTCGGGTTTGCCAGAATATTAGGGAAGGTGGTCGGCAGAAGCGCCGGCTCCTTCATGCTGCCGTCATAGTTATCAATAAACGAAACCGTGTCCTTGTCAATATCCGCAAAGATTTCCTGACAGATGCTCTCCAGCTTTACCTCGGTATAACGGGAGGCGGCATACGCCATCTCTCTGGAATAGTATTTCCCAAAATTCCCCTCAGAATCCACAAAAGGCACCAAAAGCGCTTCATTATCCTTTGTCAGACGCACCATGGTTTCATAAATCGCACTGTCCCCATGGGGGTTCAGCTTCATGGTCTGCCCTACCACATTGGCAGATTTGGTTCTGTCCCCCTTCAGAAGCCCCATCAGATACATGGTATACAAAAGCTTTCTATGGGAGGGCTTGAAGCCGTCAATCTCAGGAATGGCACGGGAAACAATGACACTCATGGCGTAGGGCATATAATTCAGCTCAAGCGTATCGGTAATGCGCTGCTCCTGTATAAAATTATCGTGATATTCTTTTTTCGTTGTTGTTTTTTTCTTTGCCATACATCCACCTCTTAGCTGAGGTCAATCATATCCAGATATTTATGACCTTCCTCTGCAATGTGTTCCTTTCTGCCGGAAAGATTTTCCCCAAGCAGAAGTTCAAAAATCGCCTGTGTGCGCTCCGCTTCATCGGGCGTAACCAGAATGAGCCTGCGCGTTTCTGGGTTCATGGTGGTTTCCCACATCATATCTGCGGCATTTTCACCCAAGCCCTTGGAGCGCTTGATTTTTACCTTCCCTTTCAGCTTGGCGGTGATTTTTGCCTTTTCGCTGTCGGTATAGGCGAAATATTTATCCTTGCCGTGGCGGATTTCATATAACGGCGATTCCGCAATATAGACCTTTTTTTCGTAAATCAGCGTCGGTACAAGGCGGTAAAGCATCGTCAAAAGGAGGGTGCGTATCTGGAAGCCGTCCACATCCGCATCGGTGCAGAGGATGACCTTGCTCCAACGAAGCTGCGCCAGATCAAAGGAATTCAGCCCCTTATCATGCTTGGATTTCACCTCAACGCCACAGCCGAGCACCTTCAATAGGTCAATGATGATGTCGCTATTGAAAATCTTATTATAATCTGCCTTCAAGCAGTTCAAAATCTTTCCTCGGATTGGCATAATCGCCTGAAAATCCGCATCTCTGCCCTGCTTACAGGAGCCAAGCGCGGAATCGCCCTCCACGATATAGATTTCTCTGCGGGAGACATCCTTTGTACGGCAGTTTACAAATTTTTCCACGCGGTTATTCATATCCAGACTGCCCGTCAGCTTTTTGCGGATATTCACACGGGTATTTTCCGCCGTTTCACGGCTTCTTTTATTCGCAAGCACCTGTGCCGCAATCTTATCGGCATCCATTTTATTTTCAATGAAATAAATCTCCAGCTGTCGGCGGAAGAACTCCGTCATGGCCTCCTGAATGAATTTATTCGTAATGGATTTTTTCGTCTGGTTTTCGTAGCTTGTTACGGTGGAGAAGGAATTGATGACCAGAATCAGGCTGTCCTCCACATCCGCAAAGGTGATCTTCTTTTCATCCTTTTTATATAAGCTATTGCTTTTCAGATATTTATCAATCGCAAAGACAAAAGCATTGCGCACCGCCTTATCGGGGGAGCCACCGTATTCCAGAAAGCTGGAATTATGGTAATATTCCAGTACATTCACATGATTATTGAAGCAGAATGCCGTTTCAAATTTCAGGCGATATTCGGGCTTATCCTCTCTGTCGCGTCCCTTGGTTTCGGTCTGGAGATACTGCACAGCGGTCAGTCCATTTTCGCCGTTCAGCTCCGCAAGATAATCGCGAATCCCGTTTTCATAGCAATATTGGAAGGTTTCGCCGCTTTCCTCATCATATAATTCAAACAAAAGCCCTGCGTTCACAACCGCCTGCTTTTTCAGCACATCCTGAAAATAGGAAAGGGGAATATGAATTTCGGTAAAAACATCTCTATCGGGCCGCCATGTAATCTGCGTGCCGGTGGGGTGCTTTTCCGCCGCCTCCTTCATCAGACCGCCGATATTTTCACCCTTTTCAAAATGCAGCTGATAGCACATGCCATCGCGGTAAATCACTGCATCCATAAATTCGGAGGCATACTGGGTTGCGCAGGTGCCCAGACCGTTCAGACCCAAGCTGAATTCATAGTTTTCTCCTGTATTATTCTGATATTTGCCGCCTGCGTACAGCTCACAGAACACCAGCTCCCAGTTGAAGCAATCCTCCTTGGGGTTATAATCCACAGGAATCCCCCTGCCATGATCGCGCACGAGAATGGAATCATCCTTGAAACGGGTAATCTCAATCTTTTTGCCGTAGCCCTCTCGCGCCTCATCAATGGAGTTAGAAAGGATTTCAAAAAAGGCATGCTCGCACCCATCCAGACCGTCCGAGCCGAAGATAACCCCAGGGCGCAGGCGGACGCGTTCCGCCCCCTTTAGGGAAGTGATGCTTTCATTATTATAATTGGAATCTTGCTTTTTCATGGTGCCACCTCTCGTTCTCTGCCGAAATCTGCATGCAAATAAATGCACAGTTACGGCACTATTTTTTACTTTACAGGACGAAACATCCCCTGTCAAGCGAACAGGCAGAATTTTCTTTATCGCGTGCCTTCCTAAGACGAAATCAGGCGTTTGGCTTATTTCACAATTTTAATTCTTCAATTTCTTGAAAACGCGTGAAAATCGTGTTAAAATATCCATTTAGAAATTCAATCAATCTACACAAAAGAGGTTTTGCAAACATGAAAAAATTACGAGAAATTCGTACAAAAATAGATGCGTATATACAAACGCATAAGCCTGCCGCCTTCATCATGTGGCTGCTGGTGCTGCTGTTTCCCCTCTGGCTGAGCCTGAGCGGCAACGCCATTTCCTTTCTTTCCGGGGAGGACGGCGCGGCGGTGCTGCTGTGCACGCTTTTAACGGAAAATTACGGGGCGTTCCTGTTAGGGATGCTTCTGATTTATCTTTTCTTCGGGGCGATGGTCTGCCTCTGGAAGCACGTTCCCCTGGCAGCGCTTTTGACAGGCTTAATATTTACGATTATGCCGACGGTTGATTTTCTGAAAACAGAAATCCTCAAGGAGCATTTTCTTCCTTGGGATATGCTGCTGGCAAAAAATGCAGACAGCTTCACCACATTTCTTTCTGCGCTGAAAATCCCCACACCGTTATGGTGGCTCTGGGGCGGCACGGTGGCATATCTTGCGGTGCTTGCGATTCTGCGTCCGACACTTCCAATCGCATGGAAAAAACGCGTGCTTGGTGCGCCGATTCTATTGGGGTGTCTGTATCTTTGCACCATGAACGGCACCGTACGAGCCGATTACAGCCTGCTGGGGCTTTCCTCCGAGGCACCGACCGATCAGACAAAAAACTACACCGAAAACGGCTTTCTGACCGCTTTTGTGCTAAACCTTTCTTCCTTAAACATGGGTGACCCGGATAATTACAGTGAGAGATATTTGGAAAAGGCATTTGCGCAATATCAACCGGACGAAGCTAGCGGCGCAGATTTCCAGAATCCCGATGTCATTGTGATTCTTTCGGAATCCTTCTGGGACCCTACCACGCTGAAAAACGTGAGCTTTACAGAGGACCCGATTCCCAATTACCGCAGGATTCTTGCGGAAAACCACGGCGGCAGCATGGTTTCCTGCACCTTCGGCGGCGGCACGGTGCGTCCCGAATTTGAGATTCTGACCGGCATGACTACAAGTATGCTGCCCTCCGGCAATGTGCCGTATCAGCAGTATGTATTCAACAATATTTATTCCTATGCACGCGAATTTAAGAATCAGGGCTATGATACCATTGGGATTCATACCTATCAGAAGGAATTTTATGAACGTGACCGCGCCTATCCCCTGCTTGGCTTTGATGAAATGCTGGGGGAATATGATTTACACGCAGAGCAGCATTTCAACAGCGGCCCCTTCCTAACAGATGAAAGCCTTGTGGAGGAAATCATGTATCAGCTGGAGCAGCCGCATGAAAAAGGCGTTTTCATTCAGGGCATTACCATGGAAAACCATGGGCTGTATCTGAATAAATTTGACCCCTCCGAATGGAATATTGATTTTACCTCCGATACGCTTTCGGAGGAGGAAAGCAACCTGCTGCACAATTACTGCAAGGGCGTTTCCGATTCGGATGCACAGCTTGGCAGATTGTATGAGTACGTGATGAACAGAGAAAAGCCGACCGTTGTGCTTTGGTATGGCGACCATCTGCCGACGCTGGGGAACGATTTCGGTGTTTATGCCTCCACCGGCACAATCACCTCCACCACTGCCGCAAACTGGACAGAGGAAGAGAAATATCAGATGTTCTCCACGCCCTATGTTGTATTCAGCAATTACGATACAGGGCACGAATACCGCGCAGACGGCACACCCGTTTCGCCGTATCTGCTGACAGCACTGATGTATGATTACATCGGCGCACCGGAAACACTGCGGAGCAACTTCCTTCTGGATTTATATGCGCATTGCCCTGTCATCAGCCCGTATTACAATCTTTATTCCGAGGGCTGCGATGAGGAAACGAGAAACAAATATATCAAGCTGCATGAGCTGCTGACGTATGATGATTTGATGGGAGAACAATATCTGACGAAAAAACTTTTACCACAGGAGCAAAAGCAGGAATAAAAACAGAAAATTAAGAACCTTCTGATTAAATACAAAATCGGAAGGCTCTTTTTCTTTTGAACCCTGTTTTTGGCAAAAACTCTTGACTCTGCAATAGTTGTAGCGTTTAATATAAACATATAAATTTTATGTATTTTTACAAAAGCATATACCATATACAAAAGATTTTTTAAAGCAACGAAAGGAGTTCCCTATGGAAAGAAACCTTACCACCGGCAGTGTCGGTAAAAATATACTCATATTCTCCCTGCCCTATCTGCTTTCTTATTTCTTACAGACGCTTTACGGCATGGCGGATTTATTCATCATCGGGCAATTTGACGGGGTTGCTAGCACAACCGCCGTTTCCATCGGCTCGCAGGTGATGCACATGCTGACCGTTATGCTCGTAGGGCTTGCGATGGGGACAACCGTCAGCATTGCGCGCGCAGTGGGCGGCAGAAACCATAAGCAGGTTTCAGAAAACGTCGGCAACACTGTGACGCTCTTTTTTGGGCTTTCCATTGTGCTGACGGTCGTGCTGCTGCTTCTGGTGCGCCCGATTGTCGGTGTAATGTCCACCCCTGCGGAGGCGGTAGACGGCACAGTTGCATATCTGACCATTTGCTTTCTGGGGATTCCCTTTATTACGGCATATAACATCATCAGCTCCATTTTCCGTGGCATGGGTGACAGCAAAAGCCCGATGTATTTCATTGCGATTGCATGTGCGGCAAATATCATGCTGGATTATCTTTTCATTGGCGCGCTTGGCTTCGGCCCTGCCGGTGCGGCACTCGGCACAACCCTCGCGCAGACCATCAGCGTGGCTGTTTCTCTGTTTATGATTCTGAGGCGGAAAAGCATTTCTCTTTCCAAAGGGGATTTTCATCCGCGCCGCTCTGTTGTGGGGCAGATTTTGCAGATTGGTGTACCTGTTGCTTTGCAGGACGGGCTAATTCAGATTGCGTTTATCGTGATTACGATTATTGCAAACCGCAGAGGGCTGAACGATGCTGCGGCAGTCGGGATTGTAGAAAAAATCATCGGGTTTGTGTTCCTTGTCCCCTCTTCCATGCTTTCCACCGTTTCGGCACTGGGGGCGCAGAACATCGGGGCAGGCAAGCCGGAACGCGCTGTACAGACCCTACGCTATGCCATCTGCATTACCGTTGGCTTCGGGCTTTGCGTCTGCATCGGGGTACAGCTCTGCGCGGAACAGCTTGTCGCACTCTTTACCGACCGACAGGCGGCAGGCGGCGCAGAGGTCATTCGCTTCGGCGGACAATATCTGCGCAGCTATATCCTCGACTGCGTTTTTGCAGGGATTCATTTTAGCTTCAGCGGCTATTTCTGCGCCTGCGGCAAGTCGGTTCTTTCCTTCCTGCACAACATCAGTTCGGTTTTGCTTGTGCGTGTACCGGGGTCCTATCTTGCTTCCATGCTCTTCCCCGATACGCTGTTCCCGATGGGGTTGGCATCGGCAGGCGGTTCTCTGCTTTCCGTAATGCTCTGCATCCTTTTCTATCTGAAATTTTGCCGAGAGAAAAATCCGACAGCAGAGAGCGCATGAGGTTCATGGAAATTCTATGAAAAATTTCTGATGGAGATTTCCATTCCTGTCAGATGAATTTCCGAATAAACAACAAAAACGCCGTATCAGAGAACAATCTTCTCTCACGGCGTTTTTTATTTATGCGTATCAAAAAATTTTACACCAATGCCGAGACTGCGGCAAAAAATGCTTCTACCTCCGCCATTTCGGGGAAGGTTGCCATATAGAACTGATTGCCCATGGCAACACTCAGCGCATCCGGCAGGCGACCGGACATACGGACAGCATCCCCATAGTGCGAGAGGATTTCTTCGTGGCTGAGCTGATACTGCTTGCCATCCCTTCTGCCGACATAGGCGCAGAACGCATGCGTGCCCTCCGGCTTTGTAGAGCGGTCGAAGGCAATCATATCCGCCCAGATTTTATAGACATCCGTACTGTTTGCATAGTCCATCATATCGGGGCCAAAGCCGCCGCAGGGACGCATATTGACCTCAAGTGCCATAATTTCGCCCCTCCTGCCTAATCCCTTCTGATCCTGACGCAGGCGGAAAAACTCAAAATGCACAAAGCGGCTTTTCACGCCAAAGGCTTTCACCGTGGCGCGTCCTGCCCGTTTGGTGTCCTCAGGCAAATCCTTCACGATATAGAATTTGCAGTCATCGCTTTGGTTGACCATATCCATGATGGAGCCGGGGGTTACGTTGCCCGTTTCAAAAAGAATATTCCCCTTGGAATCAATAATGGCATCATAGGAGCAGACCTCACCATTGACAAACTCCTCCATGATATAGACAACCCCTTCGTGACGCTGCTTATAGAACGCCGCAAGCTCCTCGTCATTCGTAATCTTGAAATTATGGGAGGCACCCACGCCGTTATCCGGCTTTGCCACAACGGGATAGCCGGCCTCGGCAACAAAGCGGCGGCAGCCCTCCAGGCTTTCCACAAGGGTATAGCGCGCGACTGCAAGCCCTGCCTCTCTGTATGCTTCCTTCATTTTGGATTTATATTTCATCCGCGGCATATCCTGCACCTGAAAGCCTGTGGTGATATTGAAATCCGTCCGCAGCTTAGCATCCTGCTCCAGCCAGTATTCGTTATTGCTTTCCAGCCAGTCAATCCGCCCGTATTTAAAGGCAAAAAAGGCAACCGCACGATAGACCTCATCATAATTTTCCAGACTGCCAACCTTGTAATATTCGTGCAGGCTGTTTTTCACATTCTCATCCAGCTGCTCATATGGTTCATCGCCAATGCCCAGTACGCGCATGCCGTTTTCCTTCAGCTCTTTACAGAATTTCCAATAATTTGTTGGGAAATTCGGGGAAAGAAATACAAAATTTTTCATAGAACATCCCTCCTGTTATCTTTTGTTCGGATTACGCCTTATTCAAACAGCGTTTTCATAAAAAACGGAATCTGCTTTTCCCAGCTTGCTTCGCAGTGTGTTCCCCGCGGAACAATACGACTATTGAGCAGAACACGCTTTTCTATCAGCAATGCACTGACTTCCGCAAAGAGACTGCGGCTGTGCGGATGATCGGCAAATTCCAGTGCGCCGTAATCCATATAAAGCACAGTATTTCGTTTCACTCTGGCATGCCGAATCATCGCCTTGACCTTTTCCGCATCAATCCAGAGTGAAGGCGAGAGTGCCGCACCGCGCGAAAAGACCTCCGGATACGCCAGAAGCCCATAAAGTGTCATAAGTCCTCCCATAGAGGAGCCTGCCAGAAAGGTATGCCTGCGGTCTGCCTTGGTGCGGTACTGGGTATCTACTGTCCGTTTGAGAACATGGACAATCCAATCCATAGTGATATCCCCGTTGCCGATAATTCCGCCCGTTTCCTCTGTGGTAAACGAAAAAGGGGCATATTCCTTTAGTCTGCCATAATCGGGCGCGCGGCTCGATTCCAGCGCAACCACCATCAGCTTTCTGCCGCTTTTCTGCAAATACTGCTCCATCCCCCAGCTTTTGCCGTAGGTGGCATCTTCATCATAAAAAACATTATGCCCATCAAACATGTATAAAACAGGATACTGTCGCTTGGGCTTCTCGTAATATTCATCGGGCAGGTAGATATAAACCCTCCGCCGCTCCATGCCATGCTCCCCGGGTGCCCAAACGGGAAATCGCTCAATCATACACCTCACTCCTATCTTTTCTGAGTATAGCACAGGTCTCCCTATTTTTCACGCAAAATCAACGGCTTTCTTGCA
>OLQS01001611.1_pt1 | contig 12745 bp, 10 predicted proteins | sample 1672291 | NCBI WGS metagenome assembly OLQS01 (sample SAMEA3136668, study PRJEB25190) | human gut metagenome | biome: human gut; feature: human-associated habitat; material: faeces | place: Austria | collected 2013
TTCATATAAATGCAATCCATATCATCTGCTAATAACTCTAACATAATTTTCTGCTCTGATACAATTTCTTCCTCAGATTGAAGCGTCAACTCTTTGTTTTTTACATAATTCCACATCTCTGATGAAAGCTTTATTCCCGTTGCATGGACACGTACAAAATCAGGCTTTATTACATTTAAAACTTTTGCAGTTTCAACCGCATTTTCTTCTGCCAGTTCCTTCCCTCCAATCCCAAACAGTGTAAACTCTGATAACACCATTCCAGCTTCTTTTGCTTTCGTACCACTAATGATAATTGTGGCTGCATCAAAACCTTTATTGATTTTTCTTAAAATAAGGTCCGATCCAGTTTCCATACCACAGTACAAATGTTCTATACCTGCTGTCTTTAATTCCCGCAATTCTGACACACTTTTTCTGGCAATACTATCAGCACGCGGCACAGAAGGATATTGTGATGGATATTCTGATTGAGGTGAACATGGCAGCGGAGGAAAGCAAATTCGGCGTGAAGCCGGAGGATACCGAAGCGCTGCTCAGAGAGATTGCGAAAATGCAGCATATTCGCGTGCGTGGGCTGATGACGGTTGCGCCTTTTGTTGAAAATCAGGAGGAAAACAGAGAAGTTTTTCGTCAAATGAGAGAATTACTGGTTGACATGAACGGGAAAAAAATTGATAATATAAAGATGGATACCTTATCCATGGGGATGACGGGCGATTACGAGGTTGCCATCGAAGAGGGTGCGACCATTGTCCGCGTGGGCACAGGTATTTTCGGAGAAAGATATTATCCCAACAAAGGATGAGCAATAGAAACAGCTTAGGAGGAACGTATTGTGGCGAAGATTTTTGACAGAATGAAAGACTTAATGTTTGGCGAATATGAAGACGATGATGATTACTATGAGGATGATTATGATACAGCGGCACCTGCCCCTGCACCCGTAAGAGAGAATTATGGTCTGCGTGACGCAAGAGAGACGGAATACAGCGCACCTGCGCCCCGTAAGGCGGCTCCGAAGAACGCGGCAAATCCCCAGATTTACAGCGTGAACACAAGCGTACAGATGCAGGTAGTTATCATCAAGCCTGAATGTTACGAGGATGCACAAGAAATCTGTGACCAGATTAAAACCAAACGTCCTGTTGTAGTCAATCTGGAAAAGGTGGAATACCCCATTGCGCAGCGCATTATGGACTTTTTGAGCGGCACCTGCTATTCTCTGGAGGGTTCCATTCAGCGCGTAGCCAATAATATTTTTATTATTGCGCCCGAAAATGTGGATATTTCCGGTGATTTTAAAGAAGAATTAAAAACAAAAGGCGTTCTGCTCCCTTGGATGAATGGGACAAATGCCAGATAAAGGTGGTTTTGCGGATTGAATAGTATACAGGCATTGCTGATTAGTGCGATTGGTGTATTTTTCTATGTATTGGAAATTCTCATCTTCGTGCGTATCCTGTTTTCCTGGCTGCCCTTCGGCGTTGGCTACAACAGCAGCATTGGGCGTTTGCTGTATCAGCTGACAGAGCCGATTCTGGGGCCTGTGAGAAATATGGTAGATAAATCCCCGCTCGGCGGCGGCATGGGGCTTGATTTTTCCCCTATTTTTGCGTTAATCCTGATGAGATTGGTGCAGACCCTTCTGGTTGCAGCCATTCGGATGTTCTGATGCCATGGACAGACAGGCATTATTGAAAAGCGTACCGGAGGGCGAGGAGCGGCTGCTGTTTGCAAAGGCGCTGGATCAGGCGATTTTTGCGATGAAGCGCAGAGAGCCTGCGTTCACGGATTTCATGGATCGGGCAAAATGTGCAAGATTTCGGGAACGGCTGCAGGGACTTCGGGAGCTGGAGATTACGCTTTTCGGCGGAACGGAGGACTGCGAGCGGCAGATGATGGGCTTTTTTACAGAACCGCTTGCGGCAGAGAAATTCCCGATTAAAATTGTAAAAATCAGAAGAAAAAGTAAAAAATTCGGACAGACGGATCTGAGCCACAGAGATTATCTCGGCTCCCTCCTTGGGCTGGGCATTGACCGCGGCAAGGTAGGCGATATTCTGGTGGCGGAGGATACGGCGGTCTGCTTTGTGGCAGAGGAAATTTCGCCATACATAACGGCTGTGCTGGAGCAGGTTTCCAGAACCGCGGTAGTGGCGGAGGAAACGGAGCAGGCGGAGGACATTCCCCAAAGGCAGACGGAGGCAAGACGTTTAACGGTGGCATCCATGCGGCTGGATGCGGTGGCAAGTGAGGCGTTTCATCTGGCAAGAGGGAAAACGCAGACGCTCATCCATGCGGAAAAGGCACAGGTGAACTGGAATATTGTAACAAGCACATCCCATCTGTTAAAGGAAGGGGATTTGGTGAGTCTGCGCGGCTTCGGGCGGTTTCGCGTGAAGGAAATCGGCGGCAGAACCAAAAAAGACAGAATCGGATTGGAAATTGAAAAATATGTATAAGGAGGTTTTTTCGTGATCACACCGAACGATATCGCAACCAAGGACTTTAAGAAGGTAGCTGTAGGCTATTCCCCCGAAGAAGTAGATACCTTTTTGGATGACATCTATGAGGACTATGAGAAGCTGTATAAGGAAAGCCAGAAGGAAAAATCAAAGACAGAGGCTGTGGCTGAGGATACCGACCGGTTGAAGCATCTCGAAAAATCCATTGAACGTACATTAAGCCTTGCGGAGGCAGCTGCGGAGGAAACAAAGGCGGCGGCAAAAGCAGATGGCGATGCCATCATTAACAGTGCGAAGCAGCAGGCAGAGGATATTCTGGCATCCGCAAGAACAAAGGCGTATGAGCTGGAACAGAAGATTTCCGGACTGGAAAGCCGTTACGAACTGATGAAAACAAGAATCAAGCTGCTGCTTTATGCAGAAATCGAGCTGCTGGACAAGGGCGAGGTTCTGGCAGAAAAAGAAGCAAAGGCACAGGAAACAAAATAAAAAACAGACAAGCTGCGGCGGGGTCTTCTTGCCGTGGCTCGTTTTGTATAATGCAAAAATCTTCCGAAAGGGTGATTGAATATGATACCGATTTTGATAACGATACTACTGATTTTATTAGACCAGGGGACAAAGCTCTGGGCATTGGGAAGCCTGAAGCCGATTCACAGCATGACGGTGGTGGACGGCTTTCTGGATTTGACGTTTGTGGAAAACAGAGGGGTTGCCTTCGGGATGCTCTCCGGGCAGAGGTGGCTGATTCTGGTGCTGACAGGCGTAATTGCCGGTGCGCTGATTTATTTTTACCGCACACTGCCGAAAAAGAAGGCATATCTTCCCTTGCGCGCGGCACTTTTATTGGTGCTTTCGGGCGCGGTCGGCAATATTATTGACCGCGTATGCCGCGGCTATGTGGTGGATTTTTTTGAATTCACCTTCTTTGACTGGCCTGTGTTTAATGTGGCAGATATTTATGTTGTCGCAGGGGTCATCCTGATGGTGCTTCTGATTGTATTTGTGCTGAAGGATGAGGATTTGGATTTGAAGAAGAAAAAGGATGAATGAAATGGAATATTTTACCTTTGGGGCGGAGCAGGAGGACGTTGGGACAAGAATTGACGTTTTTCTTGCGGATGCCATGGAAAATCTTTCGCGCAGCGGTGTGCAGAAGCTGATTGAGGAAGGGCATATCACGCTGAATGGCGGAAGGACAAAAGCAAATTATAAGCTGCGGGAGAGGGACATCATTGATGTAGAGGTGCCTGAGGTGAAGGAGGTTGAAATTCTGCCGGAGGATATCCCGCTGGATATTTTATATGAGGATGCGGATGTCATCGTGGTGAATAAGCCGCAGGGGATGGTGGTGCATCCGGCTCCCGGACATACGAGCGGCACATTGGTCAATGCGCTGATGTTTCACTGCGGAGACGAGCTGAGCGGCATTAACGGGGAGAAACGCCCCGGAATCGTGCATCGCATTGATAAGGATACCTCCGGGGTGCTGATGGTTGCGAAAAACGATATGGCGCATCAGTCTCTGGCGGCACAGCTTGCAGAGCACAGCATTACGAGAAAATATAATGCGGTGGTCTACAACGGTTTTACGGAGGACGAGGGGACGGTGGACGAGCCTATCGGCAGAAATCCACAGGACAGAAAGAAAATGGCGGTGACGCAGAAGCACAGCCGCCATGCGGTGACGCATTACCGCGTGATCGAAAGAATGGAGAAATTTACACTGATTGAGGCGCAGCTGGAAACGGGGCGGACGCACCAGATTCGCGTACACATGACCTATATCGGGCATCCGCTTCTGGGTGACATGGTATACGGCCCGAAGAAGCAGCCGATTCACTTAGAGGGACAGGCACTGCATGCCCGTGTGCTGGGCTTTATTCACCCGCGCACAGGGGAATATCTGGAATTTGAGGCACCTTTGCCGCCTTATTTTGAAGCATTGCTGGAACGACTGCGGAAATAAGTAGGAGGGAGTAACATGCCGCTGCATAAGAAGGATTTTTTCGGCTTACGGGGAATGTCTGCGGATGATATCCGCTATATTCTTGGGACTGCCGAAACGATGAAATATATTTTGAACCAGAAGGATAAGAAAACACCGCATTTGCAGGGAAAATCTGTTATCATGCTTTTTTATGAGCAGAGTGCCAGAGCGAAGCTGGCGTATGAGCTTGCGGCGCAGTACCTCAGCGCAAATGTGATTGATATGACAAATACGGTACATTCCATTGAGAAGGAAAGCTTGCAGGATATCGGACAGCTGATGGATCAGATGGGGGCGGATTTTATTATTCTGCGTCATTCCATGGCAGGCGCGCCGAGGCTGCTGGCAAGCTGTGTGGAGGCTTCTGTCATCAATGCGGGGGATGGCTTTAATGAAAACCCCGGACAGTCTCTGCTTGACCTTCTGACGATTCGGGAGCAAAAGGGAGGCTTTGAGGGGCTGAAGGTTGCCATCATTGGGGATTTGCTGCATAGCCGCGTTTCCAAAAGCAACATCTGGGGTCTGACGAAGCTGGGCGCGGAGGTCTGCGTTTCGGGACCGCCGACGCTGATGCTGCCTGCCATCGAGAATTTCGGGGTGGAGGTATATTATGATGCCAGAGAGGCAGTCAATAATGCGGATGTTATCCTGACAACACGCATGCGGATGGAGAAGCAGGATAAGAAATCTCTGCCTTCTCTGGATGAATATAAACGCCTGTTCCGTATTGATGAAAACCTTTTGCGCTATGCAAAGAAGGATGCCATTGTGATGCATCCCGGCCCGATTCAGAGGGGGATTGAGATTTCCTCCGGAGTGATTGACAGCAAGCAGTGTATCATCAATGACCAAATCGGGAACTCTGTTGCGGTGCGTATGGCAATGTTCTATATCCTTTCTCAGGTGGGAGGTGCGTTCAGATGAAGACAGTTCTGAAAAATTGCAGAGTGCTTGGAACAACCCATGATAAGGATATGCTCCATGATATTTATGTGGAGAATGGGATCATTGAAAAAATCGGTCTGAATCTTGAGGTTGAGGGGGCGAAGCAGATTGATGTCGGCGGACATACGGTGATGTCCGGATTGATTGACATGCACTGCAACATCTGCGACCCCGGACATGAATATATCGAGGATATCGCAACGGCTTCCCGTGCGGCACTGCGCGGCGGCTTTACAACGATTACCTGCGAACCGAATACAGACCCTGTCATTGATAATAAAACGGTTGTGGAATATATTGTTTCCAAATCGAAGGAAAAATCTCTGGTAAATATTTATCCCTACGGCAGCATGTCTATCGGCTGTAAGGGACAGGAGATTGCGGAAATCGGGGAAATGTACGATGCAGGGATTGTCGGTATTTCCGATGGGGATGAATTTACGGATTCTGCCGCATTTCTGAGAAATGTGATGATTTATACGAAGATGTTTGATTTGCCCGTGCTGACACATTGCGAGGATCGGTCGCTTTCGGGCGTGGGTGTCATGAATGAGGGCTATACGGCGGCATGCCTTGGACTGACGGGGATGCCGCGAGAGGCGGAGGAAGTGATTGTTGCAAGAAATCTGAACCTTGCGGAGCGGACGGGCGTGCATCTGCATTTATCGCACATCAGCACGAAGGGCTCTGTGCAGCTGATTCGTGAGGCGAAGGGCAGAGGGGTTCCTGTGACCTGCGAAACATGCCCACATTATTTTATTCTGACGGAGGACGCCATCGGGGATTATGATACATTTGCGAAGGTGAATCCGCCGCTCAGGGCAAAGGAGGATGTTTACGCCATTATTGAGGGAATTATGGATGGGACGATTGATGTTATCGCATCGGGTCACAGCCCTACAAATATGACAGAAAAGGAACGGGAATTTGATGTTGCGGCGTATGGCATTTCTGCACTGGAAACGGCACTTTCTCTGAGCTATACGCATCTGGTGGAGACGGGATATATTACGGTGGAGCATCTGATTCGGCTGATGTCCGCGAAGCCGGCGGAGATTTTGAAATTATATAATAAGGGAAGCCTGGCAGAGGGAAAGGATGCCGATATTATCGTGGTAGATTTTCTGGAAACCCACCGCATTGACCCGGAGCATTTTGCATCCAAGGCGAAATTTTCTCCCTTTGCGGCGGAGGAGGTGCGCGGCAAGGTGCTTTATACCATGGTTGGCGGCAGACTGCTGACCTAAATGAATAAATGAGGTGTAAATGAATGTATTTGAAACGATTGGATTTACAGGGTTTCAAATCCTTTCCCGAAAAAGTGAAGCTGGAATTTAACCCGGGGGTGACGGCGGTTGTCGGCCCGAACGGGAGCGGCAAGAGCAATGTTTCCGATGCGGTGCGTTGGGTGCTTGGGGAGCAGAGAGCCAGAAGTCTGCGCGGCGATAAGATGGAGGATATTATATTCGCCGGAACGGAGAACAGAAAGCCCCTTGGCTTTGCTGAGGTTTCCATTCTGATTGATAATCAGGATGGCAGACTGCCTTTGGCATACAGCGAGGTGCAGGTGACGCGGCGTGTGTTTCGCTCGGGTGAGAGCGAATACCGCATTAACGGAACGGCGTGCCGCCTAAAGGATATTCAGGAATTATTTATGGATACGGGCGTGGGCCGAGAGGGCTATTCCATCATCGGACAGGGACGTATTGATGAAATTCTGAGTGCAAAGGGAGAGGAACGCCGCCGGATTTTTGAGGAAGCGGCAGGCATTGTAAAATATAAAACAAGGAAAAACGAAGCGGTCAATAAGCTGGAAAAGGAACAGCAGAATCTGCTGCGTGTGGATGATATCATCAGCGAATTAGAGGTGCAGGTGGAGCCGCTGGAGAAGCAGAGCGAGAAGGCGAGGGAATACCTTCGTCTGAAGGAGCGGCTGAAGCAGGCGGAAATGACTGCCTTTTGCAGGGATGCGGCGCGGATTGCAAAAGAAACGGAAATGCTTTTGCAGGCGGAGGAGACTGCGGCGGAGCAGCTTGCACAAAGCCTTGCCGAAAGCGACCGGGAAAAGACGCAGGCAGCTTCCTTCCGAGAGAAAAATGAGGAACTGGATGCCCTTTTGCAGCAGCAGAATGGCAAAATGACAGAGTTGCGCGCGGAACTGGAAAAGACAGAGGGCGAGATTCGCCTGCGCGAGGAGCAGCGTGCCAATGACGAGGCAAACCGCAGCCGTATTGCCGGAGAAATGGCGGAAAAGGCGAAAAAGCAGACGGAAAATGAAGCGGAGCAGGAGCTTTGCCGCAGCAAAATGGCAGGACTGAAGCTGGAAATGGACGCAAGACAGGAGGAACTGGATGCCTTGCAGGAAGAATATGCATCCCTGAGCACTGTGCTGAGTCAGGATGAAACGAAGGTGGAGTCCTTTAAGGATGAAATTTTTGAGCAGATTCGGATTGGCACCGAGGCGAAGGGGGAAATCTCCAAGCGGGAGGCCATGCAGGAGCAATTTCTTGCCAGAAAGGCACAGCTTCTGGGCGAAAAGGAGCATACGGAAAGCAGACTGCATCAATTTGCGGTGCATTTGCAGGCATTGGAGAAGCAGGAGAATGACCGAAAGGAGCAGATTCGCTATCTGGAGCAGGAGCTGACTGCCTTGGAGCAGGACAAAAGGCATGCGCTGCAGGAAAAGCAGAAGGCGGAGACAAGCCTTTCCGTACAGGAAAGACGCGGCTCTGAGCTGCAATCGAGATTAACACTGCTTTCTGAAATGGAACGGGAGCATGAGGGCTATTACAACAGCGTAAAAAGCCTGCTGAATCTGCCGGATGCGCAGGAAAGAGGCATCTGCGGCGCAGTCGGACAGCTTTTGAAGGTGGAGGAGACCTACGAAACTGCCATTGAAGCGGCGTTAGGCGGCGCATTACAGAACATCGTTACCGAAACAGAGGAGGATGCAAGGGATGCCATCGGCTATCTGAAAAGGCGGAATCTCGGCAGGGCAACCTTCCTGCCCGTGACCGCCATCAAGGGCAGACCACTTGAGGGCAGACAGGCGATTCTGGCGGAGGTTGGTGTGATTGGTACGGCGTATGAGCTGGTTTCCTTTGAGGAAAAATTCAGACAGCTTGCAATGTATCTCTTAGGGCGGATTCTGGTTGTGGAAAATCTGGACAAGGCGGTACAGCTGGCGAAAAAATATCGCCATCAGTATAAGCTGGTTACACTGGAAGGGGATATTCTGAACCCCGGCGGCGCAATGACGGGCGGCTCACAGCAGAAAAAGGCACTGCATGTTTTCGGCAGGAGCAGAGAAATCCGCAGCCTGCAGGAGGCTTTGCAGACGGCAAACCGAACCATTGCGGAGATGCGCGACAGGCTTGCGCTTGCAAATGAGGATTTGCAGGAGATTGAGCAGGAAACGGTTGAGAAAAAAATGGAGCTGCAAAGGGTCATGGTGACGCAAAGCAGTGACAGCGGCGAAAAGGAAAAAACACTGGCGGAGAAGCAGGAGGCTGCCGAAAAGCTTTCCCTTCTGGAGCTGGAGGAAAAGCAGCTGACGGAGCAGACGGAAAATGCCGAGAAGGAAATTGCGGCACTGCGCGAAAGGGCGGCTTCCTCGGAAACGGCAATGGAAGCGGCAAATGCACAGCTGACTGCCTTTCAGGACAGCCTGACGGGCGGCAAGGAAGAAAAGGACATGCTGATGGAGGAGATTACGCAGAAGAAAATTGCGCTTTCTTCCATCGGGCAGAATGTATACAGCATGGAGGAAAAGCTGCTGCGTTTGCAGGAGGAACAGAATGCCCTCCGGACAGAGCAGAAAAAAGCAGAGGAGCAGGCGGCACTGTATGAAAAAAATACGGGTCTGCGGCTGGAGCAGCAGGAAACCCTACAGCAGAGGGCGGCGGAGCTGGAGCAGCAGGCGGAGACCCTGCAAAGCCGACTGAATGAAACGGCGGCAGAGAAGCAGGAGACTGCGGAAAAAGCCGCAAAAGCCGAGGAAACGGCGGCAGAATGGAAGGAAACGGCAAACAAGCTGGAGAATGAGCAGCTGCGCATTTTGGCGAAAAAGGAAAAGCTGGAAGAAGAAAAGCAGCGCATTACCGCCCAGATGTGGGAGGAATACGAAATGACGCTGCGGATGGCGCAGGAATATACGGCAGGACTGCCACAGGAGCAGGAGCAGCTTTCCGTGAAGGAATGGAAAGGGAAAATCCGCGCACTGGGGGATGTGAATGTCGGTGCGATTGAGCAGCATAAGGAAGTGAAGGAGCGGTTTGAATTTCTGACGGCGCAGAGAGAGGATATTCTTGCGGCGGAGGAAAAGCTACGGCAGATCATTGAGGAGCTTTCGATTTTGATGGAGCAGCAGTTCCGCGAGCAGTTCAAGGTGATTTCCGAGAATTTCAGCGAGGTATTCCGCGAAATGTTTGGCGGCGGCAGGGCACAGCTCAGACTGACCGATGCGGCGCATGTTCTGGAATCCCCGATTGAGATTGTGGCACAGCCGCCCGGGAAAAATTTGCAGAACATGCAGTTGCTTTCCGGCGGGGAGCGCGCATTGACCGCGATTGCGATTTTATTTTCCATTCTGAAAATGAAGCCCTCTCCCTTCTGTATTCTGGACGAGATTGAGGCGGCGTTGGACGATGCGAATGTCAGCCGCTATGCGCAGTATCTGAAAAAATTTGCAGAGGAAACGCAGTTTATTGTCATTACCCACAGAAAGGGCACGATGGAGCATGCAGATGTGCTTTATGGCGTGACGATGCAGGAGAAGGGCATTTCCAAATTGATTTCCGTTGACTTTTCGGAGGCGGAAAAAAGTATTACAGCGTAAGGATGAAAAGGAGACCGAATATGGGTTTATTTGATTTTTTTAAGAAGAAAGCCACGGAGGAGCAGCCGCAGACAGAGGAACAGCAGGAAGGCGTTCTGGAGCTGGATGGCGTGGAAGTGGAAACAGACGCGCAGGAGGCGGATATTGTTCTGGATGTGGAGGATGGTCAGGATATGAACCGGGCTGTCCATGCAGTGATGGATGAGGAGGAAATCCAGATTGACCGCGCAGGAGAGGATATTCTGTATCGGGAGGAGGCAGAAGAAGCGCCTGCGGAAGCGGAAATCGAGATTACCTTCGAGGACGCGGACGGAGAGGAAATCCTGACGGCAGAGGATGCGGCGGAGGCCGAAGCAGTTCTGGATGAGCTGACAGAGATTGCAGGAGAAATTCTTGCGGAAAAGCCCCTTGCGGAGGATGAGGTTATCGTTGCGACAGAGGACGGCGAGATTTTTACGGCGGACAATGATGCGGACGGCAGGGCCTTTGTAGAGGAGCTGGCGGACGAGGTTGCAGAGGAGCTGAATCAGGAGGAGACGGCAGAGGAAGCACAGAAAACGCCTGCGGAGGAAAGCGCAGAGGAGGAAAAGCCTGCGAAGATGGGCTTTTTTGCAAAGCTGAAGGCAGGTCTGGATAAGACAAGAAAGAACATCCTTGGCGGTGTGGATGGCGTTCTGGGCGCGTTTACGAAGATTGACGAGGATCTGTTTGAGGAACTGGAAGAAGCACTTATCATGGCGGATATGGGCGTGCAGACAACAATGGATATCGTGGAAAACCTGCGAAAAAGGGTTAAGAGAGAGCATGCGACCGACCCTGCGGTAATCAAGGATATGCTGATTGATGAGATTACGGCGATTTTGCAGGAGGGCGCGCAGGAGGACGAAAATTTGCCCTCTCCTTCCGTTCTGCTGGTCATTGGTGTGAATGGTGTCGGCAAGACAACGACCATCGGCAAGCTGGCGCATAATTTCAAGGAGGACGGGAAATCGGTTCTTCTGGCGGCGGCGGATACCTTCCGTGCGGCGGCAATCGACCAGCTGGAAATCTGGGGGGAACGCTCCGAAATTCCTGTGATCAAGCATGAGGAAAATTCCGACCCTGCGGCGGTGGTATATGACGCAGTGCATGAGGCAAGAAAGCAGAATACTGACCTTTTAATCTGCGATACGGCAGGGCGTTTGCACAACAAGAAAAACCTGATGGAGGAATTGAAGAAGATTGCGCGTGTCATCGAGAGAGAATATCCTGCGGCACACAGAGAGGTATATCTGGTGCTGGATGCCACAACGGGACAGAACGCACTGCAGCAGGCAAAGCTGTTCAAGGAAGTGACGGATATCACGGGAATTGTGCTGACAAAGCTGGACGGCACAGCCAAGGGCGGCATTGTGGTTGCAATTAAGAGCGAATTGCAGATCCCTGTACGCTATATTGGGGTCGGGGAAGGGATTCACGATTTGCAGAAATTTGATGCGGCTGAATTTGCAGGCGCATTGTTCGGAAGGGAGGCATAAGAGATGGCAGAGGAAAAGAAAATCGAAAATGCCGTTTATGAATATGATGCATTAGAGGAAAGAACGGAACGCCGCCCGGCGACAGTGACCCCCTATGAACGGGAAATCTGTCAGCACATGGAGGGGCTGTTTCCGCATCGTGTGACGAGAGTGTATCGGGAGATAGATTCCGAATTTCTGAGTGTGAATGTTTTCGTGATGAAAGCACCCACGAAGAAGGATTTTCATGTGCTGTATACCACAGGGATGAGCGCGATGCCGATGAAGCTGCCGCAGGAATTTCTGCCGAAATATAAGGATTTGGAGCGCGCGGAGCTGCTGCTGTTTCTGCCGGCGGAATGGGATATTCTGACAGGATACGAAACAGATGCGGATGTGCCTGACCGCCTTTGGTGGCCTGTACGGCTGATGAAATATCTGGCAAGATTTCCGCACGAATTCAAGACATGGCTGGGCTGGGGGCATACACTGCCGAATTCAGCCGATTGTGTGCCGTATGACGAAAGTACGAAGCTTTGCGGCGCGATGCTCGGAGCATTGCAGGAAAATATCAGCATGTTCCGTACGGAGGATGATACGCAGATTAACATGTACTGCGTGATTCCGCTGTATAAAGAGGAAATGGAGTACCAGAAAGCTGCGGGCACAGAGGCGTTGATGCAGAAGCTTTCCGTACTGAATGGGTATGGGATGATTGTGTTTCCTGACAGACCGAATGTCTGCGCAGAGGAAGAATAAAAGAAAAAGGCGTATGGAAAGATTTGAACCGAGCTGTTTTGTGCTGTCTGCACAAAATGACTCGGTTCAAAGTTTCTGTACGTCTTTTAAATATAGACTGTTTTTTATCACCGGTGTGATTTAGATGTCATTCCTTGCGGTATGCCACAGGCTTCTGTGCTGCCTTCTGGATGGTGTTTTTTAATTCGTAATCCTCATATTTCAGGTCGGGAATTGCCTTCATGCGGTTTTGCCGTTCAACCAGAAATTC
>OLQS01001622.1_pt1 | contig 12695 bp, 8 predicted proteins | sample 1672291 | NCBI WGS metagenome assembly OLQS01 (sample SAMEA3136668, study PRJEB25190) | human gut metagenome | biome: human gut; feature: human-associated habitat; material: faeces | place: Austria | collected 2013
GGTACGCTGGGCCGATCTGGTCCCTGTATTCTTCGATATTTATGGTGGTACGCTGGGCCGATCTGGTCCCTGTATTCTTCGATATTTATGGTGGTACGCTGGGCCGATCTGGTCCCTGTATTCTTCGATATTTATGGTGGTACGCTGAGCCGGGCTGCTGCGGAGGAGGGGTGATTACTACTTGGGCTGCGGGAGATGGCGTTATTGCGGCAGAGCCTGCTGTCTGAGCCGAAGGCGAGTTCTGTACTTGGCGATCTTTGTGATCCCTTTCACAAAGGTGACCGTCGTCAGCCCTGTATCTCCCGCAAAAATTCCCGGATACGCCGAACTCTCACCCACATAACCATGTGTAACCATTGATGCAGGGATATGGATACGGGTAAGACTTGTACATTGCTTAAATGCACCTGCTTCTACCACCACCCCATTATCCAGAATGTGGATGGAAGAAAGGAATGTACAGCCGGAAAAAGCTCCTCTTCCACTGCCTGTTCCACACTCTCTTCTGCTGAAAAATCAGCTGCACTGACCAGCATTCCCGAATCCAGGCTGCCAGCCAGAAGCGTCATTGTCAGCATCAATGCCAGTTTTCTTTTCATACCCAATCCTCCTTAAAAAATATAAAGCAGCCATATTTTATTACTGCTTATTATCCTGATTTTCTTTCTGATTCTTTTCTTTTTTCTGAGCAGTACTGTCGGACTCTGCAGAATCTCCCTGCATGATCTTATTCAGTTCCTGGATCATCTCTTCATCCTTCAAACGGAATTTTACCTCTACACGTCTGGACGCACCCTTATCTACATTTCCATCTGCATCCAGAACCGGATCTGACATGGAATGCCCATTCACTGTCAGACAATCCTTCAGTTCCTGAACCTGTGAATCCTTCAGAAAATCACTCTTAATATCCAAAAGATACTGCGCTACTGCCAGAGACCTCTTCTGTGACAGCTCCAGGTTATAACTGTAATCTCCGTCTGTATCCGTATAACCATCAATAATGATCTCGCCAAGATATTTCTTATAGGAATCATCCAGCAATACCTTACAATATGTCGGCAGTACCATAGACAATGTCATCTTACCGGAATCGGTAAGCTCTGCCTGATCATAATCAAACATAACATTGGCATTCAGCGTCAGCGCACCTGTCTGTGGATCAATATCCACATTGAGGTTCTTTTTCTCAAATTCCTTCTGCAAAGCTTCCACAACCTCCGCTTTCACGCCGATGATCTTGTCGATCTTCTCCTGCTGTTCTTCCAGAAGCTCTGTTTTTTCATCCAGCGCAGACTGCTGCTCTTTCAGTGTATCCTGCTGGCTGGAAAGCTTCTTTTTCTGAGAGGACAGCTTCTTCTGCTGTGCCTCCAGTGTTTCCTGCTGTTTGGCAAGCTTCTCCGCCAGAGAAGACAGTTCTTCATCCTGAGATTTGATCTGCTTGTCCTTGGACTTGATCTGCTCATCCTGGCTCTTTAATGTTCCTGCCTGCTCATCCAGCGCATTCTGTTTTTCCAGAAGCTCTTCTGTATATTTTTCCTGAAGAGCGATTTTTTCATCCCGTTCCTTCAGACTGTCCTGATAGCTCTTCTGTGCCTGAAAAAGTGTCACACACATGATCAGAACAAAAAGCAGCAAAACTCCTGCCATCATATCCGAATAAGAACGCCAGACATTAAACCCATGCTCCTCCGGCTTTCTTTTTTTGCGCATTGACAATTCCTCTCTTATTTAAATAAACCAAAACGGCTTTTCTGTGCTGCCTTCGTTGCCTCACGGATACTGCGCTCGATCTCATCCAGCAGCGCTTCCTGTCTTGCACCCTGTCCTTCCAGAAGATCCTCCAGACCCGTCAGCTTATCCTTAAGTTCCTGGATACCGGCATTGCTTCCATAGCCCCAGGGCTGTCCGGCGATCAGATGGATATCACGGTTATTTTTTGCCGTCTTGATCTCAGAAAGAAGCCTGCGTACCTCATCCAGAACACTATTGACCATCTTCTGGCTCTCGGTAAATTCTTTCACTCTGGCTTCAAAATCTTCGATCATCTTCTTATCTTCACGAAGAAGCTCCTCGCTGATCCTATTGGAATCCGCAACTGCTTTCATCCCTTCTGCAGCACTGTCCACATACTGGCGCATAGATGCATTGCAGTTTTTCCAGAGATCTGCGGATTCTTTTTCATTTTCATGCATATGCCGGGCAAACTTTTCGTAATCCTGTTTCTGCAGCTGCTGGATCATCTGATTATCCCGGATAATACGATCTGCAGTCTTCATATAACTGCTCTGCATCTCATCGATTTCCTTAATGGCATCCTTCATGGCACGTTCCTGCTTCGTAAAGGTTTCACTCAGCTGACTGCTCATGGTCTTGTACAATTCTGATGTATATTCTGTATTCTCCTTCTGCACCTTCTTAAGTTCTGCCAGAGCATCATTAAAATCTTCAAACTGCATCTGAAAGGAACCATGCATCTCGCTTAAAAACGTATCCAGGATCTCCCGGATCGCATCCTGCTGCCCTTTTGTCACAGATGCGGTAAGAACGTCCAGAGAATCATTCATCTTCTGAAAAGTAGGTGTGATCACTTTCTCAAAGCTATCTGCCATCTGCACAGAAAACTGTTCCGCCATCTGTTTCATGGCTTCTGTCTGTGTCTTCTGGCTGGAAACAAGGAGATTCCAGGACTCATTCTCCGCAGTAGGGAGCACCAGTGCGTGAAAACGATCCAGAAAATCCTGCATCGCCTGGGACATCGCAGAATATCCGCTTTTCATCCCAAATGTGTACACAACAGAAAGTGCAACTCCATAAATGGATGTCAGAAACGCAACTTTGATACCATCTACAAGAGCGGATACAGAGCTTGTCATCACTTCATAATCTGTGGGCTGGAAATTCTTAAGTCCCCACACAAGACCGATAAATGTTCCAAGGATACCAAGGCTTGTAAAAATGTCCGGAGCCATCTCAAGGAGTCTCTTGTGGATATGTACATCTACATCCTCAATATTCACAAAATCCTCTACTTCAGCGATCCCTTCTTCCGTTCTGCTGATGCTGTCAACAAAATCATCCATCTTTTTGTCGAGATAACGGTCACCGAAAATCCCTCGCAGCTGCCCAATCTCTTCTTTTCTGGCTCTTCCCGGAAGCTGAAACACTTCTGTGATCTCACCAGAGCCATGCTTCAGTGCTCTTGACAGGTTATCCATCCGATATAAACCTGCAAAAAGCCCCACTGCGTATATGATCAGCATAAGTCCCAGAAATGTAAAATTATAAAGCAACACATTCCCGGAGCCTTTTCCAACATAAGCAGTCAGGGTTGCCGCGGCCACTGTTACTGCCAGAAACAGCACTGTATTCATAAACTTTTTTCCCATAATATGCCTCCCCTGTCTTTATTTTTGAAAAAAGTTACTCTTTTGTTCCCATACTATCATAACATCTTCCCTAAAACAACCAGAAAGGACAATTCCTTCGCCAAAAGAATTGTCCTTTCGTCTTTTTTCTATTTTATACTTTTATACGGCAGGCTGCATCATCGCTGATCAGGATCCTGCGTCCGCAAACACCTACGATCACTCCGCCAAGTATCCTGCTTATGATCTGTACGGTCTTTCCTTCACTGACATCATATTGCCTGATCTGTTCCATAGTCTCCGGCATTCCGGTCATCCACTTGATCGTGTAGCTTTCCCCTGCTTTTGTCTCATTTAATGACTGCATATACTCACCCCATTCCATATATCACATCACTATCAGTAATTATCCTCTATCCGTAGGCGGATATTCGCAATCCGCACTTGGTTAAATGATTTCATATAATTCCAACACAATTCTGCATCTTTATATAATTAGTAAAGTTTAACTTTTATTTTTCTGAATCATTCATTACTTTTATATATTTTATCTCATTTTATCTCAATTAGTCAATCATAACCTGTGAAATTCCACCAATAAAAACAAGCCAAAAAAAGAAACGCAGAACAGCCATTACAGTTATTCTGCGTTTCTCATTATTTTCTATGCATAAACTCTATCTTCTTCCAGAAGCGTTGTCTTTCCATTCTTTACTTCCACAAGATTAACACAACAGTTTGGCGGCACGGAGCCTCTCCAGAAATTCTCCGGATCAGGATCTACATTCTGAAGAAGAGCACGGACTGCACATCCATGAGAGGCAACAAGAATTGTTTTATCCGCAAGAGTCGGATCTGATGTTATTTCATCCCAGAAATCCTTTGTCCTGGCGATCACATCAAAAATATCCTCGCCCTTTTCCGGTCGTTTAAAATTTACCGGATCACGGAAAAAAGTCTCGATCTGCGGATCGATATAATTACCTTCTGCATCTCTTACCTGATCACCCTCCAACACACCAAAATCGATCTCCTGGATCCGCTTATCCGGTATGATCGGAACATCACGTTTCCCCAGAACATATTCTGCTGTCTGTTTTGCCCTTGAGAGCGGACTTGTAAAACAGATATCAAACTTCACATTACGGAGAGCTTCTCCGGTTTTTTCTGCAAGAAGGATCCCTTCCTTCGCAAGAGGTACATCCGCTGCACCCTGAAGCTTTTTTAATTTATTCCACTCAGTCAGGCCATGTCTTACAATGTAGATCAGCATCAGCTTCTCAGCTCGATTCCAAGTCCGTTAAGACCATTCATGATCTTTTTCATTGCTGCGGAGATCTCGTTTTCACCAAGAGTCTTGTCATGGGCACGGAATACCAGAGAATAAGCCATGGATTTGAAACCTTTCTCAATCTGTGCGCCCTCGTAGATATCGAACAGCTGATAACTCTCAAGAATATTTCCGCCTCTCTGATCAAAAATCTCCTCAATCTGTCCTGCGAGAACTGCATGGGGAACTACAAGGCTCAGGTCACGAGTTACAGCCGGATATTTGGCAATTCCTGTATATTTATGGTTGAAACCAGCAAATTCCAGAACATCCAGAATGTCAATCACTGCGATATATGCTTTTTCTCCGATAGAGTAATTATCTGCAACAGCCGGATGAACCTCACCTAAGTATCCAACTACCTTACCCTCGTAGATCATGTTCGCCTGTCTTCCCGGATGAAGGAATGGTTTTCCGCTGTTTGGATCGTAGGTAACCTTTTTCTTCATTCCGATCTTCTCGAAGAACTCCTCGCATACACCCTTCATATCAAAGAAATCGCCTTTTCCGTACATTCCAAGTGTAAACATGGTACGCTCATCCGGAAGCTCTGTAACCGGAAGGGACTTCGGAAGATAGATATTTCCAAGCTCGTAAAGACGAACATCTTTATTACGTCTGTTATAGTTTGTGGAAAGGGATGCCAGCATACCGTTCAGTGTGCTTGTACGCATGATACTGTAGTCCTCTCCAAGAGGATTGCTGATGGTGATGACTTTACGAAGATCACTGTCCTCAGGAATACAAAGCTTGTCAAATACCTTCGGGCTTTCGAAAGAATAGGACATTCCCTCTGAGAATCCGCAGTATTCTGCGATATCTCTTGCAACCTCCTGGATACGAAGCTTAAATGGCAGCTTACCTGTAGTAGCCTCTCCTGTAGGAAGTGTCATCGGGATCTTATCATAGCCATAGAATCTTGCAACCTCCTCTGCAACATCTGCATTACAGTGGATATCCTGACGGAATGTCGGTGCAACGATCTCGTCTGTTTTTTCATCATAAGCCAGTTCTACACGTCCAAGATAATCGATCATCTCTTCTTTTGTAAGGCTGGTTCCAAGAAGCTTGTTGATCTTCTCAGGCTCAAATTTTACTCTGGATGGCTCTCTTGTCTCGCTGCAGACATCAACCATTCCGCCTACAACCTCACCTGCACCAAGCTCTTCCATCAGCTGGCATGCACGGTCAATTGCAGCCTGTGCATTGTTCGGGTCAAGACCCTTCTCAAATTTACCGGATGCATCTGTACGAAGTCCGATCCTCTTGGATGAAAGACGGATGCTGGTTCCATCGAAGCACGCTGCCTCAAAAAGAACCGTTTTTACATCGTCTGTGATCATAGAATTCTCTCCACCCATGATACCTGCGATGCCGACAGCCTTCTCACCGTCACAGATCATCAGAACGTTCTCATCCATGATACGCTCCTGGCCATCCAGTGTGACGAATTTCTCATCTTTTCCTGCACGGCGTACAACGATCTCCTTATTTGCGATGGTATCCAGATCATATGCATGCATCGGCTGTCCAAACTCTTCCATTACATAGTTTGTGATATCAACCAGGTTGTTGATCGGGCGGATTCCATTGGAAGCCAGACATCTCTGCATCCACTTCGGGGACGGACCGATCTTGACATTTTTTACAACTCTTGCGCAGTAACGCGGGCAAAGCTCCGGATCCTCTACAGTAACCTTTACATAATCGGAAGCTTTCTCATCATTTTCCTTAACCTCTACAATCGGCGGGCAGAATTTCTTCTGGAAGGTTGCTGCTGCCTCTCTTGCGATTCCAAGAACACCGTAGCAGTCTACACGGTTGGAAGTGATCTCATACTCAAATACCACATCGTCAAGGCCAAGTGCCTTAACAGCGCTCTCACCCACAACTGCGTCCTCAGGAAAAATATAGATTCCGTATTCCGGTGCTTCCGGATACATTTCTCTGGTGCTTCCAAGTTCCTCGATAGAGCACATCATACCAAAGGACTCAACGCCACGGAGTTTGCCTTTTTTGATCTTAATCCCTCCGGGAGTCATTTTTCCATCATGGCCGCCTGCAACACGTCCGCCATCAAGAACAACCGGAACCTTATCTCCTTCTTTTACATTTGGAGCGCCTGTTACGATCTGCACACTCTCAGTTCCGATATTTACCTGGCAGATGATCAGCTTATCTGCATCCGGATGTTTCTCGATCTTATCGATCTGGCCGATCACGATCTTATCGAGATCTGCATCCAGCTCTGTAAAGCCCTCTACCTTTGTGCCTGTTAAGGTCATGGCATCTGTATATTCCTGTGCCGTTACATCCAGATCCGGCACATATGTTTTAATCCAAGATAATGAAGTATTCATTTTGGTTGTCCCTTCTTTTTTCTATATTTACTGTCAGACGGATACTCATGATCCGTGTTCACTGTTTTAGAACTGTTTCAGGAATCTGCTGTCGTTCTCATAGAGAAGACGCATATCATCGATCTCATATTTCAGAAGTGCGATACGCTCCAGACCTACACCAAAGGCAAATCCTGTATACTCATCCGGATCGATTCCGCACATACGGAGAACATTCGGATGAACCATACCACAGCCAAGGATTTCGATCCAGCCGGAACCTTTACAGAAACGGCAGCCTTTTCCGCCGCATTTGAAGCAGGAAACATCAACCTCAGCGCTCGGCTCTGTGAACGGGAAATGATGCGGACGGAATTTGGTCTTTGTCTCCGGTCCGAACAGCTCTTTTGCAAACTCCTGAAGGGTTCCCTTAAGATCTGCAAACGTAACATTCTTATCAATAACAAGGCCCTCGATCTGATGGAAGGAAGGTGAATGTGTTGCATCTACCTCGTCAGAACGGAATACACGGCCAGGTGCGATCATACGGATCGGAAGCTTGCCTTTTTCCATCTCACGTGCCTGCACCGGTGATGTCTGGGAACGGAGCAGAATGGAATCATTGATAAAGAATGTATCCTGCTCATCTCTTGCCGGATGATCCTCCGGAATATTCAGCTTTGTAAAGTTGTAGTCCGCATACTCAACCTCCGGACCTTCCACAACCTCATAGCCCATTCCGATGAAAATACGCTCAACTTCTTCCAGAGCGATAGTATTCGGATGGCGATGACCGATCTTCGCTTTCTTTGCAGGAAGTGTTACATCGATCACTTCTGCCTTCATTTTTTCCTCACGGACCTTCTCCTCGAAATCCTTTTTGGAGGCTTCCAGAAGTTCTTCGATCTTAGCTCTTGTCTCATTGACAAGCTGTCCAACCTTCGGACGTTCTTCCGGAGCAACATCCTTCATACCTTTTAAGATTGCAGTAAGCTCACCTTTTTTTCCAAGATATGCAACACGCACATCATTCAGCTTATCCAGGCCCTCGGATTCCTCGATCCGTTTTCTGGCATTTTCAGCCAGTTCCTGAAGTCTTTCTTTCATATCCATGGTCTATTTCTCCTTTAATTAAAATGATCAAATGATCCGCCGCCCACCCCGAAGATCCAGATATGGGCAATAAAAAAACCGTCCCTTATAAAAGGGACGGAATATCCGCGGTACCACCCAGTTTCCCATGAAAAGATCACGGGCACCTCTTGTCTGCTTAACGCGCAGCTTACGTCATCTCCTACTGTTACTTCAGAGAGGAAGCTCCGGTGGGAAATTCAAGAACCATCTGAACCCGGGGAAGCTTACAGCCGGTGACTTCCCTTCTCTGTGAGAAAATGATCCTCTATAAACACCTTCACAGCTTTTCTGTCTTTTAATACTATGCCACAAGGTCTGCCTTCTGTCAAGCGCAAAGTTAGGATTCTTTGGAACTGTTTTTTTCATTTTCTTTCTTGGAAAGAAGTGTTTTTACAGATCTCTGGGCCTTTCGGAATTCATTTTCGAAGTAGGCATTGATCTCCGCCCCGTAAAGAAGCAGGTTCATACACACATACAGCCACAGCATTACCATGATCAGCGCAGTCAGACTTCCGTACATATTTCCAAAATTCGGAAAAAATTCAAAATACAGAGAAAATCCATAGGAAAATATCATCCATGCCACTGCGATCATAAATGCACCCGGAAGCTGGCTTTTAAAGGTTGCCTTTCGGTTTGGAAGCACTTTATAAAGGACCAGAAACACTGCAAACAGCACGGCAAATACAAGCAATGTCCTGGCCCCTATAACCTTGGCCAGCAGCCTCCCGAGAATCGGAATGGTTCTCTGTGCAGCTACTTGGATTCGATTACCAAGAACCAGGACCAGAAGAGTGACAATGATCGCCAGCACAAACAACAGCATATAAAAAACCGAATAGATTCGGGTCATCAGCCAGTTTCGGGTTTCCTTTACATGATAAATGGTATTTAAGCCATTGGTGATCGCCTGCATTCCCTTTCCGGACGCCCAAAGCGCCATCAGCGCAGACAACGGCACGATGGCTGTACTTCTTTTGTATACTTCTACCACAATGCTCAGCACAAAGGTCTGCAGATTTCCGGGCACAAACCCGATGATGGCATCCCTGACAACATTATAGCTTAACGGTGTATAACGGATCAGCGTTGTAAGAAACAGTATAAACGGGATAAAAGACATGATCAGAAAATACGCTGCCTGGGCCGCATATGCACTGACATGATCTCCGTTTGCCCTGCGCACAAATCCCAGCATGAGCTGGATTATATTTTTCTTTTCCTCGTCCATGCTGACCTCCCTCAGGTTTCTTTTTTCACCAGGAAAAACGTTCAAATCCGATCTTATCCTGGATTTCCGGAAAAAGCTTTACTTCCGGCTGCAGGCTCTTATGTTCACCTATCATCTTTTCCATCCATACCATATTATACCAGCGGTTAAACTTATAGCCGCATCTGTGGAACTCTCCCACACGCTTATAGCCGAAATGCTTATGAAAATCCACACTGGCACTGGTCAGGTATTCATCATCTTTTGGTGCAACTGCAATGCAGGCGTTCAGGTTCAGAATTCCCATCTCTGCAAGAAGACTCTCCAAGGCTCGATAGAGTCTGCCTCCTGCACCGCTGCCCCGCCGGTCATGTCTCACATAAACAGACATCTCCGCACACCAGCCATAAGCAGCCCTCGGGTGAAACGCCGAACCATAGGCATATCCCAGAATCTCTCCCTTCTCTTCTGCCACAATATACGGATATTTCACCTTTATATCATGGATTCGCTGCGTAAACTCTTCTATGGAAGGTGTTTCGTATTCAAATGTGATCGCAGTTTTTTCTACGTAGTAGGAATAAATTTCCAAAAGTGTTGCTGCATCCTTCTCTTCTGCCACACGTATCTGCATTGCCTTCTCGCACCTCTTTTATTTCTGTTTGTCTGTTATTTCACAAAGAAACGGTAAACCGTTTCAGAGCTGTACTCTTCACCGGGAAGCAGGATCGGAGAATGGAAATCCTCTACATTGACTGCATTTGGCTCCACCTGTGTCTCCAGGCAGAATCCATAACGTTCATGATAAACATGACCGTTCTTTCCCTTCTCATCCTTAACAAAATTGCCTGCATAGAACTGCACACATGGGCAGTCGGAGGAAACCTCCATACCGATACCGGATTCCTTACAGTATGCAGTAGCGATCGAACGGACATTGCCCTTTGCATAATTATCGGTTACATAGTTATGGTCATAACCACCTGTGAACTTCAGCTGTTCAAAATCCGCCTCAATGTCTCTGCCGATCGGTTTGGAAACATTAAAATCCATCGGCGTTCCCGCCACCGGTGCATATTCACCGGTAGGAATGGACTGGCTGTCTTTTACCGGAGTAAAATACTTCGCATGAATACATACTTCCTGGTCAAGCACATCTCCGCTGCCTTCTCCGTTCAGATTAAAATAAGAATGGTTGGTCATATTGGCAACGGTAGCTGCATCAGAGCGTCCTCTGTAAAAAATCTTCAGTTCGTTTTCCTCTGTGAATTCATATTTCACAACAATGGAAAATTCTCCCGGAAATCCGTTCTCTCCATCCGGACTGATGCGGAAGAAATCCACGCTATTCTTCTCCTGGGAAATTTCTTTTACTTCCCACAGCTTTTTCTCAAAGCCATCCGGACCGCTGTGAAGATTGTTATGATTCTCATTCTCTGCAAGAACCACTTCTTTATTATCAATAAAAAATCTGGAATTCTCGATACGGTTTCCACTTCTTCCAATGATCGCACCGAAAAAGCATCCATTAATCTCATATCCTCGGATATCGTCATATCCAAGGACCACATCCTTCAGATCTCCGTTCTTATCCGGAACACATATCTTCACCAGGATCGCACCATACTGAAGCACTTCCGCATAGGCACCTTTTTTATTCTCAAGATGATAGATTTTTACTTCTTCTCCTGTAGGAAGTACCCCAAATTTCCTTTCAGAAACACTCATGTTTTAATTCCTCCCATATATGAAAAAAGAGCCACTAACCGGCTCTATGTCTTTAACCGATTAATCCCGGGATGCCGTTCCCTTATTTTTGACGCCTAGCAGATGCTAGGTGGGTATCCTCAACAGTGTCTTCTGCCTACCACGACGTGAGGTCTGACATCCAACCTGCGATTTTGGATTCCCAAAATGTCAATGTAGGTTCAAAAAGAAAAGGGGGATCGAACATTCCAGGATTCGGTTTTCGTTGTTTTTATTATAAACCAGTATTTGTGCTTTTTCAACAGAAAATACATTTTCTTACTGATTTTATTATCAATTATTATTTGATCTTAAGGATATCCTTTACTGCTGCCGGCATATCCACTGCATCTACCACCCTGTCATGAAGAACCGGGGCAGTACGGATTTCTTCAACTGCACGTGGAACAGGTACTCCGGAAAGCGCACTTAATGCGTCTACAAGGCCAAAATCATCCAGATCTTTATGCTCCTCACCAAGTGCTTCCATAACACTTCTTGTGAATTTATACGGACTTGCAGTAGAGGCGATCACTGTCGGAAGATGATCCGCTGTCTCACTTACATACTTCTTATATACGCCGGCTGCAACTGCAGTATGCGTATCGATCACATAATTGCTGTTTTTGTAGATATCACTGATGGCCTGTGCAGTCTCATCTTCACTGCAGAAATTACCATAAAAATCAACAAGCTGTGCTTTCATCTCGTCAGTAATGGTATATTCGCCGCCCTCACTTAAGGATTTCATAAGCTCTGCACATTTTTCAGCATTTTCTCCGGTAAGACGATAGATCAGTCTTTCCAGATTGCTGGAGATCAGGATATCCATGGAAGGAGAGGTGGTGAGAACAAACTCCCGGTTCCGGTCATAGGAGCCTGTACGGAAGAAGTCGTAGAGCACCTTGTTCTCATTGGAAGCACAGATGAGCTTTCCGATGGGCACGCCCATCTCTTTCGCATAATAGGCAGCCAAGATATTTCCAAAGTTTCCTGTGGGAACCACCACGTTCATGGCCTCGCCCTTTTTCAGGGTTCCGGCTCCGTAGAGCTTTGCGTAGGCGTAAACATAATAGACGATCTGGGGCACCAGCCGACCGATGTTGATGGAGTTCGCGGAGGAGAAACGGAAGCCCGCTCCTTTCAGTTCCTCATTGAGAGCTTTATCGCCAAAAAGTTTCTTCACGCCGGTCTGGGCATCGTCGAAGTTTCCGTGAATACCCACCACATAGGTGTTGGCTCCCTTCTGCGTTACCATCTGTTTTTCCTGTACGGGACTCACGCCGTTCTTCGGATAGAAAACAATGATCCGGGTTCCTGGCACATCCGCGAAGCCTGCAAGAGCTGCTTTTCCGGTGTCTCCGGAGGTGGCCGTGAGGATTACGATCTCGCCTTTGGCCTGATTTTTCTTCGCCGCCGTGGTCATCAGGTGGGGAAGAATGGAAAGAGCCATATCCTTAAAGGCGATGGTCGCTCCATGGAACAGCTCCAGGTAATAGGCCTCCCCGGCTTTTTTCAGAGGAGCGATGGCCTTCGTATCGAATTTCTCATCGTAGGCCGCCGCGATA
>OLQS01001633.1_pt1 | contig 12650 bp, 8 predicted proteins | sample 1672291 | NCBI WGS metagenome assembly OLQS01 (sample SAMEA3136668, study PRJEB25190) | human gut metagenome | biome: human gut; feature: human-associated habitat; material: faeces | place: Austria | collected 2013
GTGTAGAAGTAAAGGAAATCACATACAACGGACCACTGAGTGTAGGAGAGCTGGCAGAAAAGCTGAACCGCAATGCGAGTGAGGTTATCAAGCTGCTGTTCATGATGGGAACAATGGTTACCATCAACTCCACGCTGGACGATGAGACAATTGAGCTTGTCTGCATGGAATGGAATGTAGATGTGCACAAGGAAATTATTATAGAAGAAAGTGATTTTGAGGAACAGATGGAAGAGGCAGAGGATGAAGCTCTTCTGGAAAATCGTCCTCCGGTCGTTACCATCATGGGACATGTTGATCATGGTAAAACAACGCTACTGGATACCATCCGTAAGACACATGTTACAGAAGGCGAGTTTGGTGGTATTACCCAGCATATCGGTGCCTATCAGGTAAATGTAAAAGGAAAGCGGGTTACCTTCCTGGATACACCGGGACATGAGGCCTTTACCGCTATGCGTGCCCGGGGTGCCAAGGTTACCGATCTGGTTATTATCGTTGTCGCTGCCGATGACGGTGTCATGCCGCAGACCAAGGAGGCCGTTGACCATGCCAAGGCTGCAGGTGTACCGGTTATCGTTGCAGTCAACAAAATTGACAAGGCCGGTGCGAACCGTGAACGCATTGTTTCCGAAATGAGTGAGCTTGGTCTGATGCCGGAAGAATGGGGCGGAGATACGATTTACGCGGATATCTCTGCAAAATTCGGAACCGGTGTCAGTGATCTGCTGGAAACCATTCTGGTCGTATCCGAGGTATACAATTTCCGTGCCAATCCAAACAAGCTGGCAACCGGAACGGTTATCGAGGCGAAGCTGGATAAGGGGCGCGGTCCTGTTACCACGCTGCTCGTACAGGGTGGTACCCTGCATACCGGGGATGCAGTCGTTGTTGGTACGGCCTTTGGTAAGGTGCGAAAGATGACGGATGATCACGGTCGTGAAATCAAGAAGGCTCTGCCTTCCACACCGGTGGAAATTATCGGTTTGAATGATGTGCCGATTGCCGGAGATATCTTCAAGGCATTCGATCATGAAAAGAAAGCCCGTCAGATTGCGGAAACGCGTCTGAACAACAAAATCGCTTCCGAACGGAATGCGACAGGCGCTGCGATGTCTTTGGATGATCTGGCTCGTCAGATTGAAGAAGGAGAAGTACAGGAGGTCAACCTGATTATCAAGGCCGATGTACAGGGTAGTGCGGAAGCAGTTCGTGCAAGCATGGAAAAAATCGACGTACAGGGCGTACGTGTCAATGTCATTCGTTCTCAGGCGGGGGCAATAACAGAATCCGATATTCTGCTGGCAAGTGCATCCCATGCCGTAATTTACGGCTTCAACGTACGTCCTAACGCGCTGGTACGTAAAAAAGCAGAAGAGGAAGGAATTGAAATCCGTCTGCACAATATTATTTATAAGGCATTGGAAGAAATGGAAAATGCCATGAAAGGTATGCTGGCTCCTGTTTATGAAGAGGTTGTCATCGGACAGGCTGAGGTGCGTCAGATTTACAAGGTCTCCAAAGTGGGAACGATTGCCGGGTGTATGGTCACCGATGGCTGTCTGCGCAAGGAATGCGGTGTTCGTCTGATTCGTGAGGGCGTGGTTATCTACACCGGCAAGCTGGGATCACTGAAACGTTTCCAGAATGATGCCAAGGAAGTAACCAGCGGCTACGAATGCGGTCTGACAATCGAGAACTTCAACGATATCAAGGTGGATGATGTTATTGAGGCGTATGAAGATCAGCAGGTTGAGCCAGAATAAACATAAGGTGATAACATGACATTAAAGGCTGAAAAAATAGCGGGAATTATTCAGAAGGAAATTTCGGAGATTATCCAGTTTTCTCTCAAGGATCCCAAAATCGGATTTATTACGATTACCGATGTTACGGTGACCAATGATTTATCCATTGCGAAGATTTATGTTTCTTTCCTGGGGCAGAAGCCAAGAGAGGAAGCCGGTATGAAGGCACTGGATCGCAGCAGGGGCTACCTGCGCAGCGAGCTTGCCAAGCGGATGACGATCCGTAAGGTACCGGAGCTGATTTTCAAGCTGGATGACTCTTTGGAACGCGGAAATAAAATCGAGCGCATCATCAGTGAAATCAATAAGTAAATGAAAACGAAGCCGCAAGGATCAAAACTCCTGCGGCTTCGTTTTTTTTGTGCAGCTGCCACTGACTGTATACAGGAAGCTGCCTGTAGGGTGCTTTGCCCATTTTTTATGCCGCATCACACTCCTGCATAGAGGGATGAACAGATACTTTAGGAGCGTACAATACGGTGATGAATGGATACAGCTACGAAATGTAACAATCGTGACAAGACATTGTGCTTAGGATCATTTCCAGTGAAACGTAATGAGGTGGGTGATTCCAGAAGATGCCACATCATCAGGACAAAAAATCAATTACATGCGTATAAGCCAATGCAATTGATTCTTTCTAATTTCCTGTTTTTTCTGATGACAGCCTGTTATGAACAGGTTATTCAAGACAGCAGTTAACGGCATGTTATGTTTCTTTTGACTGCAGGTTCTGGTAATAGAAAATCGCAAGCTGGGTACGGTCACGCAGCTGCAGCTTTTCCAGCAGGCTGCTGAGATAGTTGCGGACTGTCCCTTCGCTGAGGAACAGCGTCTGTGCCAGCTCTTTGTTGTTGAGCCCCTTGGCAACCAGCTGAATGAAATGCAGCTCCCGCTCATTCAAATCATAGCTGCACAGCGTTTCCTTTGTATGCTGCTTCAGCAAATCGGGAAGCTTGGCGATAATTTCCGTATTGAAAACATTCTGTCCCATATACACTGCCTCCAAAGCCGGAATGATGGAATCGAAGTTCTGCTTAAGGATATAGCCCTTGACTCCCAGCTTTAAGGCGCGAATGATATAGTCATCATCGGAGAATGTTGTTAGAAACAGAATGCGGGCATCCGGAAAGCTGTGTAGAATTGCTTCACTGGCATCCACGCCGTTCATCCCCTCCATACGGATATCCATCAACAGGACATCAGGGTTGGTTTCCCTGTACAGCTGCAATGCTTCCCGGCCGCTGCAGCCGATACCCGCAATGGTTTGTCCCTGTGCCTCCAATATGGTTTTTAAAGAGCTGCATACAAGTTTGTCATCATCAACAATCAGTATTCTCATGGTTTATCCTCCTTCGGCAGTGTGATATAAATTTGAAAGCCGGATGTGTGTGTGATGTTCAAATAGCCGTGCATGTCCGCTACACGCTCCTGCATGTTGCTTAAGCCGATGCCTCTGGTCTGCCAGGGGACACTGCTGTGCCTGGTGCCGTTATCACGTAGAATCAATTGATAAAAGGCCGGCTGCTCGCGTACGGTAATGCTGTATTTTGTCGCATTGGAATGCTTCATTGTATTGTTCATGCTCTCCTTTACAATGGCAAGGATATGATAGATTGTCTGCTGAGACAGGGGATGCAGCACATCGTATTCCAGCGTACCATCACAAAAGCTGTAGTCCTTGAGCAGGCGCTGCAGTGTCACCTGCAAATCCAGTGCATCATCGTGCAGGTCATGTACACTGCTTCGTACGTTATCCATTCCCTGAGAAAGGGTATCTCGTAAATTCTGAAGCGGCTCCTTCAGCTTATCTTCCTTTTGAATTGCCTGTATAGCGCCGATCTGCAACAAAGCGCTGCTAAGCAGATGTCCCACATGATCATGAATTTCTCTGGCGATACGGTTTCTTTCATCCAGAATGGCGATTCGGATTTCCTGTTCCTGCTGGACAAGAAGATGCCTGTTTTTATTGGACAGAATATCTGCCAGCTCCTTTGTCGCATCGCGCTGCCGCATGAAGGAAAGCTTAATTTCCTCATTTTCCTCCCACTGCTGCCGAAGGGATATGGCGAATATAGAAAAAATGGCAATGGCACTGCATAAATACAGATTTTCCATACGCAGATGAAAGAGAATCGGAAGCAGATACAGGAGGATGGTGTAAGAAAAATGCTGTCGTCTGATACAGTATAGCAGCAGCGGCAGATAGTACAGAAAGCTTTGCTGCAGGGTGGCGAGCAATGCAAACAGAATCATTGCATACGGCGTCCATGTTCGCCTTGTGTACAGATAGGATATAGAGGCCAGAATCACTGCTGAAAGCAGAGCCAGCAGGCGGTACAGCTGATGGTCATAAAAAAAGCTGAAGCAGCAGCCGATACATAAAAATAACAGATAATTTATAAGCTGTTTCATGGCTTCTCCTCCTGTTCTGTCTCTATTTTACCATTGTTTTGGGACAGATACAATTTGTCATGCGTGAATATGACATCTGTCATATCCGAATGTGAAGATATACACTACCGAAAATTTACCGGATTCTCTATAATATAGACAAGGACAAGGAGGGAGCATCATGATTATTGAAGTAAACAATTTGGTGAAACGATACAAGGAGCTGATTGCGCTGGATCATTTCCGGCTGGAGGTTGAGGAAGGTGAAATTCTGGGACTTCTGGGACCGAACGGAAGCGGGAAAACAACGGCAATCAACTGTATGCTGGCTCTGTTAACATATGACAAGGGAGACATCCGCATTTTCGGAAAGCAGATGAAAGCGGACAGCTACGATTTGAAACAGCAAATCGGTGTGGTTCCGCAAAACGTAGCAGTTTTTCATGAGCTGAGCGTCGAGGACAACATCAATTACTTTTGCGGTCTGTATGTCAGTGATAAGGCAAAGCGTAAAACACTTGTGGATGAGGCAATACGTTTTGTTTCATTGGAGGAGTTTCGTAAATTCCGACCGGGTAAGCTGAGCGGCGGTTTACTGAGAAGGTTGAATATCGCCTGTGGAATTGCACATCAGCCAAAGCTCATTTTCATGGATGAGCCGACGGTCGCAGTCGATCCACAGAGCCGTAATGCGATACTGGAGGGCATACGGCGCCTGAATGCGCAGGGGGCAACCATTGTGTATACCTCTCATTATATGGAAGAGGTTGAGGAAATTTGCAGTCGCATCATCATCATCGACAAGGGAAAAACCATTGCGGCTGGCTCCAAGGAGGAGCTGAAGGCCGGCATTATGATGAAGGAAAAGATCGAAGTGGAGCAGGTGAAGCTGCAGGAGCAGCAGGTACAGGATATTCAGGATATCGCAAATGTGTTCTCCGTACAGTACAATGCCAATGTTCTGCAGGTTAAGTTTACTGAAGGAAAACGCAATCTGGCCAATCTGCTGGATTACTTCACACAGGAGAATATCACCTATGGCAAGGTGTATTCCCAGCAGCCGACCTTAAATGATGTCTTCCTGGAAATCACAGGAAAACAGCTGCGGGATTAAGGAGGGGTGAATATGCTGCATTTACTGAAATACAGGTTTCGCCTGATGATTCGAAACAGAGTACTGCTGTTTTGGACATTGATATTTCCCATGCTGCTGACAACCTTCTTTGGAATGGTATTGAAGGATGCCTATACGGTGGATACCTTTCAAACGGTTCCAATCGCTGTCGTCGAGCAAAAGGATTTGTCACAGCTTAAAGCCGTTCTCAAGGATGTCAGGCAGGGGGATACTGCTTTGTTCAAGGTAAGCTATGTTGGTGAGGAACAGGCAAAGCAGCTGTTAAAGGAGGATAAGGTCAGCGCGGTTGTAAAGCTGCAGGACCCGATTGCAATCACTGTGAATCAAAACGGTCTGGATCAGACAATCACAAAAACCTTCTTTGATGAATACAGCCAGAAAATCCATCTGGTGGAGGAGGCGATGCAGCAATATCCCGATGGCTCCGCTGTATCTGCACTGTTCACACAGACAGCCTCTCATGTGAAGGAAGCGAACACGGATCATACAGATCTGTCCTCCGTCTTCTTCTATACAGTCCTGGCAATGAACGCCATGTTTGGCGGATACTGGGCGATCAATTCCATGTATGAGCTGCAGGCGAATCAAAGCGAACGTGCAGCACGCCTGGCAGTATCACCATTGCACAAGGGAAAGGCACTGCTTGCGGATTTTATAATTGATATAGCGATTCAAATTGTCTTTCTGCTCATCCAGTTTGCCTATATGTATTTCATTCTGGACGTATCCTTTGGATCACAGCTTGGCTATGTCTTCCTCATGATGGTGCTGGGAGCCTTTGCCGGAAATGCTTTTGGCATTCTGATTGGCAGTATCACTAGCAAGATACCTCCGGATGGCAAGACGGGGATCATGACCTCTATCACACTGATCTGCAGTGCGCTCGCCGGTATGATGGCGGTACAGCTGAAATATTATGTACAGGAATATGCTCCGTTTTTAACCTATATCAATCCGGTGAATATGATTACGGATGGCTTGTATTCCCTGTACTACTATGGTGTAGGCGAGCGCTATTTCTTTAATCTGGCATTGCTTGCAGGATTTACGATGGTATGCTATCTGATCAGCTTCCGTGCACTCAGTAGGAAGAGCTATCACAGTCTGGGGGTGCGTTAAATGAGTGTCTTAAAGGTTTATTATAAAATTATGAAATCACATTGGCTGACGCTGATGATCTATATGTCCATCTTCTTCACCGTCTTCTTTGTGTTTGGCATGTCTGCATCTGAGCGCAGTGATATTAAGATGTATGAGGGATCAAAGCCGAATATCGCCGTTCTTGACCGGGATGGCAGCAGTCTGAGTGAAGGCCTGTTAACCTATCTCGGCACACAGGCGAATATCAAGCATAAAAATGTATCGAACAGCGATGCACAGGATGCACTGTTCTATGCAGATGTGTCCGCTATCATAACGATTCCTGAGGGCTTTGAAGAGGAGTTCGCATCCGGGAAAGAAGCGGTTTCCATGAATCAGCGCCCGGACGATGTGAACGGTGTACTGCTTCAGCAGACAATCAATAAATATCTGGATACCATGCATGCGTATGAAAAGCTTTATCCGAAGCAGGGGATTTCTGAGCTGCATACACGCGTACAGAAAAATCTGAATACTACAGCTGAGGTGAAAATGTCAGATTCTGAAGAGGTTGCCACCTCCTCCATGCTGCGTGGTGCATATTTCAATTATGCTTCCTATATTATGCTTGTCATCACCATACTGCTGATCGGTTTAACGATGCATTCCTTTTTCAACGCGGAGATCACCAAGCGGAATCTGATTGCTCCGGTATCACAAAATCGTATGAACCTGCAGCTGGTGTTCTGTAATCTGTCTGTAGGTATCGCGTTGTGGGGACTTATGATGCTGATGATTCTCGGGATGGTATGGGACTCCATGATGACGCTGGGTGGCTTGCTGGAAATTGTCAATGCGTTTGTATTCATGCTGATGTGTGTTTCCATGTCCTTTATGTTCTGTGTGATATCCGCAAAAAGCAAGCATCCGGACGATATGCTGAACGGCATCAGCAATATTGTCGGTTTAGGCTCCAGCTTTCTGTGCGGTGCCTTTGTACCACTGAGTATGATCGGAGAGAATATCCTCGTGATATCCCGTTTTCTGCCGAGCTACTGGTATGTGAAGCTGAATGATTCGCTGACCTCGGCAGTTCATGTAGGAGATGCGCTGCTGCAGGAAGCCTTTATGACCTATGGAATTCTGCTGCTGTTTGCTGCTGCCTTCCTATGTATCGCACTGGTGATTATGAAAAACCGCCGTACGCAGGATGCACTAGAGGATACCAGTATGCAGCCATAATAAAAAGAGGAGGAGCCTTAGCAAGCTCTTCCTCTCTTATTTCCAAAAGAGAATCCAAAAGATTGTGATTTATCAATCCATACATGATTTCCTTTTTTTATATCCGCCAAAAGATCTATAAGGAAGGTTCATTTGATCCGCTCTGTTCTGACGTTTGCTATTTCCCAACCTTAAGCAGCCGTTCCTTTAGCTTGAAGCGGTTTCCAAAGCGGAAAAAGAAATCCATGACAAACGGTATAGCTGCCATACCGGCACCGGTCAATACAAACTGCATATAGCTCAGTCGTACCAGAGAGAAAATGCCCGGTAAAAAGACGATGCATGCAACAAAGAGTGCGGTCATGCTGGAGAAGATCAGCAGACGCTTTCTGGTAAACGGCGTACACACCCGATACAGAACGATCAGGGAGCTGGTACCTGTCAGTAATACACACATGGTGGACATAGCCGCCGGCGTCATTTGAAAAAACAAAGAGGATATATTGACATAAAGGATACTGAGTACGACACACAGCGCTCCGGGAAGGGCACGCCCCAGCACATTGATCAGAAAATTTCCCTCCACGCGGGCATGATTGGCTTCCAGTGCCAGGAAGAAGGAAGGAATACCAATTGTACAGGAGGATATCAGTGTAAGCTGAATCGGCTCAAACGGATAGCGGCTCATGAAGAAAAGGGTTAAAATACTGAGGATGGTTGAAAATGTCGTTTTCACAAGAAACAGGGAAGCGGCACGCTGAATATTGTTGATGACTCTTCGGCCCTCGTCCACGATATGCGGCATACTCGCAAAATTGTTGTCCAGTAAAACCAGATTGGCGATGTTCTTTGCTGCCTCGCTTCCCTGTGCAACAGAGATGCTGCAATCCGCTTCCTTTAAGGCCATGACATCATTGACACCGTCTCCTATCATTGCCGTGATATGCCCCTGTTCCTTTAGAGCGCGAATCATCAGCTTTTTCTGCATCGGTGAAACACGACCGAAAACGGTATAGGCTTTCACTGCTTCCGGAATATCCTCATCCTTTAAGGTGCTGGCATCCACATAGCGCTCATAATTTTTCAGATTAGCCTTATGTGCGATTTCATGAACCGTGCGTGGATCATCCCCGCTGATAACCTTGACATCAACCCCCTGCGACAGAAAGTAATCCAGGGTTTGCGGTGCCTCCAACCGGATGGGATCACTCAGCAGAATCAAAGCGATCACTGTATTGTTCTTGGCAGGCTCCTGTTCCATAGCTTCCTTGCTGTGTGCCAGTACCAGCACCCTGTTTCCAAGACTGGCCTGTTTGTCAATTTCAGCCTGCAGCTCTGCATTTTCACTGCCGTTGACAAATTCATAGGCACCCATGATATAGGTTCCGCGATTTTCAAAGCTTACGGCACTCAGCTTTCTTGCACTGGAGAAGGGAAGGGTATGTAATACGCGAAATGCTTCATATTCCTGCGGTGTATGCCTGCGAATCGCCTGAGCAGTTGCATTGTCATCCTGCAGAGCATCCATCATATTTGCAAGAATTAAAAGGATTTCCTTCTCGTCTGCGTTCAGTGCCTGGATACGCTCCACCTGCATATTGCCTTCCGTTATGGTTCCTGTCTTATCCAGACACAGGGTATCCACGCGTGCCAGTGTTTCAATGCAGTACAGCTCCTGCACCAGCGTTTTGCGCTTCGCCAGATTGATGGAGCCAACCGCCAGTGCAACGCTTGTCAATAAAACAAGGCCTTCCGGTATCATTCCCAGCAATGCCGCAACCGTAGATACGATCGCCTGCGGCAGAGTGCTCTCCGTCAGAAAAAACTGCTTTGAAAACAGCAGAATGCCAACGGGAATAATGATAATACCGATGGTTTTAATTATGAAGTTAATGGAATCCCGCAGCTGTGATTTATGCTTTTTAAATGTTTTTGCATCCTTCATAATCGTAGCGGCATAATTATCCTTGCCGACATGCTGTACCTGTACCTTGGCCTGTCCGCTGACGACAAAGCTGCCGGAATAAAGGGTATCGTGCGTATGCTTGACGATGATATCCGATTCTCCTGTAACCAGGGATTCGTTAACCTCCAGACGTCCCTCAACAACCATAGCGTCGGCGCATACCTGAGAGCCGGTGGAAAGGCATAGAATATCATCCAGAACGATATCATCCATATGCAGTTCCATTTCTTTTCCGTTGCGCAATACCTTCAAATAGGGCTGTGTAATCAAAGACAGCTTGTCCAATACACGCTTGGCTCGAATCTCCTGAAGGATACCGATGACCAGGTTGGAAATTACAACCCCCAGAAAAAGCAGATTTTTAAAGGAGCCGATAAAAATAATCAATCCTGCCAGAATAGCATTGATCAGATTAAACAGGGTTAAAACATTGTCCCGGAATATTTCCTCATAGCTTTTGGTAATGCGCTCATCCTGTGTATTGACACAGCCTGCATCAATACGCTCCTGAACCTGAGAATCGCTGAGACCCTGTGCTGGATCAATCCATTCTCGTTTGTCGTCATTGCTGTGCATGAAATCACCTCGTATATGTATATTATAGCAAATCCTAATGACTTTGGGCCTTACGCTTTTGTAATTTTGTCGTATTTCTTTCTTAAATATTTCTAAATTCAGCATATGCTTTCGTTAGTATATGTCGAAGCAACACGGATATGAAAGAAATAAGGCAGTGAAAGCCGTTTCTGGAAGTAGCATAGCAATATGAAGCTTGTTGATGAAGCCATTTGGAACCGATTGATATAAAACGGTGAGGCGTATTCGCTTTCTCATAAAAGCATTGTGTTCGGCAGGATTATATTCGAAAACGGCCTGCATTTATTTGTATAAACGTATCACTGGTATTGACGATTTCATTTGAGTAGTAAAGCCTTCTACAAACGGAAAGCAGGATTGCATACGAATGGAGCACATGGTATACTTGTCAGGGTAAGAATTGTGGAGGTAGGTATGAGTATTGTTACGGTAGAAAATGTTTCGCACAGCTTTGGCGGAAGACAGATTCTGGAGAATGTATCCTTTCGTTTGCTGAGCGGTGAGCATGTTGGTCTTGTCGGAGCCAACGGAGAAGGGAAATCAACCTTTCTGAATATACTGACGGGAAAGCTGGTTCCGGAGGAAGGGCGTGTTGCCTGGTGCCGCAGAATCACACGAGGCTATCTGGATCAGCATACGGTTCTGGAGAAGGGAAAGTCGATTCGTCAGGTATTGCAGGATGCATTTTCCCATTTGTTTGAGCTGGAAGCGGAAATGCTGCAGAAATATGAAGAGATGGGAGATTGCAGTGAGGAGCGTATGAATGAGCTTTTGCAGGATGTCGGGGAAATTCAGGACATACTGGAGCACAGCGGTTTCTATATGATTGATGCCAGAATACAGGAGGTCGCACAGGGCCTTGGATTACTGGATATCGGTCTGGAAAAGGATGTTACCATGTTGAGTGGAGGGCAGCGCTCCAAGGTGCTGTTATGCAAGCTGCTGCTGGAAAATCCGATGATTCTGATTCTGGATGAGCCGACCAACTATCTGGATGAGGGACATATTGCATGGCTTAAGAACTTTCTGATTTCCTATGAGCATGCATTTATTCTGGTGTCGCATGATATTCCGTTCTTAAACAGCGTTGTCAACATTATTTATCATGTTGAAAACTGTGAGCTGACACGGTATGTCGGAGATTACGATTATTTTCTAGAACAGCATGCGTTAAAGAAACGCCAGCTGGAGGCGGCATATGTAAAACAGCAGAAGGAAATCGCCGATCTGGAGGATTTCATCGCCCGCAACAAGGCGCGTGTTGCAACGCGTAACATGGCTCATTCCCGCCAGAAGAAGCTGGATAAGATGGATCGTATCGAAAAGGTAAAGGAAAAAGTGAAGCCCAGCTTTTCCTTTTTATCGGACCGCGCACCGGGGCGTGTGATTTTCGATGCAAGGGAACTGGTGATCGGCTATGAGGAACCGCTGACAAAAGCAATGCATCTGGTGCTGGAGCGCAATATGCGGGTGGCGATAAAAGGTGTTAACGGTCTTGGTAAGACAACACTGCTGAAAACGCTGATGGGCAGAATTCCAGGCGTCAGCGGAAGCGTTGAGGTTGACCCGTATGCATCCATCGGCTTCTTCGAGCAGGAGGAAGCCGGAGAATCCATGAGTGCACTGGATTATTTCTGGAAAGAGTATCCGGCGATGACAAACGGTGAGGTACGTGCGGCTCTGGCAAAGTGCGGACTGACGACAGATCATATCGAATCCGGAATGTGTGTGCTTTCCGGAGGAGAACAGGCAAAGGTTCGTCTTTGCGTGCTGATGAATCGTGAGCATAACGTTTTAGTGCTGGATGAGCCTACCAACCATCTGGATGTGGATGCCAAGGAAGAGCTGAAGCGGGCATTGAAGGCCTACAAGGGAACGATTCTTCTGGTTTCCCATGACCCGGATTTCTATGGCGATATTGTGGATGAGGTTTGGAATCTGGAGGAATGGACGACAAAAATTCTGTAATGCATTCGATGATGTATATTCTCTGGTGCTATAATGTAAGGAAAAGAACCCGTCAGGCGGCAGGTTCTTTTTTGAATAAACGTTTAAAGACAGGAGAACTTGATCTATTCCGCAGCGGTATGCTTCAGCTTTTCCTTTAAGTCGGGATAGGCTTCACATTCCAGAATAAATATGACGGCAGCATCAATCTGCGCGTTGGACAAGGTATCCACCCATCCATCATCGATTCCATACTTATGGATAATCTGTGCTCTTAATAAGGCTTTCTTGCCTTGGTCAAGACCCTCATCCTTTCCCTGTCTTTTGGCTTCCGCAGTTTGCTCTCTCAGATTTGCCTGTACTGCACGATTTGCAAACTCCACCGATTCCGCCCAGCTGAATAACGGGCCATCCTCACGCATTGCATTATATTTTTCCATAGCCACATTCACCATCCTTCTCTTCATGTTTAGTATAGCATCATCCGGATTATATGCAAGCA
>OLQS01001635.1_pt1 | contig 12646 bp, 12 predicted proteins | sample 1672291 | NCBI WGS metagenome assembly OLQS01 (sample SAMEA3136668, study PRJEB25190) | human gut metagenome | biome: human gut; feature: human-associated habitat; material: faeces | place: Austria | collected 2013
GGTAGAACACTAGCCTTCCAAGCTAGATACGTGGGTTCGATTCCCATCACCCGCTGTTTTTGTTACCCTGATATGTTCTGCGCTGCATTTTATGCTGCATGATACGTACGGTTTTAGTTTTTTATATGAAAGCTAAGAAAGAAAAAATGAATCATGGATAATTATTTTATCCATTAAGAATAATTAAAACTGGCGGCCGGTTGTTCGGCCGCCGGTTTTTTTGTTGATGACGGTGACCTGTGCGCGGAGCGTACAGGTAATCGTTGAAGGCAGTGGAATTTTTAGAATTCCACTCTTTTTTTGCAATTAGCCCAGAACCTGTGCGGATTATTGGTGAAAGTTATGGAAAATAGACAAAGCCGTATATTGACAATGGCAAAAGTTTATGATAATATCTAAAAAGAAAACATTTTAAGTAAATGTTTTCCTATAAAAATTAGGAGGTTTTCTACATGAAAAAAGCACTTTCTCTTCTTTTGGCGCTTGCCCTTTCACTTTCCTGTACGGCGTGTTCAGGGGACAGCAAAACGCAGGGCGGCAAGGCAGACAATGGCAGTACAGCCGCAGCTTCGGCAGGCAAAAGCGGCGAAGCGGAAAATGGTACACCGCAGTACAGCGTCACATTCCTCTGTATGACCCTGGGCGATATGTCCTTTGCCGATTCCGGTAAGCGCGGCCTTGATATGCTGGAGGAAAAGTACGGATTTAAAACCAAGGCCGTGGAGGCCGGAACCGATTCATCGAAATATGAGTCTTATGTTATTGATGTTTGTGAGGGCGAGCCTGACTTTGTTCTTTCTACCAGTGAATTTCAGGAGGAAGTGGAGAGAGCGGCAAAAGATTATCCCGACATCCGATTTATCATTTTCGATGTGAGCCGTGATGTGGAAGTGAAATCTGATAATATATTATACATAGCATATGCCCAGAATGAGGGTTCTTATCTGGTAGGCATGATTGCGGCAGCCATGAGCAAGAACGGAGTCATCGGTACGGTGGGCGGCGTTCAGAACCCGGTAATCTGTGACTTTATCACCGGATATGCGGAAGGCGCCAGAGCTTATAACCCTGATATAAAGGTTATTACCTCCTGGGTGGGGAATTGGACGGATTCGGCCAAGATGCTGGAGCTTTGTTCCCAGCAGAACAGTACTTATGGAGCGGATGTATTCTTCCCGGTGGCCGGCGGCGCCAGCCTGGGAGCCTTTGAGGCGGCCCTTAAGACTCCCGGAACGTGGAGCATCGGAGTGGATTCTGATCAGCATGCAATTTTTGAGGCAACCGGAAATGCTTATGCGGATGTAATTGTAACCTCCATGCTCAAGCAGGTGGACAAGAGCTTTGTCAGCGTATTTGAGGATTATCTCGGCGGAGAAGATTACTGGGGGACGGTAAGAGTCCTGGGCGTTAAAGCAGGCGGCGTTGACTATGTCAATGACGAAATGCTGAAAGAGAATGCCCCGGCCGAGGTGATAGCCCAGGTGGAAGAGGCAAAGCAGAAGATTATTGACGGAGAACTGACAGTAAAAGGATATAAAGATTTTGCCAACGAGGAAGAGTATAACGCATATATTAATACGTTTGCTCCGTAAGCGGCAGAGACTGGTTTATCATACATACGGGAAGAGCAGCCGGTCCCGGCTGTTCTTCCTCATGACTGGGGGTACGTAATATATGGAAATGCTCCGAATGGATCACATCACTAAAATTTATCCAAACGGATTTGTAGCCAACAAGGATGTAACCTTTGCGGTTAATGAGGGAGAAATTCACAGTCTGGTCGGTGAGAACGGAGCAGGGAAGACCACACTGATGAAAATACTGTTTGGAATGGAAGACAAGCAGGGCGGAGATATTTTTATCCGTGAACAGAAGGTTAAAATCACAAGTCCGCTTGATGCAATTTCCAAAGGGGTCGGCATGGTTCATCAGCATTTTATGTTGTTAAATTCACTGACCGTGGCAGAGAATGTTGTACTGGGCATAGAGCCGATGAAAAACGGCCTGTTTGACTTTGAGGAAGCAGTTGTCATGACCCAGAAGATTGCCGATAAATATAATTTTGCTCTGGATGCCCGTACCAGGGTTAAGGATTTAAGCGTTGGGCAGATGCAGAAGGTGGAGATTTTAAAGGCGCTGATAAAAGGGGCCAGAGTACTAATCCTGGACGAGCCTACAGCCGTTCTGACGCCTCAGGAGACGGAGGAATTATTTGAACAGCTTTTGCTGCTGCGGGAGGATGGCCACGCTATCATTTTTATCTCACACAAGCTGGAAGAAGTAATGCGTCTTTGCAGCCGTGTTACGGTGCTGCGCCATGGATACAGCCAGGGGACCTATGATGTGAAGGATCTGACCGAAGCAAAAATTTCCCGGCTGATGGTTGGGAGGGATGTAGTCCTCAAAATGGAGAAGGAAGATCCGAAGAACGGTAAAGTGCTGGTGGATGTTAAAAATCTTGTCGTGGCAGATCAGGGAGGCCGGCGGCTGATTGATGATATGTCTTTTTCCATACGTGAGGGGGAGGTTGTGGGCATTGCCGGTGTGGAGGGCAACGGCCAGAGCGAGCTTTCTGAGGTTCTCAGCGGAATGAAGTCGTATTCTCAGGGGACTGTGGTAATAAACGGAATGAACATTCATGGCAAAAGTGTACGGGAAATCCGGGAAAACGGACTGGCACATATTTCAGAGGACAGGATGGTTTTCGGATGTGCGGGCACCCTCTCTATTAAGGAGAATATTATAGCCGACCGCTTCCGCAAAAAAGAGTTCAGAAACAGTATCTTTCTGAATGAGAAGAAGATTAATCAAGAGGTTGACGGATATATCCGTGAATTCGAGATCGCCTGTGATGATCGGGATCAGCCGGTTCGGATGCTCTCGGGCGGTAATATTCAAAAGGTGGTGGTAGCCAGGGAATTTACCTCCGGCGCCAACGTGATTCTGGCCAATCAGCCCACGCGCGGAATTGATGTGGGGACGGCGGAAATGATTCGGAAAACACTGCTGCGCAAAGTCAGGGAGGAAAACGTGGGAGCGCTTCTTGTATCTGCGGATTTGAATGAGGTGCTGGAGGTCAGCGACCGGCTCTTTGTAATGCGGAAGGGCAAAATAGTAGCGGCCTTTCCCAGAGCCAATCAGGTCAGTGAAGAAGAGCTGGGAGAGTATATGCTGGGACTGAAGGTTATGACGAATGAAGAAATGGCGGGCGTGATATGAAAACTGCGAGAAAAATAGAATCATTTTTTGGAGTATTCCGCGTTATCATTGCGGTTTTGATAGCATATATGATTTCGCTGATCGCACTGACTGTGATCAGTGATGAGCCGGTAATGGCGATCCGGCAGTTTATCGTCGGGCCGTTTTCTACAATCCGGCGGTTCGGGGATATGGTGGCGCTGGCTACACTGTTCACATTTACAGGGCTTTGCATGTGTTTTATGTATGCCGTGAATAAGTTCAATCTGTCGGCAGAGGGGATCGTTATCATTTCCGGCTGTATGACCACTTATCTGGGCATACAGCTCCAGGGAATTCCCAAGGGAATCCTGCTTCCCGTTCTGCTGCTGACCTCCATCCTGATTGGGATGGCGGCAGCTGCTATCCCGGCTGTTTTAAATGCCAGGTTCGACGCCCATGTGGTCGTGGTATCGCTGATGCTGAATTACATATTATTCTACCTGTCTCAATTCATTTTGAAGTATGGTATGAAAGACGTCTCCATGCCGAGCCTCGCTTCTCTCAAATATCCGGAAGAGCTGAAACTGGCCGTTCTTGTCCCGAAAACGGAGATTCATGCCGGCCTGATTATTGCGGCAGTCTGCGTGGTTCTGGTTGTGATTGCCATCTATAAAACACCTTTTGGCTATGCAATGCGCACTGTGGGCAGCAACCCGAATTTTGCAAAGTACGCCGGAATCAGCGTGACGGGCACGGTCGTGGCGGCGCAGATCATCGGAGGCGCCTTCGCAGGACTGGGCGGGGCCGTGGAAATATTAGGGCGTTATGAACGCTTCCGCTGGCTGGAAATGCCGAACTACGGATTTGACGGCCTGATCGTGGCTGTTATGGCCCACCGCAATCCGGCGTTAGTTCCAGTTGGCGCGCTGCTGCTGGCATACATCCGGACCGGGGCTGATATCGTAACACGCACCACAGACATTCCGGCGGAATTTGTCTCAATTGTGCAGGGAATTATAATTCTTTTGATTGCAGCCGAGATGTTCCTGTCCGGTTTAAAACGCCGTATGATATTTAAATCGGCCAGGGAATCCCTGGAAAATACGGAAAAACAGCAGGAGGCGGTAAAGGCATGATAATGGCAGGAAAGGAGAATACCGTATTTGTACGGTTTGGTGACAGGTTATGGATGTAGAGTTAATTATAACGTTTTGCTTTTCATTGCTGCGTCTGGCAACTCCCATTGTCTATGCGGCCCTGGCGGCGTCCGTCTGCTATAAGGCCAGTGTGGACAATATGGCCATTGAGAGTATGATGCTGTGGGCAGCCCTGGCGGGAGTTATTGTCAGCGGCGCTTCAAAGAGCGCCGTGGTGGGCTTTGGGGCTGCAATCCTGGCGGGGATTCTGGTTGGATTGATTATCAGCTATGCCTCTTTTACCGGTAAGGCGGATTTGTATCTGACCAACATTGCGATGAACCTGGCGGCTGCGGGAGGCACCGTATTTGTATTGTTTCTTGCCAGCGGGGACAAGTCCAACTCAGCCGGAAGTATCCAGAGTATGGTGCTGCCGGTGGTGAACCTTCCGTTCATCAAAGACATTCCTGTACTGGGACGGATTGTATCAGGACATAACATTTTAACATACGGCGCTTTTGCAGCTGCATTTTTAGTGAATTTCTTTATATATAAAACGAGGCTCGGACTCCGTCTTCGTTCTGTCGGGGAGAATCCTCAGGCCGCGGAGTCGGTGGGGATCTCCGCTACGAAAATACGATATATTGCTTTTATGATTTCCGGCGCTCTGGCCGGTGTCGGAGGGGCATATATGTCTATGGGCTATATGTCTGCTTTTGTCCGGAACATGGTGGCCGGGCGTGGTTTTATCGGTTTGTCTGCCAGCAATATGGTGGCCGGATCGCCTCTGGGAGTGTTGGTTTCTTCGTTCATTTTCGGCAGTGCCGACGTATTTGCCAACATTCTTCAGATGACATCGGCCCCGGCAGATTTAGTTCTTATGCTGCCATATGCGATTACAATCCTGGGCCTGGTGGTTATATCGATCGTGCGCAGGCGTCGTGAGAAAAAAATACAAAAAGCGGCGATCCGCTGAATATTAGGAGAGATAGATTAATGAAGAAGCATTCTGTAATTATTGACTGTGACACCGGAACTGATGACGCTGTTGCAATTATTGCCGCACTCGGCAGTGAAGAACTGGATATCAGGGCGATTACCACTGTCTGCGGTAATGTGGATCTGGCGTACACCGCGGCAAATACTTTGAATCTGGTGCGCATGCTGGGGTTTGATACTCCGGTTGCCAGGGGGGCTGAGAGGCCGCTGCTACGGGACATTACTCAGCTTAGAGCGTCGGACAAGGAGGCTCCGGGAGGTTTTGGAACCCACGGTCAGACCGGCATGGGGAATGTGCGGCTGTTGGAAAGCAGCGATTCTTTTTATGAAAAGAATGCGGTAGAAACCATTTATGAGCAGGCAGTACAATGCAAAGGGGAACTGGAGATTATCGCTCTCGGGCCTCAGACGAACCTGGCCCTGGCGCTCAATGTCTATCCGGAGCTGAAGCGGATGATTAAATGCATTTATTTTATGGGCGGAGCCGTGGAAGGCGGAAATTCCAGCGCGGTGGCCGAATTTAATATATTTTTTGATCCGGAGGCGGCCAAAATTGTCTTTGGCTCCGGTATCCCCCTGGTTATGGTGGGACTGGATGTGACACTCCGGGCAGTTCTTTCTGATTCCGACTGTAATGGGATACGCGGGATCGGCACAACGGCTTCCGATATAGCGGCAGACCTGCTGGATTTTATGCGTATGCGCCGGGATGTATATAAAGGTGAGGACGTGGTCATGCATGATGCTTTGGCCGTGATGGCCATTTGCAGGCCGGAGTATCTTCGGACACATGATTACTATGTGGATGTGGAGTGTGCAGGGACATACACATACGGACACACTTATGTGCAGAAATCCACCCGCTTCAGTAATAATATGCCGAATTGCCGTGTGGCGCTGGATGTGGACTCCGGAGCGTTTGCAGCCTGGATGAAAAACTGTATCAGGCAGTGTGCGGCATCCGGGACCATGGATAAGAAGGTTCTGGAAGCGTAGAAGGGAGAGTTGATTTGCGTATTTTAAATTACGGTTCGCTGAATCTGGACTATACCTACCATGTGCAGCACATTGTAGCTCCCGGTGAAACTGTAGCTTCGTCCGGTCTGGAGGTTTTCTGCGGGGGGAAGGGGCTGAACCAGTCCATTGCGCTTGCAAAGGCCGGAGCCAGTGTGTTCCATGGAGGGATGACAGGGGAAGACGGCGATCCTTTGCTGGAGGCTTGCCGCCGAAGCGGTGTGGACTCCCGTTTTATCCGGAGGATAGAGGGCCGCAGCGGAAGTGCGGTTATACAGGTGGAGCGGGGAGGGCAGAACAGTATTGTTTTGTACGGCGGAGCGAATCAGGCCAACAAACCGGAATTTGTGGATGAGGCTCTGGCCTTTTTTGAAGAAGGAGAGTGGCTCCTGCTGCAAAATGAGGTAAATGGGCTGGATTATATGATAGAAAAGGCTCATAGCAACGGATTGAAGATTGCCCTGAATCCGTCACCTTTTCAGGAAGACATTCTGAAATGCGGTATAGAAAAGGTGTCCCTTCTCTTTTTGAATGAAGTGGAAGGAGAACAGCTTACAAAAAAGACGGAACCGGAACAGATGATAAAGATTTTGAACAGGGAATACCCTGAAACGGCGGTTGTACTCACTCTGGGAGGAGCCGGGGCGGTTTATGCGGCCGGAGGTGAGGTTTTCCTCTGTCCGGCAAGGAAAGTAGAGGCCCTGGATACAACCGGCGCAGGGGATACGTTTACCGGCTATTTTCTTGCGGCCTTGACGGATGGGAAAACTCCACGCCGGTGCCTGGAAGAGGCGGCGGCCGCGGCGGCAATCGCTGTATCACGTTTGGGGGCTTCGGCTTCCATTCCTGAGAGAAGTGAAGTGGAAAAGCTGTTGAACGACAGTCCGGTCCGGTGAAAAGCGGATTTTTACAACGGCCGGTATATTTTATTGCTTCATATCATTTACAGGCAGCGCAAGATAGAACTTCTTGCGCTGCTTGCATATTTTACCGTCTTTTTGTATACTAACAGATAAGAAAACTTGTGAAGAAAATGAGGTGAGTATCTCCATGACGATCAAGGAGTTGGCTAAGCTGGCAGATGTGTCCATCGCCACTGTATCTAAGATTATGAACAATAAGGATGAGAATATCAGTCCTGTTACCAGAGAAAAGGTGCTTCGTATAGCACAGCAGCATAATTATTCACCCTATGCCAAAGCGATCAGCAAAGCATTTCCTAAAACCCAGCTTGTCGGTGTGGTAGTTCCTGATATTTCAGATCGTCTGTATGCTTCTGTTGTGCAGTATTTAGACGGATATGCGATGGAACAGGGGTATTCCCTGGTAGTTACCAGTACGTTCGGTGACGTAAACAGGGAGGCGCTGAGTATTGACTCTCTCCTGGGAAAGCGTGTGGAATATATCCTTTTTCTGTATGGCAGAATAGAAGCGGCCAGTCAGGACAAGCTGCGGGAGCATAATACTCCGTTTTACTGCGTGCCGTTCGGGCCGGACGAACAGGATGAGGACAAACCTGTTTTAGATTTTCAGTCGGCCGCGGAGGAGGCGGTTTCCTTTTTGTCCGGTCTTGGTTTTGAAAAAATGGCAGCTGTGCTGCGTGAAAAGGACGGTCCGCTCTGCCGCATATTACACAGAAGTATGGAGCGAAATAAGATTGTTTTTGACGAAAGCCTGATATTTGAATTCGGGCAACAGGAACCATCAGAAGTCCTGGAAATTCTGGCCAAGACTGGCGTTAAGGCGGTCGTGGTGCAGGATACGGAGATTGCAAGACTGATTTATAGCTGCGTTTATGCGCGTCATATGAACATCCCCGGCGATTTATCCGTGATATCCTTTGATTTTGGAGGGGAGGGACATACATTCCTGCCGGAGTTGTGCACACTCGTCCTCCCGCATAAGGAGCTTGCAAAGATACTTTGGGATACTGTTTTTCATATGGTTTCTACGCGGCGGGAACAGGGAATAGAGCCTGTCGGTCTGATGTTTAAGGAGGGAAAGAGTACTGCCAGAAGTACGGACCGGCACAAAGTGAAAATCTGCGTGATCGGCGGTGTGAACCTGGATGTGACATTTCTTGTGGATGAAATATTAGGAAGCACTGAGACTATGACGATTCATGAGCGAAGCATTCTTCCGGGAGGAAAGGCGGGAAATCAGGCCATCGGCGTGGCCCGCCTCGATGGCGCGGCAAGCATCATCAGCATTCTGAGCAATGATATGGATGGAAAAAACCTTTATAACAACCTTGCCGCCAATAATGTGGATGTGAGCGGAATCGGTTTCGATAATGCCGCATCAACCGGAATTGCCTATATTTTTGTGACCAAGAGCGCAGAATATCTGATTGGATATTATCAGGGGACAAGCGACAGCATCAGCAGGAAACATGTGGAAGAATGCATGGATATCCTGCTTTCTTCCGAATACTGCCTCCTGCAGAACAGTATTCCTGACGAGACACTGCTGTTTATCACCAGACTGTGCAGAAAGCATGGAATCAGGATAATCCTCAAGCCCTCCGGGTATAAAATGCTGCCTCCGGAGGTTCTTGAAGAGCTGTATATGCTGGTGCCCAACAAGACGGAACTGAACCAGATTATGCCGGGAGAAGGAAGCGTCGGCGAGAAAGCGGCAGCCCTCATTGCAGGCGGCGCCCGGTACGTGGTGGTGACACTGGGGGAAGAGGGGTGCTATTTTACCGATGGGAAGGCCGGGAAGGAATATCCGGCCATTGATGTGGAGCCAATCGATACAACCGGGGCCAGCGATGCATTTATCAGTGCGCTGGCAGTTCTGCTTGCGGAAGGAGAGTCTATCGATACGGCAATCGAGTATGCAACAATTGCCGCCGGTATCAGTACAACCCGTCTGGGTGCCCAGTCGTCTCTGCCGGACCGCTATACACTGGAAATGTACCGCAAGAAACTGATTGGACGTATTTCATAATTTATAATCCAATGCGGGTGCGGGTCAAGACGTTATACAAAAATCACCTTTCCGCTTATTATAGAGGTGTCCAAGCCGCTATCAGTGAAAGGAAAGGTGATTTATATGGCGAAGAAAGCCATTGTTTTTTTAAATTATTTATTTAGTGTGAGTTAATTCCGGCAGCAGACTTAAAATTTCCGCCTCCTGTCTGATGGCTGTTTCTTCCAGGTCTTTCGCCCGGTTCAGCATCTCTCTCCGGTACGGTTCGTCAGTGATGGTCTTCACGTTAATTCTGATATTATAGACGGCACCCAAAATTGCAGCACGCAGCAATAAGGCTCCGACCAGGGCATCAGGGCCGGCATTCCGATTTCCCTTCTCAATAGCCTCGCGGCATAGAGCCAGCGCTTTGACGGACTTTTCAGCCACCTCGAGCGGAGTTTGAACAGCAGCTTTTAAACCGTTCTGCATGGCGGCATTACGTACGGCGCTTTCCTCCTGTGTCACTTTGGGAAGGGCCAGCGCGGTTTTATATTTGCGGAAGGAATCAATATCATTCTGAATATCATCCAGCAGTGACTCACGTAATACTGCGCATTGCCGGTCCACTTCCTGAAAGCGGTGCTTTACATTCGTATATTTATTATTCGAAATGGTTTTTCTGGAAACCATTGATACAAGAGCGGCTCCATAAGCGCCGGAGAGAGCGGCTGCGCTGCCGCCTCCTGCAACGGGAAGCTCCGCACCGATTCCCCGGGCAAATTCTCCGACGGTCATATCTTTAAAATCCATATGTATTCCTTCTTTCTGTATTGGTCAAGGCAAACGGTTACAGCAGATAGGTCTCAAAAATCTGATCTGCAGAAAAGGGGCCTTCAAACAGGGATTCCAAATTGAGATATTCTCTGGCTATTTCAATCAGCATATCCAGAGACAGCATACCGATCTGACAACTGACGATAGGGATTCCGTGCTTTAATGCCAGCGCCCTGATACATTCAATGACAGTGCAGACAGAGGTTTTTTTATAATTTGTCAAATCCATTGAAACCTGGACCAAATTCCTTCCCTTCATTTCAACACCGATAGCTTTAACATAACGGAACCCTCCGCTGCTGAATCGCACACGTTTTGCAATCTCCTTTGCAATGGACAAATCGGTTGTTCCCAGATTAACATTCAGAGCAATCATAAAATCCCTGGCTCCGATGGCTGTAACTCCACCCGTCGGGTGAATTGTGTCCGGGCCGTAATCGGGTTTCCATTCAGGACTTTTCAGTTTTTCGGCCATGCCTTCGAATTCGCCCTTGCGTATTTCAGCCAGATTCGTTCTGGCAGGAGTGTTTGCGGACTTTTCGTATAGAAAGAATGGAAGATGATACTTATCGGCAGCTTCCGAGGCTATCTTGTGGGCCAGTTCGCTGCAATCCTCTATCGTACAATTACGCAGAGGGGTCAGGGGGATGACATCAACTGCCCCCATGCGCGGATGCTGGCCGTGATGTTTGGTCATATCGATCAATTCAAGGGCAGTGCCAATCGCCTCAAGCATGGCCTCATAAATCGCTTCGGGCTCACCGATCACATTAGCGCCAAACCGGTTATGATCCGGATCTCCCTGCCAGCGCAGAATCTGCACATGTTCTCTGTTGCGGAAGCAATCGAGAATCTTTTGAATTTTTTCCTGATCGCGGCCCTCACTAAAATTCGGCGCTGTTAAGATAATACGTTTCATAATTGTCTCCTTTATTCGGTTACATATTTTTATGTTATGGTTCAGACATTCATTTTATCGGGCTTATGCCAAAAACCGAGAACAAATTGCAATACGAATGCGATTAACATGGCGGCAGCGTAGACTAAGCCTACCTTTAAAGCTCCGTATTGCACAACCCATACAGGTGTCATGGCTGTCAGGATTCCACCGCCTGTCGCCCAGGCCAGCAGAGGAGAACGGGCTGCAAATACTTCCGCAGCGCCGGATTCCATTTTAGGATCGCAGGTTTTTAGCAAGAGAAGTCCGGTGGCGGTTACTCCGGCAAAAGCACCAAACAGCATTATTGAGTGTTCAAACCAGTTCTCACCAAATACGTGGCTTGAAACCCAGGTGCAGCACCAAACAAGCACGACGGCCGCCAGAAGCTGCTCAATTATTAATGGAGTTGCATATTCGACGATAACAGAAACATTAACGGAAGCCACGGCTCCGGCTACAAGAAATTCCAGTGAAATCCCCTGTATGTGGCTCATTGTGGGCTTATCCACAATATCAGCCCATTTTGTGCGGTTTAGCAGAAGCTGAACCAGTAAGCCGGCAAGCATGGCTGCGGTAAACCAGGCCATTGTGAAATGCAACCAGAGCTTTAGGGCTTTGCTAATCAGCCAGCCGAGTAATACGGCGACCGACAGCAGTGCCATATGGAACGCCATATTATCAATGACAGATGGATGGATTACCCGGTTCGTATCAGGTTCACGATCTGAGCGGTCGGTATATATTTCAGTATTCTTATTTTCCAGTCCGGCGGAGGTATTCAGAAAAGAGGTCCATCCCTTGCGTGCGCCGATATTGATTAATACGATGCCCCCCAAAACGCCGAATACCAGACCGATAGTAGCGGAAGTGACAGACAGGCTTGCACCGTCCATCCATTTTAACTCTTCAAATACGGCGGCCATTCCGCCGGCTGTTCCATGGCCGCCGGACCACCCCTGCTCGACAATTGTTCCGAACAGCGGAGATACTCCGAATACCGGAGTAAGTATCAGTGCGGTTAGAAGCAATGGAACGGCATACTGTGTAAAAAATGTAAAATAGGAAAAAACCAGGGATTCACTTGCTCTTTTGATAAGCTTTTCACCGCTTTTCTGCCTTTTTCCCATCAGCATCGGGGCATAAATCAAAACAATGAGGCGGCTCGACATTCCCGACCAGACACTCATGATTTCCTTCGGAATTATGCCCAGAAAATAAGGCCCTAGGATTAAGCCGATGACACCTGCAATCAGGGATGCCGGTATGTAGTATTTTTTTAAGAGCGGAATTTTAAGTCTGAGCCAGGATGCGGCTAACAGTAGAATGCCAAGCAATGCCATATAAACAAATAGGGCGTCTAACGAGGAACCGGTGATTTCATTTAATGGGATCATGTTTGTACCTCCTCATAATTTAATGCTGCAGCATATTTATCATACATCATATGAAAATAAAAATCAACATTATGAAAATATAATTTCATATTTGTGGATTATGTTGAATTCTTTTGCGGAAATTTGCATGATAGTTACAAATTCCGCAGCATTATTCACAAGGTGGTGTTTAAAGACGGTTACTGTTCACACGGTTGTGTTCCGCGAGGCGTTTTCGTGCGTATTCTGCACGA
>OLQS01001640.1_pt1 | contig 12605 bp, 10 predicted proteins | sample 1672291 | NCBI WGS metagenome assembly OLQS01 (sample SAMEA3136668, study PRJEB25190) | human gut metagenome | biome: human gut; feature: human-associated habitat; material: faeces | place: Austria | collected 2013
AAATCATTGGTTTACAAAATATTACAGTGTGGACTTTTGAGATATAACTAAATTTACCAGATTTCTGTCTGAGAAGCTTGCGCTCTTATGTTATATACAATTGGCAACCGTCTCACAGACGATATGCCACTTTTTCTCTATTTACTTGCAAATGTACACATATTCAGCGAGATTTGCATTAGCTACGGACTTCATTTTTTAATTCAGCCCGTATTTTTTCATCTTTCTGTACAGTGTTGCCGGATTTATCTTGAGCATCGCTGCCGCCTGTTCCCGGTGTCCGTTGCAGGCTTTAAGGGCATTGATGATGTTCATTTTCTCCTGCGATTCGTCTTTCAGCGGGCGGATAGCAGGTTTGACAGTTGATTCATTATCATGCTGATGGATTTCTGTATCCAACCCTTCCATTTCCAATACCGGTGATTCCGAAACAAGCACAGAGCGTTTCACCCGGTTTTGCAGTTCACGCACATTACCCGGCCAAGGATAGGCAAGCATCCTGCTTCTGGCATCATCGGAAAAATTGCTTGTTTCCCGTTTCAGTTCCCTTGAAAAGCGTTCACGGAAAAACTCGGCCAAGGGGAGAATGTCCTCCGGGCATTCAGCCAACGAGGGCTGGCGAATTTCAAACTCGTTCAAACGGTGATAGAGATCTTCCCTGAAACGCCCCTGCTTGATAGCCTGCTGCAAATCCTCGTTTGTGGCAGAGACTATCCGCACATCCGCTATCCGTTCCTTGCTGCTGCCGATTGGCGTATAGGTACTTTCCTGCAACACACGGAGAAGCATGGATTGAATTTCAAAGGACATTGTTCCGATTTCATCCAGAAACAATGTTCCGCCTTTCGCCATGTCGAAGTAACCTGCCTTGGCGGTATCGGCACCGGTAAACGCCCCTTTCTCATGTCCGAAGAGAAGCGAAGCCGCCAGTTCACGGGGCAGTGCCCCGCAATTCACCGCCACGAACGGCTTGTTCCACCGTTCGCTGCCCTGATGGATACTCTGTGCCACCGATTCCTTGCCGGTTCCGTTGGCACCGAGTATCATTACAGCCATTTCAGAAGGGGCCACCAGCCGGGCGTATTTTTCCACCCGTTCTATTTTCGGACTTGTCCGGTGAAACAGTACCTTCTCCTTCTTCCGTACCGTAACCATAGGCCGGAACACATCCTCGGCCAGTTCCAGCAGATGCTCCCTGTGTACCGGTTTGGGCAGGTAGTCTATTGCACCCAGTTTGATGGTACGTACCACATCCGAGACCGATACATATTCGGTTGTGATGATGAATGGGATATCCCTCTTTTCCTTGCGTAGCCATTCCAGCAGGGAGATGCCGTTCCCTTCCGGCAAACGCACATCCGAAAGAATCAAATCGAATGTAATCTTACGTATCAACGAGCGGGCAACCGGCTCGTTCATGGCCGTCACCGTATCATATCCCGCCTGTGCAAACCAGTCCTTCTGCATCTGCGACAGGCTTATATTGTCCTCAACTATCAGTATTTTCCGTTTCATTTTCCAGTTTTTTTATTTCGTTCTCCGCTTTCGCTATCAGCATGGCGGTATATTCCATGATTCGTTTTGTATGTTCCCGTACGGTGTCATCGCCTGTGGTGCTGTCTTTCAGCAGGCTCCGATAGGCGGACAAGGTATCTTCCATCTGCAACAGCTCCCACATCGGCTGCATACGGTGGGCAATCTCACGCAGCCTTTTCCGGTCATTGTCATGCATGGCCGAAGCGAGTTCATCCGCGTCCTTTCTTGACTGCTCAATAAAGGAGCCTAACAGTTTTGCCTTGTCATTGACCTCTGCCAGCATCGTGCTGAAGTCCACCTTTCGGTTTTCATCCTTCCGGCAAGTCTTTATGGTCGAAAGCAGGCCCAGCAAATCCGAAAGAAAGAACGGTTTGTAGATGCAGGCCGCAAATCCGGCTTCCTGATAGTCTTTCTTCCCGTAATCACTGCGTGCGGTCATGGCGACTACGGGTATTGTACGCGAATTGCCGATGGTTGAGCCACGTAAAAGGGCAAGCAGCTCGAACCCGTCGGTACCGGGCATCTGTATATCAGAGAGAAGTACGTCGTAATCCATGTCGCGCATAGCCTTGACCACCTCCTTGACCGAAGCGCATGCCGTACATGCTATACCGTTACGTTCCAGCATCTGCTTGATGACATCCCTCTGCATGATGTTGTCATCGATGATCAGTACACGATGAGGAAGATGTTCAAAATTCAGCTCAATCGGCTCCTCGTTTTCCACCGGTTCGTCCGTTTGCCGTAACGGAAGGGTTACATGGAACGTGCTTCCCTGCTCGATGGAACTTGTCACCCTGATATTTCCGTCAAGCAGCTTTACGAGTCCTTGCGTGATGGACAGCCCCAAGCCATGTCCGTCGGCATTGGCGGCAGAATCCTTGCGCTCGAAAGGACGGAAGATGCGTGAAAGCGTTTCCTCGGTCATGCCGATGCCGGTATCCTTGATTTCCAGCGTCAGAATTCCGTTGTGATAACGGACATGGAAACTGATTGTGCCGGATTCGGTGAACTTGACCGCATTGGCAAGCAGGTTGTGCATGATCTGTTCTATGCGGACCGCATCGCCATACAGCCTGACTTCCGTATCCTTGAAATCACCGACAAACCGGATGCCCTTGTCGTTGGCTATATGCGAGAATCCCGCAGCAGTACGCTCCAGCATTTCTTGAAGGTTGAACGGGACATCCCTGCGTTTCTCGTTCGCTTCGTTCAGGTGGTACACATCCAGCAGGTTGTTGAGAAGGTGTACCACATGGAGGCACTCGTCTCCGATGTGTTTCAGGAAAATATTCCGCTGCATTTCCTCCTCCGTTTTCATGGCCAATTCAAGGTTTCCGGTTATGATGCTCAAAGGGGTCTTGATGTCGTGCGACAAGGTAAGGATGATACTCTTGCGCATATTAAGGAGTGCCGCATTCTGTTTGATTGTTCCCTCCAATTGTATTTTTGTCCTTGTTTTTTCACGTAAATCTCTTTGAATAATCAGATAGGATATAGCAAGCATGAAAAGAGCAGATGAAACAAGCCATGTTATAATAAGAGTAGATTGATTGTATGATTTTTTAAGAATATATTCTTTTTTCTGAAGAATATGTTTAGTTTGGTCATCCATTGTTATTATTAACGTACGAAGTTTTCTATTGAGTTCCTTATTGTGATTACGCAAACTATCAATATTCGTATCTATGGATTCATGATGTTCTCTTTGAATGGAAAGTATTTTATTATTTAACGACTGTAATATAGAATATTCAGGAGGTGTAATTTTCACTGTCTCCTTTACACCCAAAAATCCAGCAAGTCCTTTTTTCTTGCGTATAATGGTTTTAGATTGAATTTCTTTGGGCAGGCTTTTGAGTGGCAAATCCTTATAATTCTCCTGTCTACGAAACGCCTGCATAATTTGGTGAAGATGCTCTTCTTTACTGGCAAGCATATGTCTAAGGGAGTCTATTTGCTCTTTGCTGACAAACTCCTCATTCTCTTTGTACATGAATTGCAGTATAGAGTCTACGTGGAGACGGAGTGAACAATAGCTTGTATAATCTTCCTCTTCCCAGGCAAGCGCAGTTTCGCCACGCATAGCAAGAAGCGTGATGTAACGGTGGGCTGTGTTCACATTGTGCTGTACATGGTGAAGGTGTTTCATTTCAGTCTCTATTTGAAGTACTCGGCTACGTTCGTGCAATAAAATAGCAATCATGCTTCCTATGACTACTATACATATCACATATCCGAAGAGAATTTTATGTTGTAATAATAATTTCATAATCTGACTCGTTTCACAATCAATATGCTGACCTCATATAATAACCACATTGGCAATACAACTAGTGACAATGTAAACAAATCCGATGTCGGTGTGATAACTGCAGCTATCACAAGTATGATCACAATGGCATGTTTACGATATTTGCACATGAAATCCGCTGACAGTAATCCTAACTTAGCAAATAACCATGAAAGAATTGGAATTTCAAAAACTAACCCCATGGTTAGTGACATGGTAATTAAAGTGGAAATATATGATTGCAGAGTTATCATATTTTCCACTTCGCTACTGACCTGATAAGTTCCCAAAAAACGAAATGTCAGTGGAAAAATCAAAAAGTAACTCATAGCTACACCAAAGAGAAACATTGCATAACCGCTTCCGATAACTCGTATGGTATACTTACGCTCATTATCATATAATGCCGGAGACACGAATCGAAATAATTGATAAAGGATGTATGGTGATGTACATAATACTCCTATACATAATGCCACTTTCATATGGATGATGAATTGCTCAGCAAGTCCTATATTAATGAGTTTGACAAGAAAATCTGACGTATCGTGTTTCATCACCAAACGATTAAATGTGTAGATTAAGCGATAGGTGATAAAATTAGCATCCTTAGGTGCGAGAATAATGGCAAATAGTTCCTCTTTGAAACAAAAGGCTGCCACACTAAATATAATAGCCACGAGCAGAATCTTTATGATAGCTGCCCGTAGCAAGTCTAGATGATCCCAGAAAGATAGTTTGTCTGTATCTGTCACCATTTGTTCACTCTTTCTTTTCTGGTTTCTCTTCTATTTCTTTCTCAATATTGTTCATTCCTTCTTTGAATGAGCGAACTCCTTTTCCAATTCCCTTCATCAGCTCAGGGATCTTCTTTCCTCCAAAGAACAACAACACAACCAAGGTAATCAGCAACACTTCCTGCATGCCAATACCTCCAATAAATAGTGGTATCATAATTATTTACGAATAATATGGTTAATAAATAGCCAACTACCCAATACTTGCAAAAGCATACCGGGTATACCTATACGAAAATCTTGAATAGCAAGCCACAAATTGTCTTTCAGAATCCATTCTCCCAATGTACCTAGCGTTTGATAGGCGAATACTACACCACCAAAAAGCGTGATTGAAGCCTTCTTTAAGCGGGAAGCGGCAAGACCAGCTATAAAAGCAAGCAGTACCGATTTAAGCAAGATGACAGGTAATAAATACCATGCAGGCATTCCGAAAAGTGCGGAATTGAGCAATGGCGAGACTATAGCCGTCAACAAGCCGACGCACCAGCCGTATTTATAGGCTCCTATCAATGTGAAAAGATAGATGGGCAACCAGGTTTGACCTCCCATATTAACCGTATGGCAAAGCTGGGGCACGATTATATTTCCCAAGGTAAAAAGTGCAGTTGCAAAATATGTTTTCGCTTGTTTATACTCCAATGAATAGAGTTTAATTGCAGTTTCCATAAATGATCTTTTAATCAAGTTCAACCAATTCATATTTCTGACTTCCCATCCCGAGTGATTCGGCATGATCCAACGTATGCATCCCGTGGCGTGAATCAATACGCTCGATTAAATGTATCTTCCCGTGGTCTTCCGATGAACGTACAAGGTCTGTACAGGCTTTATCCAACGCCACAGGGTCCAGCGAGGCAAGGATGCCGATGTCGCCCATCTTTGGGTCTTCGGGAGAAGAGTCACAATCGCAGTCCACCGAGAGGTTGTTTGCCACGCTGATATAGACGATGTTCCCCTTGCAATGTTCTGTCACTGCCTTTGCCGCCTCGGCCATCGACTCCAGGAAGTCATCTTGTTCCGGGCTGCCCCAGTCGGTCGTGCTTGTCCCGGCAGAGTGGATATATCGTTTGCCGTTCGCCGAAGCGATGCCGATGGAGATATTCTTGATGGCACCGCCGAAACCACCCATCGCATGGCCCTTGAAGTGGGAAAGCACAACGGTGAAGTCATAATCGAGGAACGCTTTTCCCACGATGTCGCGCGTCAAATGCTTGCCGCCTTGCAGGGGCAGTTCCGCTTCTCCCTCCGCATCCATGATGACGACCGGGGCGATGGCGGTGAACCCGTGGTCTTCGGCAGCTTTCAAGTGTTCTGCGGTAGTGCCACGCTTGCCTCCATATGCCGTGTTACATTCCACAATGGTGCCGTTTACCTTCTGCACGAGAGCCTTTATCAGTTGGGGGTCGAGGAAGTTGTGACCGCCCGGCTCGCCCGTAGAGAGTTTCACGGCCACCTTGCCTTTCGCCTCGCGCCCTAATGCCTCGTAAATCTTCACGAGGTTGTCCGAAGTAATCTCTCGGAACATATACACTGTGGGCACTTCCGCCGTGTTGCCGGTAGAGAGGTTACCGTTGTCTTGTGTCTTCTGCGCCTGAGCACAGTTTGCCATTGCCAGCATCAGCAGGGCTGACAGCAGGGAGATACAGATGTTTCTTTTCATATCCTTAATGCTTTATGATTGTTAGAAATTGAGGTTGATACCTGCCATCACCGTAGCACGCGGCATCGGGTATCCGGCATTAATTTCATACTCCTGCGCCAAGAGATTTTCCCCTCTCGCCCAGATGTCGAGCCACTTAGCGGCACGGAACGAGGCACGGAGATTCCACAGCACGAACTCTTCCTTGACGACCGGGTCGGTAGAAGTGTAAAGCCCTGCCACGTACAGAAGCCCGGTAGATACGTTCCAACGTCCGTGCGAGAAGGCAGCTCCGGCGTAGAGTTTATGTTCAGGAGCGGCTATGACGGGATTCTCCATGTGCAGGAAGCTGTAGTTGGCATCCACCGACCAATGGTTGTTAATGCGGTAGGCTCCCTGAAGTTCAAAGCCGCTATTCTCTATCTTACCGGAGTTCTGATTGAGCATCCCGCTTCCGTTGGGGTTGGGCAGGGTCATAATCAGGTTCTTGCCGTCGATGTAGAAGAGGTTCACGCCGTAGGAAAGGCGACCGTCCAGCAACCTTTGCGAGAAGGCAAGCTCGTAGTTCCACATAGACTCCGGCTTCAGGTCGGGGTTCTGCGGGGGGAACATATACATCTCCCGCAGGATGGGATAGCGGAATCCTTTTGTGGCCGATGCCTTCAATTCTATATGGCGTGGCAGGTGGAAGGCAAGCCCGGCTTGCGGTACCCACTCTGTGCCGATGCGGGAATGATGGTCGGCACGAAGTCCGGCATTGAAGGTCAGCCACGTGCCGATGTCCTGACGGAAGTCCACGTAGCCCGCCACCTCGTTCTCGTGCTTGTCCACGAGGTCGTTGTGCGTGCCGGTACGGTCGCCTTTCACGTACTCCGTCCACGCCTCGCCGCCGTAGCGAAACCAGTCGAAGCCCAACGTGATGCGGTTGCCCTTGAAGAACTGCGCGCTTTGATAGAGCGACACCCCCATCATGTCATCAAAGGAGTTGAAGCGGCCGTCTTGCGGCGACTCGCCCTCACTCGGCGTATAGCCATCGTTAATCCAATGGTCGCCCCAGTTGTAGAAAAAACTCAATGCGCCGGAAGTCTTGTCGTAACGGTTTTCCAAGGCGAAGGAGGTGACGCCACGTGTGATGCGTTGGTCGCCCTCCAGCAAGGGTGCGGACACAGGGCCGGGGTATGTAGCGTTGAAGTGCGTCATATTCACATCGGCGTAGGTGTTCCAATGGTCGGACAGCTCGTAGCCTACTTTGGCATAACCGCCATATTGCTCGAAGGGCATGTTCTCCCGATGTCCGTCCGTGCGGTTGTACGAGCCGCTGAGGACGCTGGAGAAACGGCCTCGGCGAATGCGGTTGGTCAGCTCCGTTTCCAGTGTGTTGTAGGATCCGTAGCCTGCATGCAGGTTGGTCTTGATGCCTTCTTCGTGCATCTTGCGGGTGACGATGTTGATGACTCCGCCCATAGCGTTAGAGCCGTAGAGAACGGATGCAGGACCTCTCAGTACCTCCACTTTGTCTGCCAATAGTGACTGGTAGGCGTCGGCAATGGGGTGTCCGAAGATACCTGCATACTGCGGATGCCCGTCAATCAACACCATCATACGGGCATTCCCTCCTGAAAGCCCGCGCAGCGAGATGCCACCTGCCGCCCCTCCCGACACGCCGTAGCCCATCGTGCCGCGTGCGGTGATGAACAGCCCCGGTACTTGCTCTGTCAGCACGGGCAGGAGCGAAGGCTGCATGGCCTGCTCTATCTTGTGGCGGGGCAACACGGATACTGTCTGTGACAAGTGGCGCACGTCCGTGGCGTTGCGGGTGCCTGTGACGACGACCTCTTCCAATTGAAGCGTTTTTCTCGTCAATGAATCTTGCGCATTCCCTGTTTCTTGCGCTTGTCCGGCAAAGGGAAGTAATCCCAAAGCCAATAATAGGATTATTGATCGTTGTTTCATTTATCGTATTTTTGATTATAATCGTTTTTATCATTCCGGAAAGCTACGAAAGTATAAATACAACCTTTTTTAGATAGCCATACTTTGTCTTTTTATTGCCAAACATCGTTTTCAAATCGTCTGATTGCTGCAAAGTCATAAAAACAATCGTTTTATCACCTTCCAATGCCTCCGGAGTGTCGAAAGCAGTCGTTTTCATATCATTTCCATGCTGCGGAGTGATGAAAACGGTTATTTTCTTATCTTTTCCGCTTTCAGGAAATTGGAATATGACGTTTTTCGACACGGGAACAAGCAAGGCTGTCTTTGATAAGCTATTTTCGGGGTATAGAGTTTACAAAGCATTGGACCGCATGGCAAATCTCATCAACAGATTGTAATTCGTAACAAGCCTTTTCCATCGGGCACCAACCGTCTTTTGTCCGGTTGATGATGTGATGCACTTCTTCGGTAAAGGTGACTTTTACACCATTTTCACGGAGTAGGGCAATAGCCGGAGTGCTGATAGTATCAGCATAGGCTTCTATTACATCCCCACGTATCATCAATCCGGCAGCGGCTTTTCCGATTACTTTATCAGCAATCAAAGCCCCATGCAGGAAATCGGGTTCTTCCTGCAATAACCGGTAAAGGTCTGAAACACCTCGGCCATTGAATGTCCTGATTTCTTCGTTGGCAGCGACCAAAGAATACCCTCCTGTGTGTAGAATTTGAATCAAATCGTCCATTATTCCACCTCCTGCTTCAATCGTTCTACGTAGGCATCTATGCGTTGCAGCTCGCGGGGGATGTCGATGCGCTGGGGACAGTGTGGCGAGCATTGTCCGCAGCCTATGCAGTGCGAGGCTTGGCGTAGCTTGGGGACGCTGCGGTCGTAGCCCACAAGGTAGGCGCGTCGGGCACGGCGGTAGTCCGCATCCTGTGTGCTTTGCGGTATGTTTCCCTCGTTCAGGCACTTATTGTAGTGCAGCAGGATGGCGGGTATGTCCAGACCGTAGGGGCATGGCATACAGTATTTGCAGTCATTGCAGGGTATGGTGTCGAACTGCATCATTTGCGCGGCTGTGTCTTGCAGGAATCGGAAATCGTCCTCGGTCAGAGGCTTTAGCGGGGTGTAGGTGCGCAGGTTGTCTTGCAGATGCTCCATGCGTGTCATGCCGCTCAACACCACGTGTACACCGGGCAGGCTTCCGGCGAAGCGGAAGGCCCATGAAGCCACACTCATTTCCGGCTCTCGCTGCTTGAGACGTGCCGCGATGGTGGTGGGCACGTTGGACAGTCGCCCGCCCAAGAGCGGCTCCATGACGATGGCGGGGATACCACGCTTCGCAAGTTCACCGTAGAGGTATTCGGCATCGGTGTTGCGTGGGTTTATCTGCTTGGCGTAACACCAGTCCAGATAGTTGAGCTGTATCTGTACGAAGTCCCACTGGTAGTGGTCGTGCTTCGAGAGGAGATGGTCGAAGACGCGGACATCGCCGTGGTAGGAGAAGCCGAGGTTGCGTATGCGGCCGGCCTTTCGCTCCTCCAAGAGAAAGTCGAGGATGCCGTTGTTGATATAGCGTTGCTCGAACTCCTCCATGCCGTTGCCCATGCCGATGCCGTGCAGCAAGAGGTAGTCCAAGTAGTCCGTTTGCAGTTCCTTCATCGAGTTGCGGTACATGGCGATGGAGGCTTCGCGGCTCCACGTGGCGGGAGCGAAGTTGGACAGTTTGGTGGCTATGAAGTATTTGTCACGCGGATGCCGGCTCAGGGCGATGCCTGTAGCACGTTCGGACTTCCCCTGACAGTAGGCGGGGGAGGTATCGAAGTAGTTCACGCCGTGGTCGATGGCATAGTCCACCAACTCGTTCACCATCTCCTGGTCTATCTCCTCATTGCCTTCGCGGGCACTGCGTCCGCCCACGGAGGGGAGGCGCATCATGCCGAAGCCCAGGAGCGACACACGGTCGCCGGAGGTAGGGTTGACACGGTAGGTCATCTGCCCTTTCGGGGGCTCTTGCGAGGAGGATGCCGTGCGGGCGTTGTCGCTCCCCACGCACGCTGCCAGTCCGGTGGCTGCGGCCCCGGCTGCTCCTATGGTCTTGAAGAAGTCTCGGCGGGAGATTGCTTTGCTTTCTTTATCTGAATGGGTCATGTTGCTATATATTATAAGGTATTACATGGTGCTATGGACGGTGTGCCCCTCCACGTAGATGGCACTGAAGGGACGTGCCGGACAGAGGTTCTCGCACGCGCCGCAACCGATGCAGCGTTCCTCGTTGACGACGGGTATCTTGACCGAATCGGGGTCGTCAGCGTCAGAGGGGATCATCAATATCGCTCCAGAGGGGCAATGACGGGCGCAGTTGCCGCAGTCCACCCCGTCGGTCAAGGGCACACAGTTCTGCTTGACCCATACGGCATGGCCGATGCGGGTAGAGGACTTCTCCTCCACGCTAATGGGACGGATGGCCCTTGCGGGGCAGATGTCGGAACAACGAGTACACTCCGGTCGGCAGTAGCCTCGTTCGTAGGACATTTCCGGCTGCATCAGTTTCATCAAGTCGGTGGAGGGATGGAGTACGCCGTTGGGACAGGCGGACACGCAGAGCTGGCAGGCGGTGCAGTGCTGCGCGAAACTGCGGGCACTGCCTGCGCCGGGAGGGACGAGGGGCGTGGTACGCTTGGGCACCTGCTTTTTCTCGATGACGGCAAGGCCGCCGTCCACCTTCTTTTCCTGCGCCTTCACGACAGCGGTAGTGGCCAGCAGGGCGGTGACGGAGAGGAAGCCGCGGCGGGCGGTATCTGTCTGTCCGGCGATTGCCGTAGCTTTTGCCTTCTTCAGTCGGCTTTGCAGGTGAAGCGCACCGTGCTTGCAGCTATCCAGGCAGTCCATGCACGCCACGCAACGGCTGTAATCAATGCGGTGGTTCTTATAGTCTATGCAGGCCGCCTTGCACCGGCGGGCGCAGAGGCTGCAATGCTTGCACTTCTCTGCATCGAGCACGGGGCGGAACAGTGAGAAGCGAGAGAAGAAGCCCAGCACCGTGCCTACAGGGCAAATCGTGTTGCAGTAAGTCCGCCCGTTGCGCCACGCCAATACCACCAGCACGATGAGGGTGACGGTGGCGATGATGAACGTAGGCAAGCCCTTCATCCATACCTCTGTTTCATAGAAGGTGTAGCTGTCGGTACGTTCGGCAAAGTAGGCAAGCAGGTTATTCCCCCAACGGTACACCGGGGCGAAGAGGTTGGCGGCAATGCGCCCGTAGGAACTGTAAGGGGCAAGCAACGCCACGAAGGAACCGATGCCGCCCGCCAAGGCGACAACGAACAGCCCCAATACGCCATAGCGCAGCCACCGCTTCTCGGGGGAATAGGTGAAGCGGTACCGCTTCTTCTTCCGCCTTCCGCTGACCCACGACACGATGTCCTGCATCACTCCTAAGGGACAAATCACAGAACAATATACCCTGCCGACGAGCAACGTCACCAGCACCAATAGCGCAACTACCGCCACATTCAATGCCAGCAATGCGGGCAGGAACTGTACTTTCGCTGTCCAGCCCAGCCACGCATGTATCGTGCCCGTAAAGTCGAGGAACAGGGCGGTCACTGCCGTGAAGAACAGCACGGCAAGCGTTAATCTTATCTTTCGTAACATAGTGTATTCGCTTTATCGTAATCGTTAGAGTTTCCGGTTGTTTGCCCGTTTGATGTCCATCAGCGAGATATGCTCGTTGCGGTAGCGGGCATTGGGGTTGCGCTCTCCACGTCCCAGCAAGGGGTCGTCGGGTAGATGCGCGAATTGGATGGCCTTTTGCGGACAGTTCTGTATGCAGGCAAAGCAGAACTCGCAGTCGCCTTGCGCCTTCACTCCGCGCGAGGTCAGCTCGTAGTTGCCGCGTGGACATACGTTGGTGCAGATGCCGCACCCTATGCAGGCATCGGTCACGGTGAAGTATTTGGCACTATCCATCAGGAAGCCCACTTCGGGGTCCAAACCGGTATAAGCCATGAAGCCTCGGTGCATCTCACGTTCTTCTTCCGTTACCGGCTCGTGCCAGCGGCGCCGGGAGGCTATGTCAGACTGGATGCGTGCGAGGTTTTCGGGGATGTGCTTGTCCATCTTGATTTGCTCGTTCATGTCGAAGTTGGGCAGCCAGTTATCCACCATCATCAGCGTGGCGATGTAGTCGAAAGCGTTGCCCGCACGCTGCGTGATGCCGTCCCATATCTCCACGGAGTCGCACTTGCGGGCACCGTATGTCAGCACGGCAAACTTATAGGCCGCCTTCAGCTTGGCTTTTTGGATGAACTGCCGTACCATGTAAGGAGGCATGTGCCCGTAGATGGGATAGACGATGCCTATCTCGTCCGCCTCGAAGTCATACTTTCCCTG
>OLQS01001657.1_pt1 | contig 12450 bp, 14 predicted proteins | sample 1672291 | NCBI WGS metagenome assembly OLQS01 (sample SAMEA3136668, study PRJEB25190) | human gut metagenome | biome: human gut; feature: human-associated habitat; material: faeces | place: Austria | collected 2013
GTCTGACAGGCGTAGTCACGCGGTCTGTATTTTTCAAACAGGCGGAAGCACAGTTAGATAAGGTGCCGGAGGAAAGGCTCGTTGCCCTGTGTTTTGTGGATCTTGATAATTTAAAGAAACTGAACGATACACATGGCCATGCGGTGGGAGATACGGCGCTCAAAAGCATCGGTTATATTCTCAGGGAATATGAGAAGAAGTATGACGGCGTTGTGGGACGGTACGGAGGAGATGAGTTTGTACTGCTGCTTACTGATATCGACGATGAGAAGGAACTGAAACGGGTTATGGAATCTCTTGTGCTAAGGCTTCATTCCGATATCGGTACAGGCGGAATTCCGCTGCCGATACAGTGCAGTGTCGGAGTTGCGGTAAGACAGCCGGGAGAGAAGCTGGATGAAATGATCGCCCACGCAGACGAAGCCCTGTATTTTGTGAAGCAGAATGGTAAGGGATATTATAAAATTTATCAGGATTGAGGGAGCAGATGAAGAGGATCATAAAAAGAAGACGGATCATCTATTTTTTTGTGCTTACATTATTCCTTTTGATTTCGGCAGTCTTCGGTCTGGAAACTCAGAGCAGGTACGCAGAGGAGCGGAAGGCAGATGCCGGAAGCATTCTGGAATTATACAGGGAAAATATCGTTCTGGTTATGAGGGAACAGCTGAATTACGCTCAGGGACTGGTTGGCCTGGCATCCGGGACCATGAAGGATTCGGAGTGGTTTCAGTGGAAAGCCGAAGAACTCATGGCCATGGATGGCGTCAGCAGTATTCTTGTATTTGAGGGGCTTAGTTTTTTGTACCCAATTTAAGAATACTTTTGCCTTATCAATTTTGACATATCCCCAAAAACAGCAATCACAAACAGGTGTATGCTGTATATGTGTATGTCCGCAACTTATAATCCCCAGTGGTAAAAGTATTTTACTGCTGGGGATTTTTATGCCCTTTGGGGCTGTAAAGGGAGGACAATCACATGAAAATAATCAATATCGGCATTCTGGCCCATGTAGACGCAGGAAAAACTACATTGACAGAAAGTCTGCTATACACCAGTGGAGCGATTGCGGAACAGGGAAACGTGGATAAAGGGACCACAAGAACAGACACTATGATTTTGGAACGGCAACGGGGAATTACCATTCAGACAGCGGTTACTTCTTTTTATTGGAATGATTATAAAATCAATATCGTGGACACTCCCGGTCATATGGATTTTTTAACCGAAGCATACCGCTCTTTATCTGTCCTTGACGGAGCTGTTTTAGTCATTTCAGCAAAAGACGGCGTACAGGCACAAACCCGTATATTATTCCATGCGCTTCAGAAAATGGACATTCCGACAATTATCTTTATAAATAAGATAGACCAAAATGGGATCGACCTGCAGTGTGTTTACCAAAGCATTAAAGATAAACTTACCAGTGATATGATTGTCATGCAGGAGGTTTCCCTGTCGCCAAAGATAACCATGACCGATATTTCTGATTTAGACAAATGGGATATGATTATTTCCGGAAGCGATGAACTATTAGAACGATATGTTGCAGAGGATTCTTTGGATATACAGGAATTACAATATGAAAAGTGCAAAAGAACCAGATGCTGCTCTTTGTTTCCTGTTTATCATGGGAGTGCAAAAGACAATTTAGGAACAGAAAAACTGATTGAAGCGATTATAGAAACTTTCATTACAGAAACGGACGATATTCAGTCTGAATTATGTGGATATGTTTTTAAGGTTGAGTATACAGAGCGGAAAAAACGGCTTTCTTATTTACGCCTGTATCATGGGACGCTCCATTTACGGGATACCCTGCTGCTGTCAAAAAAGGAAAAAATAAAGATTACAGAAATGTGTATTCCGTCAAATGGTGAAATCGTCCCGGCTGACCATGCCTGTCCGGGAGAAATTGTTATTTTAGCTGATGATACTTTGAAACTGAACGACATTCTGGGAAATGAAAAACTCCTGCCTCACAAAACATGGATTGATAATCCCATGCCATTACTTCGGACAACGGTAGAGCCGCAAAAGCCGGAGCAAAGGGAAGCCCTGTTAAATGCCCTCGCAGAGATTGCTGATACAGACCCTCTTTTGCATTTTGACATTGATACTGTTACCCATGAGATTATGTTATCTTTTTTGGGAAAAGTACAGTTAGAAGTTATTTGTTCGCTATTAGAAGAAAAATATCATGTGGGCGTGGCTATGAAAGAGCCTTCGGTTATTTATCTGGAAAGACCGCAAAAAAAAGCGAGCTGCACGATTCATATTGAAGTGCCGCCGAATCCGTTTTGGGCATCTATTGGTTTGACTGTAACACCGCTTCCTGTTGGAAGCGGAACACAATATAAAAGCGAGGTATCTCTCGGCTATTTAAACCAAAGTTTTCAAAATGCCGTCATGGAGGGTGTGCGTTATGGAATGGAGCAGGGCTTATATGGCTGGGGAGTGACAGACTGCCAAATTTGTTTTGATTATGGAGTTTATTACAGCCCGGTCAGCACCCCCGCTGATTTTCGTTTTCTTGCGCCTGTCGTGTTGGAGCAGGCATTGAAAAAAGCAGGGACACAACTGTTGGAACCATACCTTTCCTTTACCCTTTTTGCACCGCAGGAATATCTTTCACGGGCTTATAATGATGCACCAAAGTATTGCGCAATCATTGAATCAACCAGACTTGAAAAAGATGAAGTTATTTTTAAGGGTGAAATCCCTGCCCGTTGTATCGGTGAATATAGGAATGATCTGAATTTTTATACAAATGGAAGAAGTGTCTGCATTACAGAATTAAAAGGGTATCAGGAAACTTCCGGCGAGCCTGTATTTCAGCCACGCCGCCCGAACAGCCGTTTAGACAAGATCCGGCATATGTTTCAGAAGATAATGTAACGTCTTGCGCAATGCAAGCGTTCATTGCTGGCTATTGCGAAATATCATTGATAAAATCAGCATCAGAGAGGAGGAACCATTTTGAACCAGAAACAGACGGATATTACAACAGGAAAGCAAATACGTCATCTGCGAACACAATCGGGAATGACACAGGAAGAACTGGCTGGGGAATTGAATGTTACCCGGCAGGCGCTATCGAATTGGGAGAGAGATGTTAATGAACCCGATTTAAATACGTTGAAAAAAATTTGTTTTCTTTTTGGAGTCCACATGGACGATTTTGCGAAGGAGGTAATAACAAAAATGGAAACATGTGAAAAAAAAGAGAAACGACAATTTAATAAGTATGATATGGCAATTGGACTTTTTTATGGTGTCGGGATATTTCTTGGCATTGGTATTTTCTTTGTTGGCGGTTTTATGACAATGTCGGGTGCAGGGTGGGGAGCATCACTATTTGGCGGTGGCTGTTTTTCTCTTGTATTTGGCTTGATATGCCATGCAGTTATTACATTGAGAAGAAATGACAAATGATGACATATCCTGCTTTCTAGACTTTTCGGTCATATCGCGTAAAAAAGCCGCTGCTTTTGGCTTTCCAATAGCGGCGGCAAAGGGAAATATCCTTTGAATACCTTACAGAAGAAAAGTTTTGCAGCATTATAAAAATAAAAGCCTATACCATTTTGGAAAGAAAAGATACATAATAGTCAAGACGGCAACAATCAGAAGTTATGGAGGGTAACAATGGAATATAGTAAGGAAGATTTAATGGAAGCAAAAAAGCAAATTTGGGGAGTGGGAGAGAACATGGGAACAGAGGAAAGTAAAAAAATCTGGGAGGAGAACGCACAATTTTGGGATAATGCAATGGGTGACGAATCTAATGAATTTCACAGAGAGGTAGTGCGTCCCAAAGTAACGGAACTTCTATCTCCTAATCCTGCGGATTACATTTTGGATATTGCGTGTGGCAATGGAAATTATTCTTCGTATCTTGCACAAAGAGGCGCTTCGGTTGTCGCTTTTGATTACAGCAAAAAAATGATAGAATTGGCTAAAAGACGGCAATCACAATATGCAAAACAAATTGAATTTTGTGTGGCGGATGCGACCGATAGAAAAAGTATATTAGAATTAAAAAGAAATCGAGCCTTTACGAAAGCAGTTTCTAATATGGCAATTATGGATATTACGGATATTGAACCACTTCTTATGGCTGTTTATGAACTGTTGGAGGAAAGCGGAATTTTTGTCTTTGCAACGCAACACCCTTGTTTTGTCACGTTGACTGAAAAATATATGACACCGCACAGTTACTATGATATAGCGATTGAAGGGCAACCGAAAGAGCAGATTTATTATCATCGTTCCATACAAGATATTTTTAACCTTTGTTTTAGAGCTGGATTTGTCATTGATGGATTTTATGAAGAATGTTTTAAAACCAACAAAGAAATTCCTATGGTAATGATAGTAAGGCTTAAGAAGGTAAAACGTGATAGCTTAAAATAAATTCAAGTTTGTCGGGTAAATAGCAAACCCAGCCGAGCCAGTCAACGGTCAAGATGAACGGCGCATATGCGCAGCCGTTGACAGCCCCGCCCGCCTTTGCTGGTAGGCAATCAAGGGGCGACAGCAAGAAGTGCCACCGCCCCGCACTATTATTCAGAAAGGGGAATTTCCATGACCGACCAGATAGCCTATCAAGAATATATCCAGCGCAGGTACAACGCCTTTTGCAAGACTGTTATCCGCTGTGCCGCCTTGGACAAGATTTTGAAGCTTAAACGGCAATGGGAACGGCAAGTTTCCCTTGACTATCTGATGAACGAGAAGTTTGTCCAGTTTGCCGCGTCGGAGCCGGACGAGGAATACCCATTTACCGTCTGCGGTCAGACCGTCCTGCTCTGCAACGCCGCCCTTGCCGACGCGATCTCTGTTTTGCCGGAGCAGACGCGGGAAGAAATCCTGCGCTATTACTTTCTGCGCCAGCCGCAGCGCGTGATCGGCGCGTGTATTGGCCGGTCACGCAGCACAGCGGGGCGGCATATCCAGCTTGCCTTGCAGCGGCTACGCGAAGAAATGGGGGTGAGCCGGTATGAGTAGACTTCTCCCCTATGAAACAATCCTCAAAGCCCGTGAGGGCGACCCAGAAGCCGTGAACGCTGTCCTGCTCCACTACGCCGGATATATCCGCTATTTCTCAAAAGTGAACGGGCAGGTCAACGCCGAGGTGGAGGACTATGTAAAGCAGCGGTTAATTGACTGTCAATTCAAGTTCCGGCTTGACGAACCACCGGACAAGTCATAAAAACTGAATACCAGCCGCCACCGACGCGGCCAGCGAAAGCAGTAAGTCTTGAAAAAGATTTACTGCTTTTTTTGTTGTCCGGCTCCGCTCCCGGCCATTTTGCCCCCTGCCGGTTGTAGTAGTAAGCGAGGAGGGAATTTTTCTGCCCTGGTGTTTGGCATTTGGAGCATTTACCCGTAGTAGAGGGCAAAGAGAAAGGATTTCTCCAACACCGGGTAGAAACCACTGCGTCCGGTGTCATTTTAGCGAAAGCGGGCAGGAATGCCCTTTACAGGATTAGTAGTAGCAGAAAAAGAGAAACAAACTTTTGTGGTTGCAGTTTTCCAAAAAAGTGGCGGACGGAAGTGAGAGAAAGTTTGCAGTCACGGAGAGCAAGTTTCTACCACGGTGCCAAAATCCGCAATTCTGCAGTTTTGCCCCTCGCGGGAAACTTGTTGGGGAGTGCCTTCCCCAAACCCTGCTCATGCGCCCTTACGGGCGAGAAAGGAGGTCACACCATGCGAAAGAAATACAACACGCCCCACCGCAGCCGCGTTGTGAAAACCCGGCTGTCCGAAGATGAGTATGCCGACTTCACAGCGCGGCTTGCGCCCTATGGTATCAGCCAGTCCGAATTTCTCCGGCAGGCGATACGGCGGGCGACCATACGCCCGGTTGTCCATGTGTCGTCGGTCAATGACGAGTTGCTTTCCGCTGTCGGGAAGCTGACAGCCGAGTACGGCAGGATCGGCGGCAACCTCAATCAGATTGCCCGGTATCTGAACGAATACGGCGTACCCTACAACACCCTTTCCGGCGAGGTACGCGCCGCCATATCCGACCTTGCCGTCCTCAAGTATGAAGTCCTCAAGAAAGTAGGTGACGCGGTTGGCAACACTCAAGCATATCAACTCTAAAAACGCCGACTACGGAGCCGCCGAGCAATATCTTCTCTTTGAGCATGACGAGTTTACCATGAAGCCCGTCCTTGATGAAACCGGCAGGCTTATCCCCCGCGAGGACTACCGGCTGTCCACGCTGAACTGCGACGGGGAGGATTTTGCCGTTGCGTGTATGCGGGCCAATCTCCGCTATCAGAAAAACCAGCGGCGGGAAGATGTGAAAAGCCACCACTACATCATCAGCTTTGACCCGCGGGACGGGCCGGACAACGGCCTGACCGTAGACCGGGCGCAGGCGTTGGGGGAACAATTCTGTAAAGAGCATTTTCCCGGCCACCAGGCCCTTGTCTGCACCCACCCGGACGGGCATAACCACAGCGGCAACATTCATGTGCATATCGTCATAAACAGCCTGCGGATTGAGGAAGTGCCGTTCCTGCCCTACATGGACAGGCCGGCCGATACGAAAGTCGGCTGCAAGCACCGATGTACCGACGCTGCCCTGCGCTACTTCAAATCCGAAGTCATGGAGATGTGCCACCGGGAGGGGCTTTATCAAATCGACCTCTTGAACGGCAGCAAGAACCGCGTCACCGACCGGGAGTATTGGGCGCAGAAAAAGGGACAGGCCGCGCTGGACAAGCAGAACGCCCCCATGATTGCCGATAGTATCACGCCCCGGCAGACCAAGTTTGAAACGAACAAGGAGAAGCTGCGCCGGACGATACGGCAGGCACTTTCCCAAGCTGGCAGCTTTGACGAGTTTTCTTCCCTTTTGCTGCGGGAGGGTGTGACCGTCAAGGAGAGCCGGGGGCGGCTTTCCTACCTCACGCCGGACAGGACAAAGCCAATTACCGCCCGGAAGCTGGGCGACGATTTTGACCGCGCCGCTGTCTTTGCCGTTTTAGAGCAAAACGCCGCCAGAGCAGCCGAAGCGCCAGCCAGATCCCCCGATCCCCCACGCACCATAAAAGACCGCTTGCAGGTTGCCAGAGCCGAGATAGCCGCCCCGAAACAGGACGGAGTGCAGCGGCTTGTGGACATTGAGCAGAAAATGGCCGAGGGCAAAGGCCGGGGCTATGAACGCTGGGCGAAGATACACAATCTGAAGCAGGCCGCCAAAACGCTGTCCGTCTACCAGCAATACGGCTTTACTTCCCCGGAGCAGTTAGAAGCCGCCGTTGACACCGCCTATCAGAAAATGCGCCAGACCAGCGGCGAACTGAAAGCACTGGAAACGAAGCTGCAAGGGAAAAAGAAGTTGCAGCGGCAGGTGTTGGCCTACGCCCAGACCAAGGCCGCCCGCGACGGGCTGCGGGCACAGAAATCCGAGAAAGCCCGCGCCGCATACCGGCAGGCCCATGAGAGCGATTTTATCATAGCCGACGCAGCAGCCCGGTATTTCAAGGCGCATGGCATTACCAAGCTGCCCGCCCGGAAAGCGTTGCAGGCCGAGATCGAGCAGCTTATCTCCGAGAAAGACGGCCTGTATAACACCTATCACGAACAGAAACAGCGGTTCAAGGAGTTGCAGACCGTCAAGCGGAACATCGACCAGATTTTGCGCCGGGACGAGCCGCACCGCAGAAAGGAGCAGAGCCATGAGCGATAACCTGCCCCACATGGACTACCGCCAGCACCGGCGGGCGCGGCGGCTGGTACATGAGTGCTGTAACTACGATGAGGGGAACTGCCTGCTATTGGACGACGGGGAGCCTTGCGTGTGCGTCCAGAGCATTTCCTTTTCCCTCATGTGCCACTGGTTCCGTGTGGCTGTCCTGCCCCTTGACGGGGAGCTGGCCGCAGCCCTCTTGTGCCGGGGAAGCCGGAAACGGTGTGCCGTCTGCGGGGCGGCCTTTGTCCCCAAATCCAACCGGGGAAAATACTGCCCCGACTGCGCCGGGCGCATGAAGAAAATCAAAGCCGCCGAGAGAAAGCGGAAACAAAGGCAGAGATGTCACGCTTTAGAGCCTTTCAAACCCGCATAAATCAAGGCTTTTTTCGTGGGTGTCAAAGGGTACGCGATACATTTATCCTTTTCCCCCGGAAACGGCGTTTTAATGCGTGACAATACGCCAAAATCAACCCGAACACAGGGAGGTGATCCTATCGCTGATTATATCAGGGCAGACACGCGGCTGCCCGCCTATCTGCCGTATCCCCGTTTCCTGCTGAAAATGGAGATTTCACAGACCGCCAAGCTGCTGTATTCGCTGCTGTTAGACCGTTCCACCCTCTCCCAGAAAAACAAGTGGCTGGACGACGAGGGCAGGATTTATATTATCTATCCCATCGCGGAGATAGCAGAAATACTGGATAAAGGCAGCACCACCATCAAGGGGGCGCTTAATGAACTGGACACGGCGGGGCTGTTGGAACGGGAACGGGGCGGCTTCTCCGCACCGAACCGGCTTTATGTCAAAGTACCGCCAGTGCCACAGGTACAGTTTTCAGACCAACTGATGGCCGGAAGTCCGCCCCTCATAGAGCCGGAAAACCGTCCTACTGATGGTCAGAAAACCGACCTTATGATGGTCGGAAAACCGTCCCCTAACCAAACTACTATAAACAACCTTACAGAGAGCCAAACAAAGGGAGTGAGTGGGGGGCCGTCCGCGCCCTATGGCCGATATGGAAATATTTTTCTGTCACAGACCGAATACGACGAGTTGCAGGCAGAGTACCCTGACAGGCTGGAACGGTTCATCGAGGAAATGAGCCGCTACCTTGCCGCCAACGGGAAAAGCTACCAGAACTATGCCGCCGCCCTGCGGATATGGGCGGGGAACGACAAAAAGGAAGCCCCTAAAAAGGGCATACCAGACTACTCATGCAAGGAGGGCGAGAGTTTATGAAGAATGAAATCAACGCGGTTTTGGAGAATATGACGACCACCATCCCGGAGCCGGAGGACTACACCGGCGAGGACGGTTTACTGTACTGCGGCAAGTGCCGCAAGCCGAAAGAAGCCTATTTTGCGCCGGATAAGGCCGCTATCTTCGGGCGCGACCGCCACCCGGCAGAGTGCGACTGCCAGAGAACCGCCCGCGAGGAACGGGAAGCCGCCGAAAAGCGGCGCAGACACCTTGACACCGTGGAAGAACTGAAACGCCGGGGCTTTACCGACCCCACCATGCGGGACTGGACTTTCGAGAACGACAACGGCAGGAACCCGCAGACCGGGCTTGCCCGCCGGTATGTGGAGCATTGGGAAGATATGCGGACAGACAATATCGGCTGCCTGTTCTGGGGCGGCGTAGGCACCGGCAAAAGCTACCTTGCAGGCTGTATCGCAAACGCCCTCATGGAGAAAGAAATCCCCGTCCGCATGACGAACTTTGCTCTTATCCTCAATGACCTTGCCGCCAGCTTTGAGGGGCGCAACGAGTACATTTCCCGCCTTTGTCGTTATCCGCTGCTGATCCTTGACGACTTCGGCATGGAACGCGGGACGGAATACGGGCTGGAACAGGTGTTCAATGTGATTGACAGCCGTTACCGCAGCGGCAAGCCGCTGATCGTCACGACCAACCTTACGCTGGACGACCTGCACAACCCGGAGGACACCGCCCATTCCCGGATTTATGACCGCCTGCTTTCCATGTGCGTCCCGGTACGCTTTACCGGCGACAACTTCCGGCAGGAAACCGCCAAGCGGAAAATGGAGAGCATGAAGAAACTGATTACCGACTGAAAGGAGTATTGCCTATGGCAGATAACAAGCAGCACGACACCCGCACCACCCGCCGCCCTGACTGTGTGACGGAAATCCGCATGGGCAATTCCGTCCTTGTCGTGTCCGGCTATTTCAAGAAAGACACCACAACCACAGCCGCCGACAAAATGGCGCGGGTACTGGAAGCGGAAGCCGCTGCTACACAGGAGCCGACTTATCCGGCGTGAACCGGGGCATGGAAAAGCGGCCATGCCAGGGAGCATGACCGCTGGAACGAAAATCGGAAGTGCTTTAGCAATTCTTAATCTCATTCTCTATAAAATAATTTGCAATTTCAAAGGCTTTTATTCTTCTCTTTGCCAATGTGATTTGTGATTTATAACGCTCGGAATTATCCTTTGATTCAAATGTTTTTACTGTTTCTCTTAGCTTGTGCAGAGTTGAATCAATTTGCCTTTTGGCCGCGGTTAATTCATCTATTGTATACTTCATGTTTTCTCCTTTAACTTCTGATTTTTTTGTTAAATCAGAGTATACCACGGAGTTATGAACTTTTCTACTGCAAATATGGGACGACAACCCATACCATAAAAATCGGAAAATTGAAAAGCTGTAAAGAAGCAAATTTAACGCTTTTGCCGCTGTACAGCCCCCGCCGTTCCGTGGTACAATGAAACCACGGAATAGTGGGGCTGGCTGTCGGAAACGGAGGATTTTATGTTAAGACAAGCCACCCAAAACCTCATTACCGCCCTTTATCCGAGATTGTCCCACGAGGATGAATTGCAAGGCGAGAGTAATTCCATATCGAACCAAAAAAGGATACTCGAAACCTACGCAAAACAGAACGGCTTTACCAATCTGCGCTGGTACACCGACGACGGTTTTTCCGGCGCGAACTTCCAGCGGCCCGGATTTCAAGCCATGCTTGCGGACATTGAAGCCGGGAAAGTGGGTACGGTCATCGTCAAGGACATGAGCCGGTTAGGGCGAAACTACTTGCAGGTAGGGTTTTACACGGAAATGCTGTTCCCTCAAAAGGGTGTGCGTTTTATCGCTGTCAACGATAATGTGGACAGTGCCAGCGAGGGCATGGACAACGATTTTACCCCGCTGCGAAATCTGTTCAATGAATGGCTGGTGAGAGATACGAGCAAGAAAATCAAGGCAGTGAAAAAGTCAAAAGGCATGAGCGGCAAGCCTGTTACCAGCAAGCCGGTTTACGGCTATGTGATGGACGAGGACGAGAATTTTATTATAGACGAGGAAGCCGCCCCGGTGGTGCAGCAGATTTACCAGCTTTGCCTTGCCGGGAACGGCCCGACCAAGATTGCCCGTATGCTGACGGAGCAGCAAATCCCCACGCCGGGGACGCTGGAATATCAGCGGACAGGCAGCACCCGCCGTTATCACCCAGGCTATGAGTGCAAATGGGCGACCAACACCGTCGTTCATATCCTCGAAAACCGAGAGTACACCGGATGTCTGGTGAACTTCAAAACGGAAAAGCCTTCTTATAAGGTCAAGCACAGCATAGAGAACCCCGTCGAGAAGCAGGCCATTTTCGAGAACCACCATGAGCCGATCATCGACAAGGAAACATGGGAACGGGTGCAGGAGTTACGCAAACAGCGCAAACGCCCGAACCGCTACGATGAAGTGGGGCTGTTCTCCGGGATTTTGTTCTGCGCCGACTGCGGCCATGTGCTGTATCAGCAGCGGTATCAGAACAAAGACCGCAAACAGGACTGCTACATCTGCGGCAGCTACAAGAAGCGCACCCGCAACTGTACGGCGCACTTTATCCGCACCGATCTGTTGACCGCTGGTGTCCTGGCAAATCTCCGGCAAGTGACCGAATACGCAGCCAAGCATGAGAGCCGGTTTGTGAAACTACTTGTCCAGCAGAACGAGATCGGCGGCAAGCGAAAGACCGCCGCAGCCATCAAGCAGCTTGAACAGGCGCAGGAACGCATTTCTGAAATCAGCCGCATTATCAAGCGGCTGTATGAGGACAATGTAAACGGCAAAATCAGCGATGAGCGTTTCATGGAACTGTCGGCTGACTACGAAGCCGAGCAAGCGGAGCTGAAAAAGAGAGCCGCCGCCCTGCAAGCCGAACTGGACAAGTCACAGGCAGCTACCGTCAACGCCGAGAAATTTATGGGCATTGTCCGCAAGCACCTTGCCTTTGAAGAACTGACCCCCACTCTCTTGCGGGAAATGATCGAGAAAATTGTGGTGCATGAGTGCAGCTATGATGAGAACGGCACCCGCAGGCAGGACATTGAGATTTATTACAGCTTTGTCGGCAAGATTGACTTGCCCGAATAACCGCCCGACCTATCCGACACAATGGCCAAGTGTCGGATAGGAACGGCAAAATTTTTTGCACTTCTATTGCTTCTTTATCACACATAAGCAAAGTCTCAGGGTATGAAGCAGTTCATGGCTAATTAAAGGGAACAAAAAGAAAGGAAAAGCACAATCCAGACGGTATCAGCGGCAGGCTACAAGAATAAATTGTGATTTCACAAGATTGGTGCTATAATAAGAGAAAAGTTCCTGCCGGGGCAGCCGCCCCGGTGGTATGGATAGAAAGGCAGGAAAACAATATGCACATCAGCTATAAACCACTCTGGCACACACTGTTAGAGCGTGATATGAGAAAAGAG
>OLQS01001668.1_pt1 | contig 12411 bp, 10 predicted proteins | sample 1672291 | NCBI WGS metagenome assembly OLQS01 (sample SAMEA3136668, study PRJEB25190) | human gut metagenome | biome: human gut; feature: human-associated habitat; material: faeces | place: Austria | collected 2013
GGGCGGATTCCGGACTTGCACCGGTTAGAAACGTGCGCCGCCAGGCGCACACAAGAAAGAAGCCCGCCGGGATATGGATTCCGGTGGGCTTCTTTTTTCGATGCATGGGGCCGTGACATGCCGCTGCCGGACATCACGCCCTTCTCCTCATATGGAGGATGGGAAATGGGTTTCCCTGTCCGTCCAGTTCATCCCTTTGATAGACCTCGAATCCCATGTGTTCATAAAATCCCCTGACGCTCTGTCTGCGGGCGCCGTCCCTCAGGCCCGATGTAGGCGGAGCCGTCAAAAGCCAGGATCAGCAGGAAAATGGGATTCAGCAGGATAAGACCGATTGCAAATCCCGTGCCGTGGCCAAAGGACATGGACATCTTGACACAGGCCATGATGTTCATCACAATTGTCCCAATGGATGCGGCGTAATACAGGAACAGCATACCGTCCACCCTCTCAAGAATGGCCGTGACAATGACAAATGCCATGAACACTGCGAACATCTTCGTATTCCAGACCAGCTTATACTCGGTATAGGTGCTGTAGATAGGGATCAATGCCTTCCAGCCCGGCTCCCCTGCCTTATTGAATATCATCCAGTAGGCAAGGATGTAGATGATGAGCAGCACTACTGCTATAAAGAACAGTAAAATCCCAAACCCCAAAAGCAGCATGACCAATTCTTCCATTGTGTCTCCCCCTATCCTCTGGCCGGGACAATCTCAAGCCAGTAGCCGTCCGGGTCCGTGATGAAATAAATGCCCATGCCCGGGTTCTCATAACAGATGCATCCCATCTCTTCATGATGCTTGTGGATATCATCAAAGTCATCCACGTGGAATGCCAGGTGGAATTCACATTCTCCCAGGTTATAGGCTTCTGTCCTGTCCCTTAACCAGGTCAGTTCAAGGGTGAAGTCCGTTTTCCCGTCACCCAGGTATACCAGCTTAAAGGAGCCGTCAGATGCCTCCTTCTCCCTTACCGGCACCAGGCCCAGTGCTTCCTTATAAAAGGCAAGGCTCTTATCCAGGTTCAGTACATTAAAATTAAAATGGTTAAATGTTATCATAGGGTTTCTCTCCTTATTGTGAATAAATCAATCCGCATGGACACGTTGTTATTATAGCACAAGGCGGACCAAATTACCATATGCAGGAAAAAACTGACCGGCCCCACTCATAGGGACCGGTCAGGCTGATACTGCGTCTGATAAAATTGCTGCGGTTCCAGACAGACGTCATCTCATTATTTCTTCGGGACCATGACTTCCATTCCGCCCATGTATGGACGAAGGGCCTGCGGGATCTTCACGCTGCCGTCAGCCTGCAGATTGTTCTCCAGGAAGGCAATCAGCATACGGGGCGGCGCAACCACGGTGTTGTTCAGGGTATGGGCCAGGTACTTGCTTCCATCCTCTCCCTGCACGCGGATCTTCAGTCGGCGGGCCTGGGCATCCCCAAGGTTGGAACAGCTTCCCACCTCAAAGTACTTCTTCTGTCTTGGGGACCACGCCTCCACGTCCACGGACTTGACCTTAAGGTCGGCCAGGTCTCCGGAACAGCACTCCAGGGTACGGACCGGAACGTCCAGGGTACGGAATAAGTCAACCGTGTTCTGCCACAGCTTATCATACCACATGGGGCTTTCCTCCGGCTTGCAGACAACAATCATCTCCTGCTTCTCAAACTGGTGGATACGATAAACCCCTCTCTCCTCAATGCCATGGGCTCCCTTCTCCTTGCGGAAGCATGGGGAGTAGCTGGTCAGTGTCTGGGGAAGCTGGGCTTCCGGTGTGATTGTATCAATGAATTTGCCGATCATGGAGTGCTCGCTGGTACCGATCAGGTACAGGTCCTCACCCTCAATCTTGTACATCATGGCGTCCATCTCCGCAAAACTCATGACGCCGGTCACAACATTGCTGCGGATCATGAAGGGAGGCACACAGTAGGTAAATCCACGGTCAATCATAAAATCCCTCGCATAGGAAATAACAGAGGAATGCAGCCGTGCAATATCACCCATCAGATAGTAGAAGCCATTGCCTGCAACCCTTCTTGCAGCATCCAGGTCAATGCCCTCAAAGCGCTCCATGATTTCCGTGTGGTATGGGATATCAAAATCAGGCACCACCGGTTCCCCAAAGCGCTCCACCTCCACGTTCTCACTGTCATCCTTTCCAATGGGGACACTGGGGTCGATGATGTTGGGGATGGTCATCATAATCTTCATGATTTTCTCAGACAGTTCCCCTTCCTTTGCCTCCAGCTCGGCCAGACGGGTGGAGTTGGCGCTTACCTGGGCCTTGACAGAATCAGCCTCCTCCTTCTTACCCTGTGCCATCAGTTTTCCAATTTCCTTGGACAGCTTGTTCCGGCTGGCGCGCAGGTCGTCTGCTTCCTTCTGGGTGACGCGGTTTTCTGCATCCAATGCAATCACTTCGTCCACCAGCGACAGTTTGCTGTCCTGGAATTTATTTTTAATGTTCTGTTTGACGATGTCCGGGTTTTCTCTTACAAACTTCAAATCTAACATGGTATTCCTCCTGGGTTTCCTTGATGTAATGCCTTCATTGCCTTCCATAAAAAGACAGGCATTCCTGTACTGTTACAAAGTATATAACATTTTCTAGGGAAATAAAAGCCCCTTTTTACTGATTTTTTGAGGCTGACAGCACGAAAAGAGCGAAATTTAATCTCTTTCCTGTGATGCATAGCAGCACACGCCGTTTACATAGGTGGCCTCCACCCGGATCCGGGCCAGTTCCCCGGCAGGCACCTCAAAGGGATTTGAATCCAGCACCACGAAGTCCGCGGCCATGCCCGGCGCAATACGGCCTTTTTCATTTTCCTCAAAGGAAGCATGGGCGCCTTCAACCGTAAAGGAATCAAGGGCCTGCTGAACGCTCATGGCCTGCTCCATGAGATACGGTCCCACATGGTCCTTTACCGTTGTCCTGGTTACCGCGCACTGGATGCCCTTCATCACATCCGGCAGTTCCACCGGACAGTCGGAGCCGTTGGATGTATGGGTTGTCTCATACAAGGTCTTAAAGTTATAGCTGGATGCGGCCCGCTCCTTCCCGATGCGTTCTTCCACGATATGGATGTCGTAATCCAGGAAAATGGACTGGATATAGGCATGCAGGGACAGCTCTTCAAATTTCCTTAACTGGTCCGGCCTTGTTATCTGGCAGTGGACAATGCCGTGGCGGTGGTCCGGCCTTGGGCACTCTTTAAGGGCTTTTTCGTAAGCAGCCAGTATATCGTCCAGTATCCCGTCACCGATTGCGTGGATGGCCACCTGCATCCCATGGGAGTTGGCATAACCCACCATCTCCTCAAACTGTTCCCTGGTAAATATAGGAATCCCGCAGGTAGACGGATCGTCGGCATATGGCCTGCTTAAATACGCGCTCCTGGCGCCCAGTGAGCCGTCTCCCAGCATTTTTAACGGTCCGATCTTAAACCATGGGGTTCCCCATCCTGTATGATACCCTTTTTCCAGAAATCCTTTCAGGTCCTTTAAGGTGGTGAACTGGGACTGCTCATATACCCTGACCGTCATCCGGCCTTCCGCCTCCAGTTCCCTGTATGCCTCCAGCACACGCTCATATGGCACATTGTTAAAGGCCAGCAGGTCATCGGTCTGGGAAGAGGTAACACCGCAGCGGTTCAGGGCATGGGATGCGGCGAGGATCATCTCCTTGATATCTTCCTTGGTGGGTTCGGGCAGGCGGCCGTATATCAGGTCCATTGCATTCTCACGGAAAATACCGTTGGGCCTGCCATCCGCCTCCACCTCGAACCTTCCCCCCTCCACCTGGGGCGTGTCCTTTGTGATACCGGTAAGCTCCAGGGCTTTGGTGTTGACCACACACGCGTGGCCGCAGGTCCTTATCAGGCAAATGGGATGTTCCATTGATATCCCGTCCAGGTCATGGCGGTCAGGGAAACGCCTGCCGTCCTCAAAGTAATCATGGTTCCATCCCCTGCCCTTGACCCAGGTCCCCGGCCTGATATTATGTTCAAGGATGAAATCCTTCATATATTCCTTCATCCCGCCCATGGATGTGGTATGGGCAGACAGGTCCGCCATGCGCAGCGCGTTGCCATAATTCAGAAGGTGCATATGGGAATCATTGAAACCGGCACAGACAAAACGGCCCTTAAGCTCCCTTATCCCATCCCCTTCTTCCTTAAAGGCCATTGCGCCTTCATTGGTACCGGCATACACGAACCGGCCATCTTCTGTCACAAAGGCCTCACACAGGGGAAGTTCCCCTGTGTACACGGCCCCGTTCCGGTATATTATCCTCATGGTGCGTCTCCTTATCCTTTTTTCTGCATTTTCTTTTTGTCCTCATAGAACAGGGGGATGTCCTCCTCCAGGGTGCCGATGCCCATGTAGCGGGCCTTATAATCCTTTAACAGCTTAAAGTAGGTGCCGGACAGGATCAGGACAACAAACACATTGATAAAGGTAGGGATACCACTTGTGATGTCCACCAGGGTCCAGATGCTTAAATCCCCTACATTAATCAGGTACAGGGTAAGGAGGAACGGCGGCAGGGCGTAAAAATACTTGAAAAGCATAAGCAGCCATTTCTTCAGCACCGGGTGGTCCTTGGCCAGGTGGCGCAGGGTAACTTCATAATACACATACCAGCCTCCGGAAGTGGTGACAGAGAAAATCACCATGGTGGCTGTCATGAACACGGTCCCAAAGGAACCCAGGCTGTGCTGGAACACATTGAGGGCCAGGGTTGCATTGGTTGCGCCGGAGGTCCATTCTCCTGTTATCAGCACGCTGAGGGCCGTAATGGTACATACGATGAAGGTATCCACAAAGACCTCAAAGGAACCCCAAAGCCCCTGCTCCACCGGATGCCTGGTCTTGCTGGAAGCGTGTACCATGGGGCTGGTACCCCAGCCGGCTTCATTGGAGTATACGCTTCTCTGCATGCCTGTGGCAATGGCCTTGGACACGGTAACACCTGCAAATCCGCCCATGGCAGCGGTTCCTGTGAAGGCATTGGTAAAAATGGAAGCAATGGTGGGAACCAGGTTCCCGATGTTAAGGATGATGATTAAGACACCGAACAGCATATAACCAAGGCTCATCACAGGCACCAGCTTTACGAAGATCTTACTCAGGTTCTTAACCCCCCTCCAAATCAGGGCATAGATGAAGATGACCAGCATCAGGGAGGCCAGTTCCTGCTTTACCCCAAAGGACTGTGCCAGCACCTCGGAGGTGGTAAAATTAGAGGCGCTGATGAAAAAGGTGGAGAAAATGCCAAGGCCGAATATAAATGCCAGCGGAAGCCATTTCTTCCCCCAATGGCGCTCTTCCCCAAGGCCGTACTCCATATAGTAGGTGGGACCGCCGTAAGGGTTGCCTTCCTCGTCGGTGCGGCGGTAGTAAACAGCCAGGGTAACCTCAACCTGCTTAATCAGCATGCCTATGAAGGCGGTAAGCCACATCCACAGCACGGCTCCCGGTCCGCCCGTGGTCACGGCGGTGGCCACACCTGCAATGTTGCCAAAGCCCACGGAACCGCCAACCGCGGTGGCGATGGCCTCATAAGGGCTTAAAAGTCCTTTGTCATTTTCATCCTGCACATGGTCCTTGCGCAGGATACAGCCCAGGGTGCGCTTAAAGATGTAACCCAGATGGCGCACCTGGAAAAACCCGGACCGGACCGTAACGTAAACACCGGTAATGATGATCAGCGCAATCAATGGCGGCCCCCATATGATTTCACCGTTGAGCCAGTTTAAAAAATCTGTCATTTATTAAATCCCCCTTGTCTTTAGTCTGGATGCTGATGTGGATTTTCGGCAAAGAAAAAGCAACGGCCAAGGCCATTGCTTCCATACCGGTATCCTTATAACGGAACCAACCAATAGCGCCACCACTTTGATTAAGTGAGAGTACACAGCCTGTTAAACTGTATCCCAACACATCCCACCGGCAGACGGGACCTGTTTCGGCGGAAGACCCTTTCCCTGTACGCCCGGCCTGCCGGCCGTGGAACGTATGCCATACGTTCCCTGACTTATGTCGTGTACAGGTACTGATGTTTACCGCGCCTCTATCGCATCCTATTTTATTAATGATTCCTTAACATCATACTATCAGAATCAGGAACTGTCAACATTTTTTCGCTTTCATGCCTGCTGCTGACCGCATGGATCAGCACATCCATGACTTCCTCAAAGCACACGCCATTGGCCGTGGGGATTTTTAATTCCTCGGAACGCCTGATGCACTGCTTCACAAAGGAGGCTGCCAGGCGCACCCCGTCCTCAAGCTTCCATCCCCTGACAGCTGCCGCAGCCACCACGGAGGAAAACACGTCCCCGGTTCCAGGCCTTTCCTGGCCCACCCGGATTGTTTTTGGAAAGGAAACCTCCCGTTCCCCTTCCGCCACTACATTCACCAGATAGCCGCCCTGGTTCACGCCGGTTATGACCACGGATTCAGGTCCCATGGCCTGGATATCCCTTGCCATCTCCTTTAATCCTTCCCTTGTCCAGCCTTTTTTGCGGTATGGCCTGTCCGTCAGGATGCAGGCTTCGGTCAGGTTGGGGGTGACGATGCTCCCCATGGATACCAGGGCTTTCATGCGCCTGCACATGACCTGTGTATAGGTGGCATAGGTTTCCCCGTGGTCGCCCATGATGGGGTCAATGATGATCTTCGTATCTTCATGTCCAAAATCCCGGATCATATCCATCACAATCCCGATCTGGTCTTCCGAACCCAGAAATCCGCTGACAATCCCGTCAAAGGACAGGTCCAGTTCCTTCCATTTCTCAATGTATCCAGGCATTCTGCCAGTATAATCATCAAAGAAATAGACCGGGAATCCGGTATGGTTGGATAGGATGGAGGTGGGGATGGGACAGCACTGCACCTTCATGGCGGATATGATGGGGATAGCCACTGTCAGGGAACAGCGGCCGTATCCGGATAAATCATTTATCATTGCAATCTTCTTTTGGCGGTATCCACTCATATCTGTCTCCTAACTATCGTAACCGGTCAAACAGCCCGGCCCGTATGAGGGCGCTGCGAAGGGGCATGTAGATTGCCACCGAAACAAAGGTGGAGGTGACGGCATTGATGGAGGTGCTGGTGATGTTCCATGCCAGTACCAGCTGGGCCGCAGGCTTTCCCAGTATCAGCAGCTTGTAAAAATATCCCACCATGGGGTCAAAAACCACATTGAACAGCAGTCCGCACACAGCCGCAGCCAGCACATAGCGCAGCACCTTCTTCTTATCACTGATTTCGTTAATCCTCCCAAGCCGGTGGGCCACCAGTCCTGTTATGAGGCCGATGCACAGCTTAAGGATGAATGTCTTGGGCGCATATACCACATACACCGGGTCAAACAGGTCCCCGATGGTCATGCCGATGGCGCCGCCCAGGCCGCCGTAAAAGCCGCCTAATATAAGGGCGCCCAGCACGCACACCGCATTGCCCAGATGGATGGACGTGGCGTCCCCGCCCGGAAGTGTGATCTTAATCTGCAAAAAGGTAAATACCACATAGGACATGGCTGCAAACAGCCCGGTCAGGGCCAGCTTATACAGATGCTTCTCTTCCTCCCCCGCATATCCTTTGGCTGTTATCTGGTTCACTTTCATACGCTTTCACTCCTTGGACCGCATTGCGGTTTATTTTATCCTGGTGATTCATCCATGGACTTCATGGTCCATATCTTATCACCGGAGTGGAGTGTTATAAATATCCAGTTTTATGCTTTTTGACCAGTCCAGTTCCACCGTTGCATGGATATTGGCCTTAGTCATGGGATTCCACCACAATCAGCACGCCATCCGTAAATGTGATGGTGCCTTCCTCCCCAATCAGCTCATTGCTGATGCACAGGCTGGTGCCGATCTCAATATCCTTGTCAAGAAGAGGATATTTAAATCCGGTCAGTGTGATGCCGTCCACATGCTCGGTCAGCGGAAGAAAGGAAATGTATCTGCCCCACAGTCCGCTGCTCCTGAAGGTGCGCTCCCCGTCAATCAGGTATATCCGGTTCTGGCAGTCCAGTATACAGGCCTCTATCCCCTTCTGGAGGCAGGGGAACAGCAGGTGGATATTGCCCAGCATGTGGTCCATGCGCCCGCCTGTGGCCCCCAGTATCACTATATGGGTACAGCCCATGGCCTGGGCCTTTAACAGGGCCAGTTCCGTATCGGTCTCATCCTTTTCCGGCTGATGGGTATCCCAGATAATGTGCTCCTTCTGTCTGTAATACTGAAGTATCCCGGGCTTTACCGTGTCAAAATCCCCCACAACCATATCCGGTTCCAGTCCCAAGGCCTTTACGGCCTCCAGTCCGGCGTCCACTGCGATTATTTTATCAAATGTTTCCTGTTCCAAAAAAGAGCCGGCGAAAGACAGGTCCAGTTTTCCGCCGGTAATGATCAGACATCGTTTCATATCCTTATTCCTTACTTGGTCAATCCATACTGAATCAATCCATACTAAATCAATCCTTTGTCCAGGTTCCTGGGAAACTTACTGCATGGAGCTGAATATCTCCACGAATTCCTTTGTCCTTGCAGCCGCATCCCCGCCAAACACAGCAGATCCGGCCACGAACACATTGGCGCCCGCCAGCATGATCTCCTTCACATTGGCAGCGCTGACGCCGCCGTCCACCTGGATATCCACAGGAAGCCCCAGGCTGTCAATCCTGGCCCTCAGCGCCCTTACCTTGTCAAGGGTGTAGGGAATGAATTTCTGGCCGCCAAAGCCCGGGTTCACGGTCATGATGAGCACCATGTCCAGCTGGTCCAGGATGCAGTCCAGCGCCTGGATGGGTGTGGCGGGATTTAAGGCAACGCCTGCCTTTAAGCCCAGGTCCTTAATCTGGTTCACCACGCGGTCCAGATGGGTACAGGCTTCGGCATGGACCGTAATGATATCCGCGCCGCAGGATTTCATGTCCTCCACATACCGCCCCGGCTCCTCCACCATCATATGGACATCAAAAACAGCTTTTGTACAGGAACGCAGGCTCCTGATGACCGGCATCCCAAAGGAAATGCTGGGCACAAAAGCCCCGTCCATCACATCCAGGTGGATGTATTCAGCCCCTGCCCGTGCCACGGTGCTGACCTGGGATCCCAGATTGCAGAAATCAGCCGCCAGGATTGACGGCGCCAATTTATAGTGCATTGTTAATACCTCCTCTTTTTCTTAAGCTCCTCATACATCAGAAGATAATTCTCATAACGGCTTCGGCTCAGCCTGCCGTCCTTCCTCGCTTCCTTTACCCCGCATACCTTCTCGCCCACATGGACGCAGCCAAGGAACCTGCAGTCCTGCTCATACCGGGCAAACTCAGGAAAGTAGTCCTTCAGGTCCCCTTCCTCCAAATCCGGTGTGAACATGGAACTGAATCCCGGCGTGTCCATCATGTACGTGTTTTCCTCCACGTAGAACAGCTGGGAATGGCGGGTGGTATGCTTTCCCCGCTCTATTTTTCGGCTGATATCCCCTGTCTCCATGGCTGCCCGGGGCTGGATACAGTTGGTCAGTGAGGATTTTCCCACTCCCGACGGGCCTGCCAGGACCGAGGTTTTTCCTCTGAGGATTTTCCTCACCTCTTCCACCCCTGTTTCATCAATGGCGCTGATGAACTTCACCTCATACCCGGCAGCCTCATAGATGCTCCTGTAGGTCTCCATCAGCCCGTCATCCCCTAAATCCATCTTGTTGAAACAGATGATGACCGGAACCTGCTGTATTTCCATCATGACCAGGAAACGGTCCAGCAGGTTCAGGTTGGGGGACGGATGGGTCAGGGCAAAGACCACCAGGGCCTGGTCTATATTGGCCACTGCCGGCCGCACCAGGGCATTGGACCTGGGAAGGATGGCATCGATATTGCCCTCCCCCCCTGCCTCATCCAGAACAGAGAATTCCACATTATCCCCTACCAGGGGCTTTATCTTTTTATTTCTGAAAATCCCTTTTGCCTTACACTCATAAACCCGGTCTTTACCATCATGCACATAATAAAAACCTGCAATTCCCTTAATTATCTTACCAGTCATAAACTCCTCTTATCCCACCGGGAAAAATGTCACCGGGTAGGATGCTATTACAGTCAGATCCGCGCTTCCTGCGTCCACCACTTCCACGGTACCGCTGTCCACGCCATAAGCGCCCTTAATCCTGGGAATCACCACAGGTATGGTCTGTGCGCCTACTACAAGCCTTTCCTTCATAAGCGGTGTATATACAACGTCTCCGTTTACCGTCTGTTTTAGCCGGATCATCACACGGACACTGCTGGTCTGGGACGCCGGACCTATGTAGTTGCTCAGGGAACAGGTGGTATCAATGGAACTGAGATAATACTGGGAAGCATCTGTCTCCGATGCGTCCGGTTCCCCGCTTACCACATAATCCACAGGGGTGCCGGGGGCCAGTATGGTATCAGGAAGCGGCACCTGGTTAATGACCAATCCTTCCGCCACCGTATCGCTGCGCTCCTTTGTCACATTGCCGGTCACAAGCCCTGCTCCTGCCAGGAGCGCATCCGCGGAAACCTGGCTCTGCCCTATGAGGTTTGGCACCCTTCCCAGCTCATTCTCCACTCCTTTGCTGACAAAAAGGGTAACCCGCTCCCCTATCTTAGCTGTCTCGGGGCTGAAGCGCATGATGGTTCCCGCTGCCGCCGTGCTGCTGAATTCTTCCTTAACATCTACCGCAAGTCCCTTTTCCTCCAGAAGTCTGGATGCATCCAGGACAGTCAGCACCGTAAGGTTCAGGGTGCCCAGGTTTACCTTATCGCTTCCCTTGCTTAGTGTAACCCCCACCGTGCTTCCTTTGTCCACAACCGTATCCTGGACAATGGTCTGGGCCATGATCTGGCCTTCCGGGTAATTATCCGAGTAATCGCTGCCCGTCACTTCCAGCTTCAGGTCCACCTGTGCCAGTTCCTCCCGCGCCTGCTGTTCCGTCATGCTGAGGATATAGGGCACATAGGTCTGGTTATCCGTAATATTGACCTCCAGGCTGGCAGTCTCCGCCTCCGTGCTTACAGCCACCGTGGGCTTTTCGCTGGTTCCGGCCCGGAACAGGCCTGTAAGTCTTGAAAACACAAACAGGACCACAGCCACGATGATGATGGCGGCCGCAATGCCGATTGCGGTGACAATGCGTTCAAACTGTGTGCTGACATCTTTGTCTTTCTGCCTGGATGCCAGGTGGGACGGGCCTTTGCGCTCCCTGCGGTTCCTTTGAGGGGAATCAGCATGGTCATCCCTCAGTTCCTCCTCCCCAAGGCTTCCCCTGGACGGCTTCCTGCTTTCCTGAAGGTTCAGCAGTTCTTCCCTGGATATGGACCTGGTCCTGCCAAGCTCATCCTCTTCCTCATCTGCTGCGTAAATATCACAGTCAGGCTCCATCAGCGCCTTCCTTAAGTCGGCTATGACATCGGTCACATTGGAATAACGGCGCTCCGGACGCTTCTGGGTGCATTTGAGGATAATCTGTTCCAGGGCATGGGACACCTCGGGCACATACATCCTCGGCGGCGTCACCGGCTCCTCCAGATGGGCCAGGGCAACGGTAATCGTGTTGTCCCCTTCAAACGGGACCTTTCCTGTAACCATCTCATACATGGTGATGCCAAAGGAATAAATATCGCTGCGCTCATCGCAGTATCCGCCCTTGGCCTGTTCCGGGGATATATAATGGACCGATCCCACGGCAGTGGCATTCATGGTCTGGGTAGACACGGCCCTGGCAATCCCGAAATCTGCCACCTTAACCTTGCCGTCCCTGGAAATAATCATATTCTGGGGCTTGATATCCCGGTGTATGATGCCTCTGCTGTGGGCATGGGACAGGGCCTTCATGATCTGGGTAATGAAATGGAGTGCCTCCCGCCAATTGAGGGGCGCACCCTTCTTCTGCATATACTGCTTGAGAGTAATGCCGTCGATAAGTTCCATCACGATATATTCCACGTCGGAGGAACGGCTCACGTCATAAACGGCCATGATATTGGGATGGGACAGCATCGCCACAGCTTGGGACTCATCGTGGAACCGGCGGCGGAACTCAGCGTCCTTTGCCAGATCGTCCCGGAGGATCTTGATGGCCACCAAGCGGTTGAGCCGGTGACAGCGGGCTTTGTAGACCACCGCCATGCCGCCGGTGCCGATGACCTCCAGTATCTCATACCGGTTATCCAGCATTTTCCCTATGTACTGATCCATGAAGCGGTATCCTCCTTAGGTTACATCTGAAGCAGGACCACGGTCACATTGTCCGGAGCGCCCCGGGACAGTGCGATATCCAGCAGGCGCTGGCAGCAGTCCTCAGCCGGGCCGCCGTGCAGGACCTCATAGAGGACCTCCTGGTCGGTGACCA
>OLQS01001675.1_pt1 | contig 12364 bp, 9 predicted proteins | sample 1672291 | NCBI WGS metagenome assembly OLQS01 (sample SAMEA3136668, study PRJEB25190) | human gut metagenome | biome: human gut; feature: human-associated habitat; material: faeces | place: Austria | collected 2013
ATAAGATTCCCAATTTTGCAAACGTAGAAGTTTTGCTTAATTAATAAATGTATTTATAGCCGTTATGAGTGAAATAGATCATGTCGGGCTGTGGAACCGCTGTCTTGAAATCATCAGAGACAATGTTCCGGAGCAGACATACAAAACATGGTTTCTTCCCATCATACCTTTAAAATATGAAGACAAAACGCTGGTCGTACAAGTGCCCAGCCAGTTCTTCTATGAGTTTTTGGAGGACAAATTTGTTGATTTGTTGCGCAAGACTCTCTATAAGGTCATTGGTGAGGGAACTAAATTGATGTATAACGTAATGGTGGACAAGAGCTCGCGGAAAACCGTCGACCTGGAGTCTACACAGCGTACCATCATACCGCAAAAACAAGTGATGGACAAAAGGATTCCGCAGATTCCCGTCCCCGAACTTGACCCGCACCTTAATCCAGAATACAACTTTGAAACCTTCATCGAAGGTTACAGCAACAAGCTGTCGCGCAGCGTTGCAGAAGCTGTCGCTCTCAATCCGGCTAAAACAATCTTCAATCCGCTGTTCCTATACGGAGCATCAGGTGTAGGCAAAACCCATCTTGCCAATGCTATCGGAACCAAAATCAAGGAACTATACCCGGAGAAAAGGGTATTGTATGTATCTGCACACCTATTCCAAGTGCAATACACCGATTCCGTACGTAACAATACGACTAACGACTTCATAAACTTCTACCAAACCATTGATATTCTAATCATTGATGATATTCAGGAATTTGCCGGCGTGACCAAAACGCAGAATACATTCTTCCATATCTTCAACCATCTGCATCAGAACGGCAAGCAGCTCATCCTCACTTCCGACCGTGCACCGGTATTGCTGCAGGGCATGGAAGAGCGTCTGATTACACGTTTTAAATGGGGAATGGTGGCTGAGCTGGAGAAACCTACCGTAGAACTCCGCAAGAACATTCTGCGCAACAAGATACACCGTGACGGCCTGCAGTTCCCCCAGGAAGTGATTGACTATATTGCAGAGAACGTGGGCGACAGTGTACGTGACCTGGAGGGCATCGTCATTTCCATTATGGCGCATTCCACCATATACAATAAAGAAATAGACCTGGAACTGACGCAACGTATCGTCCGCAAGGTAGTGAACAGCGAAAGCAAGGCAGTGACTGTCGATGAAATCATCAACACCGTATGCAAGCACTTCGGATTGGAAACTGCCACCATCCACACAAAATCCAGAAAGCGGGAAGTGGTGCAAGCACGACAAATAGCCATGTATTTAGCCAAAAACCATACAGACTTCTCTACTGCAAAAATCGGTGCGCTAATTGGACATAAAGACCATGCCACCGTATTGCATGCATGTAAAACCATCAAAGAACTGAAAGAGGTGGACAAATCATTCCGTGCGGAAATCGACGAGATTCAAGCCGCACTGAAAAAAGGATAAGAATAAAGGATAAGGGATTAAATGCAGCTAAGTATGCATTAGCTTAACCCCTTATCCCTTATCCCTTATCCTTAATTTTCAAAATCCCTGCTTTTTCATTATCTTCCAAAGATTCTCCGACATTGCCTCACTGTCTTTCTTCGTATAACGCACATCTGTAAAGACCTGCGCCAGCGTTTCCTTATTGTTCTCCAAGATGAACTGCTTGTTCTCAAGAAGCGATTCTTTATAGGCATACAACCGGTCAATGTCCTGAGGAGTATAATCATGATAAACCTCTTCGTGTACAATGGCCTCCAGCGGCAAACGGTCCACTTGTTCCGGCTGTTCGGCAGGCCATCCCACTGTGACTGTCGTGATGGGAAACACCAATTCCGGCAACTCCAACGCTTCGACAATCATCTGAGGGTTGTAAGTGGTAGTTCCCAGATAGCAAATGCCCAACCCCTTCTCCTCGGCAGCCACACAAAAAGTCTGTGCCACCAGCAAGGTATCGACAGCCCCCGTCACAAACCACTCAAAGTTGTTGTATCCCGGCTCAGCCTTACGTTGCTCACACCACTTGCTGAAGCGGCGCAAATCTATGCAGAAAGTAAGCACTACCGGCGCCGTCCGAACCATCGGCTGATTGAAATGTGCAGGCGCCAGTTTGGCTTTACGCTCTGCATCACGCGTCACAATCACACTATAAACCTGCATGTTCCCGACTGTAGAAGCCCGGAAAGAGGTTTCAAGCAAATCATTTAACAAATCAGCAGAAATATCCTTCTGCTGGTATTTTCGGATTGTTCTCCTTTGTTTCAAGCTTTCCATTCTTTCTTTTTTTGCAAAGATAATGTAATCCACGAACAATTCATTCAAGAGTTCACACTTTTTTTATCATCATATATCCGGAATAAAATACATCTTTTCAACAAGAAATGAACAATTATTATCTCTACGAGCAGATAAAAGTAACCTTATGTTCGACTAAACCGAGAACCTTTCAGCCCAACAAGTTGTTAATAAATTCCATTTTGGAAAACTTATTCGTTTACTCAAATCATTAAAACATTATAAACCAATAAATTAATAGCAATCAATAGAAAACTATACATCGGTTGATAAAAACATTCATTTTAATTTTGCCAAGTTGAAAAACATTCATAGCTTTGCAAATGCATTTGTTAACGATAAGTACAACTTCTACAACTTTACTTATTTGTAACTAATCCTAAGAGATACAACATTGTGGAAAAGAAAAATTATTCTTATGACGAAGCCTACGGAGAATCTTTAAAATACTTCCAAGGCGACGAGTTGGCTGCCAGAGTTTGGGTAAACAAATATGCAGTCAAAGATTCTTTCGGAAATATTTACGAAAAGTCACCGGAAGACATGCATTGGCGAATAGCCAATGAGGTAGCCCGCATTGAGGCCAAGTACCCCAATCCATTAAGTTCAGAGGAACTTTTCGGCTTACTCGACCACTTCAAGTACATTGTTCCGCAAGGAAGCCCGATGACCGGAATCGGAAACAACTATCAGGTAGCCTCTCTGTCCAACTGCTTTGTTATCGGTGTGGACGGCGAAGCGGATTCTTATGGTGCCATCTTCAAGATAGACGAAGAACAAGTACAGCTGATGAAACGCCGTGGCGGCGTGGGACACGACTTATCCCATATCCGTCCGAAAGGTTCACCGGTAAAGAACTCGGCACTGACCTCCACCGGCTTGGTTCCCTTCATGGAACGCTATTCAAACTCTACACGCGAAGTAGCTCAAGATGGACGCCGCGGCGCACTGATGCTCAGCGTATCCATCAAACACCCCGACTCGGAAGCCTTCATCGATGCCAAGATGACTGAGGGCAAAGTGACCGGAGCCAACGTTTCCGTAAAACTGACCGACGACTTCATGCAGGCCGCCATCGAAGGCAAACCATATACACAGCAATATCCGATTGACGCCACAGAGCCGGCATTTCAAAAAGACATTGACGCATCCGCATTATGGAAAAAGATTGTGCACAATGCATGGAAATCGGCAGAACCCGGTGTATTGTTCTGGGATACCATATTAAAGGAATCCGTGCCCGACTGCTATGCAGACCTGGGCTACCGTACCGTATCCACCAATCCATGCGGCGAAATTCCACTGTGCCCGTACGACTCCTGCCGTCTGCTCGCCATCAACCTTTACTCATACGTGGTCAATCCGTTCAAGCCGGACGCCTACTTTGACTTTGAGCTATTCAAGAAGCATGTAGCTTTGGCCCAACGCATCATGGACGATATCATCGACCTTGAACTGGAGAAGATAGAGCGCATCATGAGCAAGATAGATGCCGACCCCGAAAGTGAAGACGTGAAACATACAGAACGCGTTTTGTGGCAGAAGATTTACAAGAAAAGCGCCCAAGGCCGCCGTACCGGTGTAGGCATCACGGCAGAAGGCGACATGCTTGCCGCCCTGGGATTGCGTTATGGCACTGAAGAGGCAACCGAATTCTCGGAGCAAGTACACAAGACGGTGGCACTCAACGCCTATCGCTCCTCCATAGAAATGGCCAAAGAACGCGGCGCATTCGAGGTGTACGATACAGAACGCGAAAAGAACAACCCGTTCATCAACCGCCTGCGTGAAGCTGACCCGGAAATGTACGAGGAGATGAAGAAGTACGGACGCCGCAACATTGCCTGTCTGACCATCGCCCCGACCGGCACCACCAGCCTGATGACTCAAACCACCTCCGGTATCGAGCCCGTATTCCTGCCCGTGTACAAGCGCCGCCGCAAAGTGAATCCCAACGATACGAACGTCCATGTGGACTTCATCGACGAAACCGGAGATGCCTTTGAAGAATATATCGTGTTCCACCCCAAGTTCGTGACTTGGATGGAAGCACAAGGATACAACCCCGCCAAACGCTACACGCAGGAAGAAGTGGATGCCCTGGTAGAGAAATCACCTTATTATAAAGCAACCTCCAACGACGTGGACTGGCTGATGAAAGTCAAGATGCAGGGACGTATCCAAAAATGGGTGGATCACTCTATCAGCGTAACCATCAACCTGCCGAACGACGTAGACGAAGACCTCGTGAACCGTCTGTATGTAGAAGCATGGAAATCCGGCTGCAAGGGCTGTACGGTTTACCGCGACGGTTCGCGTTCCGGCGTGCTCATCTCTACCAAGAGTGACAAGAAGTCCGAACTTCCCCCGTGCAAACCGCCTACGGTCGTTGAAACACGTCCCAGAATATTGGATGCAGACGTTGTCCGCTTCCAGAACAACAAGGAGAAATGGGTGGCATTCGTCGGCTTGCTGGACAATCATCCCTACGAAATATTCACCGGTGTGCTGGATGATGATGAAGGCATCATCCTGCCGAAGAATGTGGTGTCGGGCCACATCATCAAGAATGTGGATGAGCACGGAAACAAGCGTTACGACTTCCAGTTCGAGAACAAGCGCGGATACAAAGTCACCATCGAGGGTCTGTCCGAGAAGTTCAACAAAGAGTATTGGAACTATGCCAAGCTGATTTCCGGTGTATTGCGCTACCGCATGCCTATCGAGCAGGTCATCAAGCTGGTAGGTTCACTGCAACTGGACAGCGAAAACATCAACACCTGGAAGAACGGTGTGGAACGCGCCCTGAAGAAATACATCCAGGACGGCACGGAAGCCAAAGGCAAGAAATGCCCCAACTGCGGTAACGAAACACTGGTTTACCAAGAAGGTTGCCTCATCTGCAAGACGTGCGGAGCTTCTCGCTGTGGATAATCCCACGGCAAGCACAAACGTTTGCATAGGAATTTAAATGACTTAGATAACGGTAGCTGCATGATTATGAGGAATAATTTCTATACTTGCATAATCATTGCAGCTATTGCTATTTCTAAATCTAATATAATATGACACTAATATTCAATATCGAGTATCGCACCAGCTGGGGTGAAGAAGTCAGAGTCCTGGGTTCCATCCCGGAACTTGGCAACAACCAGCCCAACAAAGCCACCCCCCTGCACACTGTAGACGGCATTCACTGGACCGCGGAAGTGGATATCCAGATTCCCGGTAATGGAAGCGTCGAATACAGTTACCACATCTATCGAGATGGCAGAACCATACGGACAGAGTGGAACAGCCTGCCACGCATCCTGCACGTTGCAGACAATCCGAAGAAAGTTTACCGCATAGAAGATTGTTGGAAGAATCTGCCCGAGCAGCAGTATTTTTATACATCCGCTTTCACAGAATCCCTGCTGGCGCATCGCGAACGCAGTGCCGCCCCGAAAAGCTACAAAAAGGGGTTGCTGATAAAGGCGTACGCCCCCTGCATAGACAGTGACCATTGCCTGGCACTCTGCGGAAACCAGAAGGCGCTGGGTGACTGGAACCCGGACAAAGCTGCCCTTATGAGCGACATCGACTTCCCCGAATGGCAGGTAGAAGTGGATGCCGGCAAAATCAGCTTCCCGCTAGAGTATAAATTCGTCCTTTACAACAAGAAAGAGCGCCGTGCCGTGGCCTGGGAGAACAATCCCAACCGCTATATGGCCGACCCGCAGATAGCCGCCAACGAAACGCTGGCTGTCGGCGACCGTTATGTATACTTCAATCTTCCTGCATGGAAAGGTTCCGGAGTAGCCGTACCCGTATTCTCCCTGCGCTCCGAGAAAAGCTTCGGTGTAGGCGATTTCGGCGACTTGAAGCGCATGATTGACTGGGCAGTTGCCACCAATCAGAAGGCGGTGCAGATTCTGCCCATCAACGACACTACCATGACGCATACCTGGACAGACTCCTACCCTTACAGTAGCATCTCCATCTATGCCTTCCATCCCATGTACGCCGACCTGAAGCAGTTGGGCAGCTTGAAGGACAAGAAGGTGATGGCCGAATTCAACAAACGCCAGAAGGAACTGAATGCCCTGCCCGCCGTGGACTACGAAGCTGTGAACAAGACAAAGTGGGAATACTTCCACCTCATCTTCAAGCAGGAAGGGGAAAAGGTGCTGGCATCGGATGCTTTCCGTAATTTCTACGAAGCCAACAAGGAATGGTTGCAGCCATATGCCGTCTTCAGCTACCTGCGTGATGCCTACAAGACCCCGAATTTCCGCGAGTGGCCCAAGTATGCCACCTACGATGCCAAGGAGATAGAGACATTGTGCCGGCCGGACTCTGCCGACTATCCGCATATTGCCATCTACTACTACATCCAGTTCAATCTGCACCTGCAACTGCTTGCCGCCACCGAACATGCGCGCGCCAACGGCGTAGTGCTGAAAGGCGACATCCCCATCGGCATCAGCCGCAACAGTGTGGAAGCCTGGAAGGAACCCCACTACTTCAACCTGAACGGCCAAGCCGGTGCACCGCCCGACGACTTCTCCGTGAACGGACAGAACTGGGGCCTCCCCACCTACAACTGGGATGTCATGGAAAAAGACGGTTATGCCTGGTGGATGAAACGTTTCCACAAAATGGCAGAATACTTCGATGCCTACCGCATAGACCACATCCTCGGCTTCTTCCGCATTTGGGAGATACCGATGCACGCCGTACACGGGCTGTTGGGACAATTCGTCCCCGCCCTGCCCATGACGCGCGAGGAGATAGAAAGCTACGGGCTGGCATTCCGCGAAGACTTCTTCCTGAAGCCCTATATCCATGAGTACTTCCTCGGACAAATCTTCGGCCCGCATACAGACTATGTGAAACAGACCTTCATAGAGCCGACAGACACGTGGGAGGTTTACCGCATGCGTCCCGAGTTCGACACCCAGCGCAAGGTGGAAGCCTACTTTGCCGGAAAAACGGACGATGACAGCATCTGGATTCGTGACGGGCTTTACGCCCTTATCAGCGATGTGCTGTTCGTGCCCGACCGCAACAATCCGCACGAATACCATCCGCGCATCGGCGTGCAGCACGACTACATCTACCGCGCACTGAACGATTGGGAAAAGGCTGCCTTCAACCGGCTGTATGACCAGTACTACTATCACCGCCACAACGACTTCTGGGGACAGCAAGCCATGAAGAAACTGCCGCAACTGACACAGTCCACGCGCATGCTGGTATGCGGTGAGGACTTAGGCATGATTCCCGATTGCGTGGCATGGGTGATGAACGACCTGCGTATCCTTTCCCTGGAGATACAACGTATGCCGAAAGACCCGAAACAAGAATTCGGCCACACTGACTGGTATCCGTACCGTTCGGTCTGCACCATCTCCACGCACGACATGTCTACCCTGCGCGGCTGGTGGGAAGAAGACTTCCAACAGACGCAGCGTTACTACAACACCATGCTCGGGCACTACGGTGCCGCACCGGCAACGGCCACGCCGGAGCTCTGCGAAGAAGTGGTTCGCAATCACCTCCATAGCAACTCCATCCTCTGCATCCTCTCCCTGCAAGACTGGATGTCCATGGACGGCAAATGGCGCAACCCGAACGTGCAGGAAGAACGCATCAATATTCCTGCCAACCCGCGGCACTACTGGCGCTGGCGCATGCACCTGACACTGGAACAACTGATGAAGGCAGAAAGCTTGAACGAGAAAATAAGGTGCATGATAGAAAGCACCGGAAGATAAGAAAGGATTCTTAGCAAAGTATTATTTTAGGCACGGATTACATGGACAATCACGGATAATATTGAAAGCAACCGTGATAACTCGTATAATTCCGTGCCTAAAATAGTTCGATAAGTTTATTCCGACCCTCACATAATTGTATTCTATAAAAAACAATTTCGCGCTATTTTTATATTTTACAGAATACAATCCGCAACCTGAATCGTAATAACCGGATACTGATTTGCCCGTACCACAAAATATCAGTAAGTTTGCAGAAAACAATCTACAAGTAATGACCAGTTATATTTTCCTTGACACGCTTCGCTTCTTCGCCCATCACGGCGTGGGTGAACAAGAAACCGTGGTAGGCAATGAGTTTACCGTCAGCCTGCGCCTGCAAGTTGATATCCGGCGTGCGGCAGAAACGGACGACGTAGCCGACACCGTGAGCTATGCCGATGTACATACAGCTGTGAAGGCAGAGATGGACATTCCTTCCAAACTATTGGAACATGTATGCGGGCGAATTATAAACCGATTGTTCCACGACTTCCCACAGATAGAAGAAATAACCCTCAAGCTGGCAAAGCGCAATCCACCGATGGGCGCGGATATAGAGGCTGCAGGAGTGGAAATATGCCAACGCCGCGGAGAATGACAGATTGCCGAATCACCCCATTCACTATTGATACACAGACACTTCCCACTGCAAAGACACTGCATGCTTTTTGCAGTGGCGCTGCAAACGGTTTGCAGTAACACTGCACATATATTTGCAGTAGTACTGCAATAGCTTTGCAGTGACGCTGCAACAGATATGCAGTAGCACTGCAAAATGTATACAGAAGTTCTGCAGTGAGCATGCAGCAACTTTTCTGCCGTAGAATACAACCATTGATACCAATATTCCGTACCTTTGCCCCATCATCAACAAAAAGTCAATGAGAAACGCTATACAACGACTGGCATTACTCCCCATCGTCGCTCTCTTCCTGCTACCGACCGCTTGCCACCGGACGGACGGACGGGCAGAAGCTTTATTGAACAACGCCGACTCATTGCTGACAGCAAATCCGGACAGTGCTCTGCGACTGCTGGAGGCACTGCCTGCAACCACCGAACTTACACGTCGGGAGTCCGCCCGATATGCCCTGCTGCTGGCCCAAGCTACAGACAAATGCGAAAAACCGCTGCTACCCTGCGACTCGCTACTGGACGTGGCACTGGATTATTATGACGATGACGAGCGCGAACGGGCGGTGGCACTGCTCTATAAAGGAAGGCTGGAAGCGGAGATGGCACAAAGCGAACGTACCGTCGACTTCCTGCTGGGAGGATTGGAAATCATAAAGAAATTTCCCCAAGAGATTGAGATCAGAAGACATCTGCTCAGCTCATTGGGAAACGAATATTATGATGCACGGCTATATGAAAAGGCAGGAAAGACGTATAAAGAATTGTACGAATGCTGCTTTACGGATAAGGATAAAGCAATAGCACTATATTCTCTTTCTCAAGACCTCCTCACCTCAAACAAAGATTCGCTAATTGCACTAAAGCATAAATCCTTTGAATATGCAAAGAAGTCCAAAGACTCCGCAATGATAGCAATCACTGCACTAAATCTAAGTTTTGAAAATTCAGAAGAAATGAAATTTTATTTGAAGACAAAGTAAAAAAAGAGTACACCTTCGACAGCTTTGTCGTAGGGAAAAACAACCGGGAGGCTCACGCTGCGGCATTGTCCGTATGCTATTATCCCGGTAAATTCAACAATCCGCTGTTTATATTCGGAAATTCAGGCCTGGGGAAAACCCATCTGCTACATGCCATCGGCAATTACGTCAAGGCAAACAAGGCAGATGAAAAGGTTTTATACATTTACAGTGAGGACTTCGTCACCCTGCTGATTGAGGCGATGAAAAACAAGACGGTTGAGGACGTTAAGGAAATGATCTGTTCGGTGGACTATCTGCTGATTGATGATATCCAGCGTCTGAAGCAGAGCACCTCACAGGAAATCTTCTTCAATATGTATAACAAGCTCATTTCCGACAACAAACAGATTGTCATTACCAGTGATATTCATCCTACAGAGCTGAAGGGAATTGAAAACCGTCTGATATCCCGCTTTTCCAGCGGTCTGTCCGTATCGGTAGGGTCTCCGGAATTTGAAACTGCGAAAGCTATTCTGCAGAAAAAGATGGAAGGCCGCAGCGATGAAATCATGATTGATGACGAGGTTCTCGATTATCTGGCAACCCGCTTTGCAAGTGATGTCAGAAAACTGGAGGGAACGCTCAACGAGCTGTTCTTTAAAGCAATATTATATAATCCCGAGCGGATTGATATCACCTTCGCGAAAGAAATATTCAAAGAAAATCCGATTGTTGTAAAGCAGGAGGATGAACTAACGCCGAAGAGGATAAAGAATGCGGTATGCGAATACTATGGTCTGACCAGAACCCAGATCGAATCAAAATCAAGAACCAAAAATATCGCCAATGCCAGACATATAGCCGTATATCTATGTCGTAAACATTTAGAAATGCCATTTGTGAAAATAGGCTTTGAATTTGGTAACCGCGATCATTCTACAATAATGGCTAGTTATGAAAAAATGGTAAAATTGTTAAAGGAAAAAGAAACCTTTCAGCAGGCATTATTACAGATTGAAAACAAGCTGGGGATAAAATAAAAAAGTTATCAACATCTTTCAACGTTTCATCCACAGCAAAAATATGTTAAAATAAACGTATGTTATGGGATATACTGAAGTTTTCCACAGTTTCCACATACTTATTATTATTTCATTATAAATAAAAGATAAAGAAGGGAGCTCCACTCATGTACTTCAAAGTAAGCAAAAAAGAATTTTATAACGCATTATCCGTAGCTGCCAGAGCTATCTCAACCTTTTCACCTTTACCAGCTTTCTCTGGTGTGAAAATTGAAGCTACCATGGATTGCTTAATTTTAACAGGTAGCGATTCTGACATTTCCATTCAAACAAAATTAAAAAAGAGTGAACATTGTGTCTTAGAAATTCACGATATGGGATCTATTGTCATTGAAGCAAAATATATTTTAGAGATTGTACGTAAGATAGATGCTGATGAAATTGAATTTGAAATGTTAGATGGATCATTAACAAAGATTTCCGGCAATACCGCAGAATTCAGAATCAATGGTATGAGAGCTTCTGAATATCCTGCGATTGATTTTTCTAAACCAAACGAATGTTTTAATGTAAGTGAAGATATTTTAAAGAAAATTATATTACAAACTAGTTTTGCGACCAGTGATAAAGAAACACGTCCAGTATTAACAGGTGTTAACTTCCAATGTAAAGAACATCAATTACATTGTGTTGCTACCGATTCTTATCGTTTAGCTAAAAAGACAGTAGAAATAGAAGAATCTTTAAACTTTAATATAACGATTCCGGCAAAATCTCTTCAAGAAGTTGTAAAAACTTTAGAAGGGGAAGGCGATGTTGAAATTGCTGTCAATGATAAGAAAGCACAATTTATCATTCATGATACCATTGTACAGACTCGTCTGATTGATGGTGTTTATCCGGAAACAAGCCGTTTGATACCTTTACAGTTTGATTATGAATTAACAATTGACGCTCATGATTTATTAAATGCCATTGACCGTGCAAGCTTTATTAAAAATGATGGTGTATCCGTTATTAAATTTAATTTAAGTGAGCAGGAATGTGTATTATCCAGTAAATCTGTTGAAGTAGGTTCCTCTACAGAAGTCTTAAGCAGTGCAAGTTTTAGTGGAAACGCTCTTGAAATCAGCTGCAACGGACGTTACGTATTTGATGCAATCAAAGCATTAAGCGGCTCTTTGGTAAAATTCAGTCTGTGTGGAGAAATGAAGCCTTTTATCATCCAATCCGTTGATGATGATTCTGTCTTACAGTTAGTATTACCGGTAAGAACTTACGCATAAATAACAATTTAGATAGAAGTGGTTGTACATTTGATCACTTCTTTCTTTTTATAGAAGGAGGTAATCGCATGAGTTTTCTTGAAACAGAATATACATCCCATCATGATAGTAAATGCTTTGGTTTCTTTCTTCGTTATCATCGTAAGAAACAAAACCTGTCTTTGAACTATTTTGCGGATATGATTGGAATTACCCCATCTTTTCTAAGTGATATTGAACATGGTAAAAAGGATGTTGCGGAATATACAAAAAAGAAAATATTTCATGAACTCTTTATTGATCAGGAAAACTTATGAAAATCATGTGTGCAAGTTTGATATTGTTACTATACTACAAGCCATTTTAGAATTTGATATGTCGTTTCTTCATGAAG
>OLQS01001677.1_pt1 | contig 12360 bp, 8 predicted proteins | sample 1672291 | NCBI WGS metagenome assembly OLQS01 (sample SAMEA3136668, study PRJEB25190) | human gut metagenome | biome: human gut; feature: human-associated habitat; material: faeces | place: Austria | collected 2013
ATAATTGACGTTTCCTGTTCAGTTTTCAAAGACCGAAATTTCTATTTCGTGCGCCGCTGTTCCTCATCAGCGCTCGTATATAATACAACGAATCATACCCTATGTCAACAATAAATTTCATTTTTTTAATATTTTTATTTTCCAATGTATTTACCTCTAAAAGCTCGCTGCCTCCATATATAAGGAAGGCATATAAATAAACAGTCAACGTTCATATGTTTTCCAACACATATCTTATTTAACCTGAATAAATAAAAGATACAGCAATCCATATATTTCTCAAACGATATTCTCAATTTTCACATTCTATTCATTATCAAACATAGAGGGATATAAGAAAAAGGCTCACTGCTTTCGTTTATACACGATGGTAGTAATTCATAAAAGGAGAACTCAACACAATGAAATCATTTTTTATTTGAATTCTCCTTTTTGAATATACTTTAAAACAAGATAGAACATTTATTTTAAGAATTTTTTATTTCCTCAATATATAAGGATAGCAATGCCTCCTGATAACCACTGCATGCGTGCTTTTCAAGTTCTCTGCAAAGTGCCTGTAATTCTTCACTCCTGCAGTTTTGCAATGACAAGAGACGCTTTTCACGGATGGATGAGGTTGACATAATCCTATGATAATCCTCCACTGTACTTTTCCATAAATGCAGATCATCTTTATAACGCTGCTTTAGCCTATCCGCAATCAGAATTCCCTCAGGATCAAAGTCCCCTGCATAATACATGGGAATGTTACTTTTCTGTATGAGATCCAGCAATACATAGCCGCACAGATTTAGCTGACCATTTGTGCATACAAAGCCGATCTGTTCCTTGCCCAGCCTTTTTCCCTCCAAAAACAAAGAACGGAATACCGACGGATTCTCCACAATATAAACTGCCTTAATAGCGTCAGATATGTTATGGATTTGCTGCAGATTGTACAACGACACTGTCCATGCCTCATAGCGGTCAAAGAATCCTTTCCATGCCTCATGTACTTTTCCATCTCTGCCTTCTGCATTCAGATGCGCAATCATACAGCTGTTTGATAAATCATCTTTTAATAAACCGGCTTCATAATACAGCTTGTTCTTCTCTGCCAGCCTGAGACGGAATTCATCGCGGTCAATTATAACAACCGTTCCAGCTCCCAGATATTTGGCCGACTCGGCCGCGCACAGCCCGACCGGACCCGCGCCTATGACAGCGACACAGTCACCCTGATTTATATTGGCAATCTCAGCGCCCCAAAAGCCGCTGGAAAGAATATCCCCGGTAAATAGCGCCTGTTCATAGGTTACGGAGGCCGGAATCGGAGTAAGCCCCATATCCGCATAGGGGACACGGACGTATTCGGCCTGGCAGCCGTCTATCCTGCATCCCAGTTCCCATCCGCCGTGTTCACAGTTGTTGACAAACCCTCTTTTACAATAAAAGCAGGTTCCGCAGAATGTCTCGCAGTTGGCCGCCACACGCATGCCTGCACTCAGTTTAACCACCTCAGAACCTGTCTCAACCACCTCTCCCACAAATTCGTGGCCCAGTATAATTCCGGGTACGGCTCTCGGCACCGCCCCATTCCTGATATGGAGATCACTGGTGCAGATCGTGGAACGAACTACCCTGACAATGGCATCCTTCGGATCCCGGATAACAGGTACCGGCCGCTCTTCCAGGCGTACATCGCCAATACCGTGGTATACTGCGGCCTTCATGGAGACCGGCCTGTTATTGATAAATTCTTCTTTCATCTTTCCCCCCGTTCAACGATAACCTGTACGCTCCGTGCACGGGTCACCGTCATCAATAAAATCAGGGCAGGAAAGTCCTCATAAAAAGGAAGCTTTCCGCCCTGTTTCTATCTTATTCCCTGATACCGGCCCTGTACTTCTCCAGCAGCCTGTTAATGCGTCCCGTAGGGTTTAAAAGCTCGCTGAGAGATGCATCATGGTTCAGATTGTCAATAATCAACGCTATATATTTACTCATATCTACATCGATATAATACGGCCTTGAAAGCAGCTCCGGCGTCTGATAGATCAGGTTCGTAGTCAGAATCCGGTCAATCAGGCCATTGCCGTAATATTCGTCAAACTTCTGAAGCCCATTGGTAAAGAGGCCGAACGTAGAGCAGATAAATACCTTTCTCGCCTTTCTGTTCTTCAGTTCCTTAGCCACATCAAGCATACTCTCACCGGAAGAAATCATATCATCGACGATAATGACATCCTTGCCCTCCACGCTGGCGCCCAGGAACTCATGGGCCACAATTGGATTGCGTCCGCCTACGATCTTCGTATAGTCGCGGCGTTTGTAGAACATGCCCATATCCAGTCCCAGCACATTGGCAAAAAAGACGGCGCGGGACATACCGCCCTCATCCGGGCTGATAACCATCATATGATCGCTGTCAATCTCAAGCTCTTTCTCATGCTTTAAGAGATGTTTGATAAACTGATAAATCGGCTGTACGGTTTCAAATCCTTTTAACGGGATTGCGTTCTGAACACGCGGATCATGAGCATCAAAGGTGATGATATTCTCTACTCCCATGCTTACCAGCTCTTCCAGAGCCAGGGCACAGTCTAAAGACTCCCGTCCCGATCTCTTATGCTGGCGGCTCTCATAGAGGAACGGCATAATAACATTGACTCTCCTGGCCTTGCCTCCGACGGCGGCGATAATTCTCTTTAAATCCTGGAAATGGTCATCGGGTGACATATGGTTTACCATTCCGCACAGGGAATAGGTGAGACTGTAGTTACAGATATCTACCAGCAGATACACATCATCACCGCGAACGGAAGCGGAAATCCATCCTTTTCCTTCTCCTGAACCAAATCTCGGCGTACCGGCTCCGATTATATAGGTATCCCTCTGATAACCGGAAAATGCGATCGTAGCTTTATGCTCGCTCTCCCGCTCCCTTCTCCATGATACCAGGTAATCATCCACCTTTTTTCCAAGCTCCGCACATCCTTTGAGCGGAATCAGCCCAAGGGGGCCAACCGGGATCGTCTCAATGATTTTTTCTTCGTACAGCATCTCTTTCCTCCAGTAAATCAGTCTTTTCTATTCTTGAATTTTATCAGCCCGTCAAATATCAGCGGCGGCCTCACAAACATAATCATCGTCTCATTTATATCATTATGCACCTTATAAGTCAAGTAAATCAAGGGGACAGACGATTATTTGGCGTAACGGTTCAGCCATGATGTATTCCGCGGGGTGTTTTCGCTGTTTTTTCGAAAATCCCGAGTTGTGCGGCGCGACGCGATGAAAAATAAACTTTTCACCACAATCAACGGCGTTTTTTCCGTTTCTGTACATCATTTGTTACGGTTTAGCCGAAGGCTGAACTGTAACTATTTGGCAGCAGTAGTGGCAGCGGAAAGTCCACTCCTCCAAACCTCAGCTAAATTCCTTTTATTTTCCTTCCCTGGCCTCTTTGAGCTTCTTCCTAATCCGGATATCTTCGCCATAAAGAGGTATCACTTTATACTGACTGACAATTCTGGACATAATACGGTCCGTAAACTCATCACGCATTTCATTGACAGGCAGATTGGTGGATATAATCGTCCCTTTCTTCCGGCTCATTCTTTCATTGATCACATAGAATAGCTGGGATGTGGTGAATGTGTTGACCAGTTCTGTGCCCAGATCGTCGATAATCAGCAGATCACATTCCAGCAGATAGCGGGAGCGATCCCGGTCTTCATCCGTGGAGTCATTGGAAAAACGCTCCTTGGAAAATATCTCAAACATCTCTACCGCCTGAAGATATACGACGGAAAAACTTCGTTCGATCAGTTCCCTGGCAATGCAGTTGCTTAAAAATGTCTTACCCAGGCCCGTCTTGCCGGTAAAAAGTATGTTGTCCTTTTTCTGACCGAATGCGTCCACATACTGCCTGCATGTATCCACCACCTGGCGCATGTATTCCCTGGCCGTCTTGCCGCTTCGCCCGTCTATCTTCGTATCATCAAAATATTCATAGGAAAAATTATCGAAATTCTCACGCTTCAGTATTTCCCGGATATTGGACTGGGCATACAGAAGGTTAATTTCACGCTGGCGGAAGCAATGGCATTTCCTGCCGTTACTGTATCCTGTATCACGGCAGTCCGGACATTCATAATGCATCTCAAGATAGTCGTCAGGATAGCCGTAAGCCGCCAGCAGTACCTGCCGTTCTTCCCTAAGCCCGGCAATGGTCTTCCTGAGCTTTTCAACCGCCTCCCTGTCGCCATTTAATAACTGCTTCGCGCTTCTTACGGCGGCGGAACTTATCTCGTCATTCATCTCCCGGATAGCCGGAATCCTTTCATATACCTCTTTGGTACGGCGATCCAGTTCATGTTTGTTATTTAACTGTTTTTGGTTATAAATCCGCATGATTGAATCATACTGGGAATTGCTGAGTGCCATTTCCACCTCCTGCTTGCTGTACAGCCGGCATCCTGTGCTGTCCGCAGCACGGCTGAACCGTTACGCTCCGTTACTCACCCTTCTGTCCGGCATTGATCATATCCCAGACCATCTCGTCATAATCATATCCATGTTCCTCAAGATTATGGAAACGGTTCCCCGACCGGGCCGGACCGCTCCGGGCCGCTGCCAGGCCTTCCCCCGTTCCCCGGCCGCTCTTTTTCGATTTTGCCTGTTCCTGTTCCTTTCGTATCTTATCAAGAGCGGCAATATCGCTCATCGTCCTTACCCCTGCATCCTTCCAATCGGATAGAATCCTGTCTGCATACTGGAAGCTGGGATTATGTATCGTCTTAATGGTTCTGTTACAGGCCTCCACCACGATCTCTTTTGTGAAACCGTAGGTCCTGAACCACTTCTCCATCAATTCAAATTCGGAATCGGCCGGATTTCGTCCCGTCAGCCCCATGGCCTTCATAACAGCAAAGGATTCCTTGGAAAAGCTTCTGGAATACGCGCGCGCCTCCTCCACAGTCATGATATTCTTCTCATGCCAGCTGAGAGCTACTTTTTCTACATAGCGCAGGCTTGTATGCCCGTTCTGCGCACAGTATTCCACCAGGAATTCTATGAGTTCCGACGGCATATTCAAATTCTTGTATAGATTAACGAATACCTGACAGTCCACAGGCGTAAACGTTTTATTCAAATATTTCTGAGAAATATAAACCAGCTGGGTGAATGTCTCATCATCCGACAGCGATTCCAAATCGCATACGCAGGAAGCGCTTGTCTCCCGTGCCGCACGGCTTTCGGGGAGCTGCTGCACGGAGTTCTTGTCCTCTGCCTTTACAGCCTCCCTTACCCCCTCAGGCTCTTTCTTACGGGCGGCAGGCTCCTTTTCAAAGACCCCGGCTTTCTGCCAATAGGCAAAGGCCCGCCGTACATCAGCTTCCGTATGGTTCAGCGCGTCCGCCACCGCTTCCACCGTAATCTCCCCGCCCTCATGGCGGAGCAGGTACAGATAGACCTTAACGTATTCTCCGTTGGCATCTGCCATATACTGATCAATAAATTCATTGGCCACAACCGTTATCCCCGCAGAAAACCGGTTTTTAAAACTGAGCTCCATCCCCTCACCATTCCTCACTTAAATTGTCACCGTTCCGGACGAACCGCAACCTTAAAATCCACAAATTCACTATGCCTACATCATAACACAGGTCTTTCCAAAAGAAAATAGGCGGGGTTATCCACAGATATTGGTGTGGATAATGTGGATAATGTGGACACTATCGTTTGTTATCCACTCGATATATGAACTATTTTGTCGAAACCCTTGATTTATCAATGTTATTTGAATTTCATCCTCTATACACGTAGGGCAAAAAAAATCCACATAGCTTCTTTACATAAAATGTTGACAACTATGTGGATAATGTGGATAACTAGAGCCCCAACAGCTCTTCCCCAACCTTTACAATGTCTCCGGCCCCCATAGTTATCAACAAATCACCTTGTGTACAATTTTCCAAAATAAATTTTTCCATATCGTCAAATGTGGGCAGATACCAGGCATCGACTCCCTTTTCCTTTAAAAGCGCAACAATATCGGCAGAACTGACTCCCAGCGTGTCAGTCTCCCTTGCAGGATAGATATCAGTCAGCATAACGCAGTCTGCGAGGGAAAGAGCCTGTGCAAACTCCTTCATAAATGCTTTCGTCCTGGTGTAAGTATGCGGCTGGAAGGCACAGCAAATACGTTTATGCGGATAATTCTCAGCCGCTTTCAGTGTTGCCTCTATCTCCTGGGGATGATGGGCGTAGTCGTCGATAATCGTGATCCCTTTCAGCTCCCCCTTCTTTTCAAATCTTCTGTTAGTTCCTGTGAATTTCAAAAGTCCTCTGCCGGCAGCCTCCAGCCCGGCCCCGGACTCCATTGCCACTGCAATTGCTCCAAGGGCATTGTATACATTATGCTCCCCCTGGACTCCAAGACTGATCCGCTCCTTTTTCTCTCCTTTTATATAAAGATCAAAAGAAGGCCTTGCATATTCATCATACACAACCGCGTCAAAGCTGTAATCATTTTCCTTCGAATTTCCGAATGTAACAACCTTTCCGGCCGCACCGGCCGTCAGCTCCCGCCAGTTCTCTATGGTCCCGTTCATGATAATGGTTCCGTTCTCCGGTACTTTCTCAATAAACTGCCGGAACGAACGGCGGATATCATCGATATTTTTGAAGAAATCAAGATGGTCTTCTTCTATATTAAGTATAACTGCCATGGTCGGATAAAATGAGAGAAAGCTGTTCGTATATTCGCAGGCCTCCGTCACAAAAAATTCCGGACCGCCGACGCGGATATTGCCTCCGATAGAGTTTAAGATACCTCCAACCGATATGGTGGGATTGTTGTCTGCTTCCAGAAAGATCTCGGTTACCATGGACGTTGTTGTCGTCTTGCCGTGCGTCCCGGCGATAGCGATAGCTTCCCTGTAGTTCTTCATCATCTGGCCGAGAAGCTCCGCACGGCTCATCATAGGGATTCCCCGTCTTTTTACCTCCATGAACTCAGGATTATCCTCATGAATGGCTGCCGTATAGACAACCGCATCGATACCGTCTTTTATATTCTCAGCTTTCTGGCCGTAATAGACAACCGCGCCCTTCGCCTCCAGATGTCTGGTAAGCTCTGATTCATGGGCATCTGAACCGGATATTTTAAACCCTTCGTCCATTAAAATTTCTGCCAGCCCGCTCATACTGATTCCACCGATGCCGACGAAATGAACTGACTGTGGTTTTGTAAAATCAATCTGATACATGTTATTTTCCACCTTTATTCTCTATATTCTGCAGCCCCTATATATAATGTATATGCCGTATTGATGTCCATTGCCGCCGGGCGCATTTACCCGTTTTCCGGCATTACTTTTATTTAACTTCTTTTGATGGGAATTGTCAAGATTTTGTTAGTGCCGTCAGAATATGATGGTTACAGTTCAGCCTTCTGCTAAACCGTAACAAATGATGCACAGAAACGGCAAAAAAACGCCGTTGATTGTGGTGAATAGTTTACTTTTCATCACGTCGCTCCGCGCACAGTTCACCGTCATCAATAAAAAGGCCCGGAAAGGCAGTAAACCTTTTCCGGGCCAATTCGGCTTATCAGTTCAGCCGTCTGTCATCTGGCAGCCGCATTTCCAGCACATCTGCCAAATAAAATATTTTTATACCGTTCCAGAGCTAAGAGCAGGATATTGCCCAGAACTCCGATAGCCAGAATCTCACCGATTCCCACCGTCACCATGGCAACCGGAATTAAATCCGGCGAGCCATACGCAAAGCGGAGAACCCATGGAATGATGGCAGTGTTGGCCGCTATCGGCGGCAGGCATACAAGCCACTTGTTCCCGCGCAGCCCATAGGAACCTGCTGCCCCGATTAACGTCGCCAGGCTGCCAAACACGATATCGAGCGGCGCTGCCCCGCAGAGCAGGTTGGACAGCAGGCAGCCGATAAACACGCCGGGCACCGCTGCCGGTGTGAAGAAAGGCAGGATGCACAGTGCCTCGGCAATCCGGAACTGCACCGGTCCGAAGCTGATTGGTGCGAATACCAGTGTCAGCACGGTATAAATCGCCGCGATTACTGCACCGTAAGCCACAAAGTAAACGGTTTTGTTGTTTTTCTCTCTCATATTCAGTTGTCTCCTTTAGTTTTGTTTTACAAGTGGAAGGTCTCGAACACTTGGGTTGGTTGTGCAGGAATCCCGGCTTGTATACGGACGGAATACTGCGACCTTATTGCAGTTGCTACTATAGCATATTAGGAAATGAAACGCAAGTATGAGTCTGCAATTGTATATAAAAAGCTGCGGACACGGAGGAGAGTCTGCCGTGCCCGCGGATTGTTACCACACTTATCTATGTTTGAATAATCCTGCAAGCTTCTCCATCGTCTTTGAAGGCGGCACTGCCTCCTCCCCTGAATCGGGGGCATCCCTGATTACATCCTCATATACATAATCCCTTGATACAGTGCGCGGCCGTTTCATCATATATTTGATAAAACCGACGAGCATGATGACAGCAAGAAATGTAATCGGCATTCCGCAAAAGGACTTTACAATCTTGATTCCTTCTATGCCTCCTGAAAGTGTGAAGACCAACGCCACTGCCATGAGCAGGATTCCCCAGAAGAACTTAATGCCTGCCGGAGGTTCCTCGGATTCGGAGGCCTCTTTCAAGGACATGCTGGAGAGGGTTCCCACCATCGAGTTAGCCTGGGTAACCAGGGAAATAGCGATGATCAGCAGCATAAATGCCTTCATGATTGTGGACAGGGGCATATTGCCGAATACGGCAAGTGTCAGGGCTTCCGCTCCGCTTGCCTGATAAATGGAGTAGTAATCAATTCCCTCGAAAAACTGTCCATGAAGTACGGTTCCTCCAAAAATCGAGAACCAGACGAAGCCGAATACGGCCGGCATCAACCAATTGACGACAACGAACTCTCTGAGCGTCCTGCCATATCCCATACGGACAAAGAACAAACCCAACATCGGGCCGTACGCCAGCCAGTCCACCCACCAGTACATATCCCACCACTGCGGCCACAATTCTCCGTTCGGGAAAGGTGAAGTATAGGTCATCGCTTCCAGAAGGTTGCTCAGATAAGCGCCCAAAGACTGCGTCATCAGGTTGAGCGTGTAGCCGATGGGACCGACCAGCAGCATAAATCCGAGTAATATAAAATAGAACTGTGTATTTTTGTCACCCAGCCAGGTGATTCCCTTCTTTAATCCGCTGATACCAGTAGACATATAGGCCGCAAACAATGCAATGCCCAGGCTGATATATACGGCAGAACTGGGTTGTATTCCCGTTGCCAGATTCACTCCCTGGGACAGTTGGAGTACTCCGTACCCGAGTCCGCCCGACACAGCGCCAACCAGTGCAAATACAGTAAGCACATCGACTGCCAGCGCCCATTTGCTCGTCAGGAACTTTCTGCCGAAAACAGGCACCAGGCCGGAGCTGACTTTATACGGCAGCTTCATGTTGTGGCAGACATATGCCAATACCACGCCGAAAGCCACACAGCTTGCATAAGGCGTCAATGTCCAGTGCAGGAAGACAGTCCTCATCCCCCAGAGAATCGCCTCATTGCTGCCTGGTACATAGCCGAAGCTGGGAGCCGGCTCCATCGCAAAGATCAGAGGTTCGGCAGCCCCCCAGAATACGACTCCCGCTCCGATTCCGGTCGTGAGCGATACGCCAAACCACTGCCAATAGCTCATTTTCGGTTTGGCATTCGGTCCGCCCAGCCTGATTCTTCCCACCGGATGAAAGATTACGACTGCTACAAAAAGAATGAAAAACAGCATTGCCAGGCTGACGAACCACCCCATATTGTACATCATAACCTCGAACGCTTTTGTAAGTGTGGCTATAAAGCCAGCCGAATCGACAAACCCTATTACGACTAAAAAGATAAAAATAACCCCCGGTATTAAAATAATTGGTGCTCTCAATGCATACTTTGGCTTCAATGATATCTTCTCCTTTCCTGTCCTTCCCCAACACTAATTTTACATGAATCAAATTTTATAAATCAAGTCCCATTTTTACGTCTTTGTTTTAGTCCACTTCTAAGTCTAGTCTAATTTTAGTCTTGTTATAATTCTTGTTTCAGTCCTGTCTCAATAGATTCAGTTTCGGCTGACCTCCGTTCCTCCGGGTGCCCGTTAGTGTATTTACGCTTCTCTCACGGTATCCCGATATTTTAATTTGATTGTAACGATTTTAAGCATCCTGAAATGTGCAGGATCTCGTTATTTTTTTACCATTCCTCAGGTCTTCCTGATGCGCCAGGCGGAGCATCAGTTTTCTTCTGTCCTTCTGATAAAGGAGCAGGCTCACAATTGCCGTGTTACCATCTGTGCAGGGAAATGTCCACCAAACGGCAGAAAGTCCCCAAAATGATAACAGCCAGGCCAACGGCGCAAACAGTATTACCTGGCGCAGGATTGTGAGGAAGATACTTTGCAGTTCCAATTTTCGGCGGCGGCACCGGCAATTCCCATATCAAGACCAAAGATAAAAAGGGGATTCCCGCTGACGGTCGGTAAAATCGCAGCGGGAACATGGGTGGGGAATATATTAAATGTAACTGGCAAGAGGATCAAGCCTGGGATAAACTTTCTGGAGATAAATTATCCGGAGAGGTTCCGTGTCTATTCTGCATCCATATAAGGATATCGGTAATCTTCCGGCGGGCAGAAGTTTTCTTTTACCGTCTGCGGGCTCATCCAGCGGATCATGTTCAGGATACTGCCTGCCTTATCGTTTGTACCTGAGCCGCGGGCGCCGCCGAACGGCTGCTGGCCGCACAAAGCCCCAGTTGGTTTATCATTGATACAGAAGTTTCCGGCGGAGTGACGCAGACGCTCTTCCAAATCTGTAATCTGCGCACGGTTTTCACTGAAGACGGCTCCGGTCAGGGCGTAAGCAGAAGAATTTGCACAGTGATCCACCATTGTGTCATACTCGTCTTCTCCGTATACATATACCGTTAACACTGGTCCAAAAAGCTCTTTAATCATAGTTACATAATTCACGTTTCTGGCCTGAATCAGAGTTGGATAAACAAACCATCCCTTGCTGCCGTCATAGCCGCCGCAAAGCACGTCGGCATCCGGAGATTCCTTGGCTGCATCTATGTAGCTGGTAATCTCCTCGAACGCGTTTTTATCAATAACCGCTCCGAAGAAATTAGTAAAGTCTGCAATATCTCCAACCTTAATCGTGGCGATTTCATTCAAAAGCTTTTCCTTAACCTCCGGCCATATCCTCTGAGGAATATAGCAGCGGGACAACGCAGAACACTTCTGACCGGAGTACTCGTAAGCTCCGCGGATCATAGCGGTTACAAGAGCGTCGATGTTAGCGCTTTCCGTGGCAAAGATGTAGTCCTTTCCGCCTGTCTCACCTACCAATCTCGGATAGCTGCGGTAATTGCTGATGTTGTTTCCGATATTTTTCCAGATATCTTTAAATACTTCGGTTGAACCGGTAAAATGGAAACCGGCCATTCGGTAATCACTCAGTACGTATTTACTGATGTCGGAGCCGCGGGACGGAACAAAGTTGATAACACCGGCCGGCACACCGGCTTCCACAAAAGCTTTCATGATGTAATAGCTGGCCAGGACTGCCGTTGTAGCCGGTTTCCAAACCACAACATTACCCATTATAGCCGGAGCAGCCGGTAAGTTGCCGCAGATAGAAGCGAAATTGAATGGCGTAACAGCACAGACAAAACCTTCGAGCGGACGATACACAACACGGTTAAATACGCCTGGTGTGCATTTCGGCTGCTGGCTATACAGATTATCGGCAAAGTGAATACCGTAGCGTATCAGATCGCACAGTTCATCGGGTGCGTCGCATTCTGCTTCCCAGGCTGTCTTGCTCTGGCCGAGCATAACAGCGGCAGAAATGATGTAGCGGTATTTACCTTCAATCAACCCTGCGGCTTTTTCAAAGATAGCAAAGCGATGCTCGCGCGGAAGCGCTTCCCACTTTGCTTTTGCTGCCATTGCAGCTTCCACGGATTCTTTCAGCAATTTTTCGTCTGCCTGGCTGCACTGTGCCAGAATCATTGAATGGTTGTGCGGCGCTGCCACCGGTACGCGTTTTTCGGTATAAATCTCTTTACCGTTTATGATGACCGGAATTTCAATTGTAAGAGCGCTCTGGCGGGCAAGTTCTTTTTTCAGTTCTTCCCGTTCTTTCATTCCCGGAGCCATGGAGCATGCAGGTACGTTATCAGGCATTGGTGCGTGAAAATGACAATTCATAAGAAATCCTCCTCGTATAATAAGTTTGTAAGCAAGAAAAACCGCTTACAGACTTATTCTTT
>OLQS01001687.1_pt1 | contig 12326 bp, 9 predicted proteins | sample 1672291 | NCBI WGS metagenome assembly OLQS01 (sample SAMEA3136668, study PRJEB25190) | human gut metagenome | biome: human gut; feature: human-associated habitat; material: faeces | place: Austria | collected 2013
GTGTATCGGCTGTCATGAAATGAAAAGCAAGCGGGATATGATTCGGGTCATAAAAACGGCGGAAGGTGAAATATGCCTGGATGGGACCGGACGGAAGAACGGACGGGGCACTTATATCTGTCCGGATATGGAATGTCTGACACAGGCAGTAAAGAGCCGGGGGCTGGAACGGTCGCTGAAAACCGCCATACCGGAATCCATATTTGATGCGCTGAAAGAGGAGATGAGCCATATTGACAAAAAATAAAGTGATGTCTTATCTCGGCCTGGCGACCCGTGCAGGCAAAGTGCAGAGCGGTGAGTTTTCCACGGAGAAAGCGGTGAAGGGCGGCATGGCCCATTTAGTCATCGTCTCGGAGGAAGCGTCGGGAAATACGAAGAAGATGTTTACCAATATGTGTACTTACTATGAAGTTCCAATCTACTTTTTCGGAAAAAAGAGCGAGCTCGGCCATGCGATGGGAAAGGAAATGAGAGCTTCCCTTGTCATGATGGACGCGGGGTTCGCAAAAGCAGTCGTGAAACTATTGAATACAAATGGAGGTAGTAAGTATGAGAGTATATGATCTGGCAAAAGAACTGGGAAAAGACAGCAGTAAAGAGATACTGGATATCCTGGAAAAGCACGATATAAATTTAAAAAGTTCATCCAATATAACGGATGACCAGGCGTCTATCGTCAGAAAAGCGATGGGCGGCGCTGCAAAAAGCAGCGAGGGAAGGCAGAACGCACCGGCCCCGGCAAAACCGGCAGGTGAAGATTCAGCTAAAACAGAAGGTTCGGCAGAGCCGCACAAGAAGAAAATAGCAGCAGTTTTCCGTCCCCAGAACGCGCAGATGAAGCCGCAGCGTCCACAGGGTCAGGGAAACCGCGATGGAAGACCGCAGGGTCAGGGAAGCCGCGACGGAAGGCCACAGGGCCAGGGAAGCCGCGACGGAAGACCGCAGAGTCAGGGAAACCGTGACGGAAGACCGCAGAATCAGAGCGGCATCAATGAGCAGAGAACCGCGGGAAACACCACCGTATCCGGTCAGAGTGTCCAGCCGCGTGAGGCAGCAGACAACGCGGTAAAACCGCAGCAGACACAGGCAGCGCAGAGCCAGACGACACCGGTTTTACCGGGCCAGGGCCAGACTCCTCAGGCGCCGGCTTCTGCTAGTCCGTCACCGCAGGCTCAGCCTCCGCAGACAGACGCACGTACCGGCCAGGATTCATCTGCAAGACCGCAGAGCCAGGGCTACCAGGGAAACCGTGACGGAAGACCGCAGGGCCAGGGCTATCAGGGAAACCGCGACGGAAGACCGCAGGGCCAGGGTTACCAGGGAAACCGCGACGGAAGACCGCAGGGCCAGGGCTACCAGGGAAACCGCGACGGAAGACCGCAGGGCCAGGGCTATCAGGGAAACCGTGACGGAAGACCGCAGGGCCAGGGTTACCAGGGAAACCGCGACGGAAGGCCGCAGGGCCAGGGCGGTTATCAGGGAAACCGCGATAATCGCGGAGGCAGACCGCAGGGACCGGGAGGACGTCCGGGAGCAGGAAGAGACGGCGGAGCAAAATCCTTTGACACGCCGATTCAGGCAAAGCCAACGAGCAACAGAGGCAATAAAAACGCATATAAAAACGACAGATTTGATAAGAGAGACAAGGATGACGATGCAAAGAAGCAGCTGGGTAAGGGCGGCAAGTTTAAAGCGCCGATCCAGCCGCCGGTACACGAGGAACCCAAGGTAGAGGTCGTTAAGACAATCGTCCTTCCTGAGATTTTAACAATCAAGGAATTAGCGGAGAAGATGAAGCTTCAGCCTTCAGCAATCGTTAAGAAGCTGTTCCTGCAGGGAAAGATCGTAACCCTGAATCAGGAGATTGATTTTGATCAGGCCGAAGAGATCGCCATGGAATACGAAGTTCTCTGCGAAAAAGAAGTGAAGATAGACGTTATTGAAGAACTCTTAAAAGAGGAAGAGGAGAACGAGGCCGATATGGTCGCCAGACCTCCGGTAGTCTGCGTAATGGGTCACGTAGACCATGGTAAAACCTCTCTTCTTGATGCGATTCGTCAGACCAATGTGACATCCAGAGAAGCCGGCGGCATCACTCAGCATATCGGTGCCTACATGGTGGAAATCAATGGACAGAAGATCACCTTCTTAGACACCCCGGGCCATGAGGCATTTACGGCCATGCGTATGAGGGGGGCACAGTCTACTGATATCGCAATCCTGGTAGTTGCGGCGGACGACGGCGTGATGCCGCAGACCGTAGAGGCGATCAACCATGCGAAGGCGGCAGGCGTAGAGATTATTGTGGCAATCAATAAGATCGATAAGCCAAGTGCCAACATCGACAGAGTAAAACAGGAATTATCCGAATATGAACTGATTCCGGAGGACTGGGGCGGCAGCACGGTATTCGTACCGGTATCCGCGCATACGAAGGAAGGAATTCCGGAGCTTCTGGAAATGATCCTTTTAACCGCAGAGGTGAAGGAACTGAAAGCCAATCCGAACAGAAATGCCAGAGGTTTGATCATCGAGGCAGAGCTTGACAAGGGAAAAGGCCCGGTTGCCACCGTTCTGGTACAGAAGGGCGTTCTCCACGTGGGAGATACCGTCGCTGCCGGTTCCTGCTACGGAAAAGTCCGCGCCATGATGGATGACAAGGGCCGCAGAGTCAAAGAGGCCGGTCCATCCACACCGGTAGAAATTCTTGGACTTAACGATGTTCCAAACGCAGGCGAAGTTCTGGTAGGTACTGTGAACGAGAAGGAAGCGAGAAACTTCGCAGAGACATTTATCTCTGAAGGCAAGAATAAATTACTGGAAGATACAAAAGCTAAGTTATCACTGGATGACTTATTCAGCCAGATCAAGGCCGGCAACATTAAGGAACTGCCGATCATCGTCAAAGCTGACGTACAGGGTTCTGTGGAAGCAGTGAAGCAGAGTCTTGTGAAGCTGTCCAATGAAGAGGTTATGGTAAAAGTAATCCACGGCGGTGTCGGCGCCATCAACGAATCCGACGTATCTCTGGCTTCCGCTTCCAACGCCATCATCATCGGCTTTAACGTAAGACCGGATGTGACGGCGAAGTCCATAGCGGAGCGCGAGAAAGTGGATATGAGACTTTACAAGGTAATCTATCAGGCAATTGAGGATGTGGAAGCGGCCATGAAGGGCATGCTGGATCCGATCTTTGAAGAGCAGGTGATCGGCCACGCCATTGTGCGTCAGACCTTCAAGGCTTCCGGCGTTGGTACGATCGCAGGTTCCTATGTCATGGATGGTAAGTTCCAGAGGGGCTGCAGCGTACGTATTACACGTGCCGGAGCGCAGATTTACGATGGACCTCTGGCTTCCTTAAAGAGATTTAAGGATGACGTGAAGGAAGTGGCGACAGGTTATGAGTGTGGTCTTGTATTTGAGAAGTTTAACGACATCCAGGAAGACGACATGATTGAAGCATACGCAATGGTAGAGGTTCCCCGCTAGGTCTTAAGCGGAAGCCGGGGAATCCCGCCGGATGGCGGAGCGGCAAAACGAAAGGAATAACATGCGTAAAAACAGTATAAAGAATACAAGAATCAATATGGAGGTTCAGAGAGAACTGAGCGAGATTATCCGCCTGGAGATCAAGGACCCCAGAATTCACCCCATGACGACGGTGGTTGCCGTCTCGGTGACTCCGGACTTAAAATTCTGCAAGGCATATATCAGTATTTTAGGCGACGAGGAGGCCGGCAAGGCGACCATCGAGGGATTAAAGAGCGCGGAGGGCTATATCCGCCGCGAGCTGGCCAGAAGAGTAAATTTACGGAATACTCCGGAGATCAAATTTATTCTGGACCAGTCCATCGAATATGGGGTAAATATGTCGAAGCTGATTGACGAGGTAACGAAAGATATCAAAGAGTAGGAGGTGTTTCCATGAGCTTTTTTGATACCATGCTTGAAGGTGTTGAGACGATGGCCATCATGGGCCATATTCGCCCCGACGGGGACTGTATCGGATCCTGTCTGGCAGCGTACAATTACCTGGAAGAACATTATCCTGATGTCCGAGTGACCGTCTTTTTAGAGGAACCCTCCATAAAATTCGGTTATTTAAAGAATATCGGCCGTATCTGCAGTGACTTTTCAGTGGAGGCGGAGTTTGATCTCTGCCTCTGCTTAGACTGCAGCGATGTGCTCCGCTTCGGTGAGGCGGTGCGGTACTTAAACAGCGCCAAAAAGAGTGTCTGCGTGGACCATCATGTGACCAATACAGGGTTTGCGGGACAGAATATCGTGGAGGCAGGGGCCAGCTCCACCTGCGAGGTTCTCTTCGGTCTGCTGGATGAAGAGAAGATAAGCAAGGCGGTGGCGGAGTGTATTTACACAGGTATCATCCATGACACCGGTGTGTTTAAATACGACTGTACCTCTGCAAAGACCATGGAAATAGCAGGAAAGATGATGGCGAAGGGAATCGATTTCCCCCATATCATCGACAATAGCTTTTACCGGAAAACGTACATCCAGAATCAGATTCTGGGGCGTGCGCTTTTGGAGAGTATTACGTTCCTGGATGGCCGCTGTATCTTCAGCGTCATTCACAAGAGGGACATGGAGTTCTACGGCGTGACCAGCGCCGATATGGATGGAATTATCGATCAGCTGAGGATTACGGAGGGTGTGGAGTGCGCGATTTTCATGTACGAGACGGCCTGCCGTGAATACAAGGTGAGTCTGCGTTCCACCAACGATCTGGATGTGAGTAAGATCGCCGTGTATTTCGGCGGCGGCGGCCATGTGAAGGCGGCGGGCTGTACGATGGCCGGAAGTGTTCACGATGTCGTCAACAACTTATCCGCACGGATTTCAGCACAAATAAATGGAGATACTTAAAGATGGCAGACGGTATCATCAATGTATACAAGGAAAAAGGCTATACCTCTCATGACGTTGTTGCGAAAATGAGAGGTATTTTAAAACAGAAAAAAATCGGACATACCGGTACGCTGGACCCCAATGCGGAGGGTGTGCTCCCGGTCTGTCTTGGAAACGGCACAAAGCTCTGCGATATGCTGGCTGACCGGACGAAGACGTACCGCGCCGTGCTGCTGCTGGGTCTTGAGACCGATACACAGGACACGACAGGGGTGACGCTCGCTGAGTATCCGGTAAGCGTGACGGAGGAAGAGGTGAGAGCGGCAGTCTTAAGCTTTCAGGGCGATTACGAACAGGTACCGCCCATGTACTCCGCGTTGAAGGTGGACGGGAAGAAGCTCTATGAGCTGGCCCGCGCCGGGAAAGAAGTGGAACGGAAGGCGAGGCCGGTGAAGATCCTGGATATCTGCGTGGAGGAGACCGCCCTGCCCCGTGTAACCATGACGGTGTCCTGCACGAAGGGAACCTATATCCGCACACTCTGTTATGATATCGGACGAAAGCTGGGCTGCGGCGGCTGTATGGAATCTCTCTTAAGGACGAGAGTCGGACAGTTTGAATTGAAGGACAGCCTGACGCTTTCCGAGATTGAAAGGCAGAGAGACAGCGGCGGACTTGCGGATCACATTCTTTCTGTCGACGCAGTGTTTCAGGATTATCCGGCTCTCACGATGAAAGAAGAGTTTGACAGGCTGGTCCATAACGGCAATGCGTTCCGCCGCAGTCAGGCGGTAGGGGACTTCCCTGTGCAGGGCAGCCCGGTCAGGGTCTACGACAGTCAGGGGCGATTTATCGGGATCTATGCCATGGACAGAGAGAAACATGTACTGAAGCCTCAGAAGGTTTTTCTGGGAGGAAACAAATGATGGAATATATAACCGAAACAACGGATTTTCAGATTCAGGAGCCCTCAGTCGTGACCATCGGAAAGTTTGACGGACGCCACAGAGGGCATCAGAAGCTGTTAAAGCAGATGCTGGAGGTGAAGGCGGAGCGCGGTCTCAAGACGGCCGTATTTACCTTCGACATGACGCCGGGAAGCCTGGTGGCGGGAAAACAGCAGACAGTCATCACCACCAATTTAGAAAGACGGAATAATCTGGAAAAAATCGGCATAGACTATTTAGTGGAGTATCCGTTTACGGAGGAGACGGCCCATATGGCGCCGGAGGACTTTGTGCGGGACATCCTGGTTTCGCGTATGCACGCCAGGGTCATTGTCGTCGGAACGGACTGCTCTTTTGGCTATAAGGGGGCGGGCAATGCAGACTGTCTCGAGGCGTGGAAGGCGAAGTACGGGTATGAGCTGATCGTCATCCGCAAGGAACGGGACGACAACCGGGATATCAGCAGTACCTATGTGAGGGAAGAGCTGGATGCCGGAAATATCGTGAAGGCGAACGAGCTTCTCGGAGAGCCGTATGCCATCCACGGAATGGTAGTGCATGGAAATCATATCGGGGGAAGCGTCCTGGGATTTCCAACGGCCAACATTCTGCCGCCGCCTGAAAAACATCTGCCGACATTTGGCGTTTACGTGTCAAAGGTCTATGTAGAGGGTACTTATTACGGGGGAGTGACGAACATCGGAAGGAAGCCGACGGTGAGCGGAGAATCCCCTGTGGGAGCGGAGACGTTTCTGTATGGTATAGACCAGGATATTTATGGGAAGAATATAGAGGTACAGCTGCTTAGCTTTATACGCCCGGAGAAGAAATTCGACGGACTTGAGCAGCTGAAGGCGCAGATAGGAAGAGACAGGGATTACGCTCTGGCGTATTTGAAGAACCTGTCGGATCAGCAGATTACTCATTTATCATAAACAGATACAGCAAAACAGAATAATAACTTGCGAAGGAATGTGCATAATGACTGACAAAGCATGGAAAATGCTGGGCTTTTGCCTGGCCTGCGGCAGTGCCGTGGTCCTGGGGACAGCAGATGTACAGGCGGCGAAGCCGGAACCTTCCTACACGTCCGGAACCTCAGTTGCGGGATTCGGGACGGCCATGGACAGGCATCTTAAGTCTGTGGAGGAAAAGGGAAGTCAGGCGGCGCCTGCCGCTCTTACGCAGGAAAAAGTGGTGTTTGGAACCTTTCGTGATATTTTTAAGAACCTTGGCGTAGCCATGGTGGAGGATTCCTTAAACATCAGAAAAGAACCAAAGAATGACGCGGAGATTGTTGGAAAGATGGAAAGCCATGCCGGATGCAGCGTGCTGGGGATGGAACATGGCTGGTATAAGATAAGATCGGGCCAGGTGACCGGTTACGTCTCGGGTAAGTATCTCGCCGTGGGACAGGCTGCCAGAGCATCGGCCTATTGCGATATGAAGCTCATGCTCCGTGTAAATACGGATACCCTGAGGGTCCGGAGCGCTCCGGATACGGATTCTGAGATTCTGGGACGGATTCACGAGGGAGAGACGTATGATTACCTCTCCAGAGCGGGAGGCGGCTGGATTAAGATCCGCTACGGGGAACAGGAGGGTTACGCCTGTGTGCCGGGCAATGCGGTGGTGGCCTATACCATACCGGAGGCGGAAAAAACAGAGAATTCCCTTCGCCGGCAGGTGGTGAACTACGCCGTGCGATTCGTCGGCAATCCTTACCGGTGGGGAGGGACAAACCCCAATACGGGAGCTGACTGTTCCGGTTTCGTGCAGTATGTCATGGAACACGCCGCCGGCATTCATTTAGACAGAACCTCCAGGGAACAGTCGGCGGAGGGGATGGCAGTCTCTTCCAAAGCCATGCAGCCGGGTGATTTACTGTTTTATGCCAGCGGCAGCACCATCGATCATGTCGCCATGTACATCGGAGGCGGAAAAATCGTCCATGCGGCCAACCGGAGAAGCGGCATTAAGATATCAGCCTGGAATTACAGGCAGCCGGTGACCATACGGAGAGTGATCCCGTAGCAGGAGAGGACGCAGAGGAGACGTGGCCATGGCTGGAGGAGGCTTCCATAAATCGGGCAGAAAACGGACAGGAAAAACTGGGTATCAGCTTTTCCTGTCCGTTATTTTGAATTTTTTACTCTTCTGCGGATTCTGTATTTAAATGATGCAATGCCTGGAGCAACTGCTCCTCTGTCCAGCCGGAACACTTTCCCTGATATGGACAGTCAGAGCAATTTTCACTTAGCATACAGGCGGCGTATGCCCTTAAAAGAATCACTGCTTGATCTGTAGTCACGATTCCGTCTGCCCCCATAATTAATCATATTGATAGTATAACCAATATTCGTATTTTATGCGGGCGGCAGGATCACTGAAAAATTTATTTTTCCTGATTTTTCAAAGCAGCTTCGATGAATCCTGAAAATAACGGATGCGGGCGGTTTGGCCTGGATTTAAATTCCGGGTGGGCCTGTGTGGCGACGAACCAGGGATGATCCGGAATCTCAACCATCTCGACGATCCGTCCGTCCGGGGAGATGCCGGACAGCTTCATACCGTGTTCCGTCAAGGCCTGGCGGTAATCGTTGTTGACCTCATAGCGGTGGCGGTGACGTTCGTGAATCGTTTCCTGTCCGTACAGCTCATAGGCTTTGGAGGTTTTGTCCAGGATGCAGGGATAAGAACCGAGACGCAGGGTTCCGCCGATATCCTCGACGCCGTTCTGGTCCGGCATCAGATGGATGACCGGGTGGCTGGTGTCAGGATCCAGTTCCGCGGTGTGGGCGTCACGGTAACCAACGACATCGCGGGCAAATTCCACAATGGCCATCTGCATTCCGAGACACAGGCCGAGGAACGGGATTCCATGGGTGCGAGCCCAGCGGATTGCGGAGATTTTCCCTTCAATCCCTCTGCTTCCAAAGCCGCCGGGGACGAGGATGCCGTTGACACCGTCGAAGATTTCGGCGGCGTTCCTGTCGTTTACCGTCTCAGAGTCAACCCAGCGGATCGATACGCTGGCATGGTTTGCCACCCCGCCGTGCTTCAGCGCTTCCACAACGGAGATGTAGGCGTCATGCAAGGAGATGTACTTGCCGACAAGAGCGACCGTTACCTGCTTTTGCGGGTGTTTCCAGCTTTCAATCATGGAGCTCCATTCGGTTAAATCTGGTTCGGGACATGGAATCCGAAGGCTTTCACAGGCAACCTCGGCCAGATGCTCCTGTTCCATTACTAATGGGAGCTCATAGAGCACCTCTACATCCAGATTCTGGAGTACGTGATTTTTCGGAACGTTGCAGAACTGGGCGATCTTGCTGCGGATTCCGTCGTCGAGGGGAAGCTCGGAACGGCAGACGATGATGTCCGGCTGGATTCCCATACCCTGCAAATCCTTGACGCTGGCCTGGGTGGGTTTTGTCTTTAATTCTTCGGATACTTTTAAATAAGGGACTAATGTCACGTGGATCAAAATGGCGTTTTCACGGCCTACATCGTGCTGGAACTGACGGATTGCCTCCAAAAACGGCTGGCTCTCGATGTCACCGACGGTGCCGCCGACCTCGATGATGGCGATCTCCATGTCATCCGATTCCTGGGAGCCCTCCTTGCCGGAGCCGTTCTGTCCCACGCCCCATGAGGCCGGTTCGCCATCCGGAAGAGTCCGTTCTCCGCTGCGGTGAAAGCGGCTCTTGATTTCGTCGGTGATGTGGGGGATCACCTGAACCGTGCCTCCGCCGAAGTCTCCGCGGCGTTCCTTTGTCAGAACGGTCCAGTATACCTTTCCGGTGGTGACATTGGAATTTTTTGTCAGATTTTCATCGATAAACCGTTCATAGTGACCTAAATCCAGGTCCGTTTCCACGCCGTCCTCGGTGACAAATACCTCACCGTGCTGGACCGGATTCATGGTGCCGGGGTCGATGTTGATGTAGGGATCGAATTTCTGCATGGTGACGTGATAGCCGCGTGCTTTTAACAGGCGGCCAAGGGATGCTGCGGTGATGCCTTTGCCAAGACCGGACACGACGCCACCGGTGACAAATACGTATTTCACTGGCATAAAAATGGTACCTCCTTGAGTGTTTTTGGGGATGTGTCATTCAATAAAAACGATATTATACAACTAATTATTTCAGAAATCCACCGTTTCATGAAAAAACTTTCGATTATTAAGTGTAAAATTTGTCTTAAAATGGCATGGAATGCAGATCTCTTTATAAGGATTTTATAATTCTTTTCTTGATTTATGGAGAGACTGACACTATAATGATATAGAATGGGTATAGAATATCCGGATTGGAGAATTTACGCATATGGATAACAACAACAATCAGAATAATAACAGTAAGATGCCAAAGAACGCACAGGTGATTATTGCATGGGTGATTACTTTTTTAATTGCGGTGGCAGGGCTGTCCTATTTGCACAACGCACTCTCCGCCAGAACTACGGAAGAGCTCAGCTATGATACATTTATGAACATGGTGGATGAGAAGCAGGTAGAGGCTGTAAGCGTGGAGGATTCCAGAATTACAATTGAGCCGAAGAAGACCTGGGAAGGCTACATGCCCGGGAAGACATATTATACCGTGCGAATGGATAATGACCTGACTCTGGCGGAGAGACTCCGGGCAGCCGGCGTTGATACGCACAGGATCCGGAAAGACGGAAACTTTATTATCCAGACCATTGTCAGCTATCTGCTGCTGTTTGGCCTGATGGGAATTTTACTTAACTTTATGATGCGCCGTGTCGGCGGAGGCGGCGGTATCATGGGCGTGGGAAAGAGCAACGCCAAGGTATACGTGCAGAAAGAGACCGGAGTTACGTTCCGCGATGTAGCCGGTGAAGACGAGGCAAAGGAGTCGCTGACGGAGATCGTCGACTTCCTCCATAATCCCGGCAAATATACGAAGATCGGCGCCAAGCTGCCGAAGGGAGCCCTGCTTGTGGGCCCTCCCGGTACAGGTAAGACGCTGCTTGCAAAGGCGGTGGCAGGAGAAGCAAATGTTCCATTTTTCTCAATGTCAGGTTCTGAATTTGTTGAAATGTTCGTCGGTATGGGTGCTTCTAAGGTAAGAGATCTTTTCAAGCAGGCAAATGAAAAAGCTCCTTGTATCGTGTTCATTGATGAGATCGATACGATTGGTAAGAAAAGAGATAATGCCGGATATGGAGGAAATGATGAGCGTGAGCAGACGCTGAACCAGCTTTTGACGGAGATGGATGGATTTGATGCATCCAAGGGTGTTGTGATTCTTGCAGCAACGAACCGTCCCGACAGTCTTGATCCGGCACTTTTAAGACCGGGAAGATTTGACCGGCGGATTCCGGTGGAACTTCCTGACCTGAAAGGAAGAGAAGAAATCCTGAAAGTTCATGCGAAAAAGGTCAGACTGGGAGATGACATTGACTTTAACGCGATCGCAAGAGCAGCATCCGGGGCATCCGGAGCGGAGCTGGCGAATATGGTGAATGAAGCGGCATTGCGGGCGGTTCGTGAGAACCGGAAGTTTGTAACACAGGCGGATCTTGAAGAGAGTATTGAGACGGTTATTGCCGGATATCAGAAGAAGAATCAGGTACTTTCCGCAAAAGAAAAACTGATTGTATCTTATCATGAAATCGGACATGCACTGGTTGCCGCATTGCAGACCCATTCTGCACCGGTGACAAAGATTACGATCATTCCGAGAACTTCAGGAGCATTGGGATATACCATGCAGGTAGAAGCGGAAGAGCGGAATCTTATGAGCAAGGAAGAGCTGGTGAATAAGATTGCAACACTGACAGGTGGAAGATGTGCCGAGAAACTGATCTTTGATTCGATCACGACAGGTGCATCTAACGATATTGAACAGGCGACAAAACTGGCACGTGCCATGATCACAAGGTATGGGATGAGCGACCGTTTTGGCATGGTGGCACTGGAAACCCAGAATAATCCATATTTGGGCGGTGACAGTACCTTAAGCTGTTCTCCACAAACGGCTGCCACGATTGATGATATGGTCGTAGAGATAGTCAGGGAAGGGTATGACACAGCGATGGATCTGCTGGAGAAAAATAAGATGAAACTGCATGAACTTGCAAAATATCTTTATGAAAAAGAGACGATCACGGGAGAAGAGTTTATGCAGATCCTGAACCGTAAAGAGATTTCAGGAGAACAAATAAAAACAGAGTCTGAAGATTAGTTAAAGTTTTTCTAAACATAGTGGAAAATGCGGATGAATGTGGTAAAATAAAATCAGATGTGGTGTGCCTCGTGAGTTTCATCGCGGGGCATACTTACTTTATGCAGGGCAGCAATTTTTATTGCTGAAGCAGAAAGAATACAAAAGGAGAATTGATATGTCAGCGGCCAGAAGAAAAAGGAAGCCTGTTGAGGCAGAGGAAAAAAAGAAAAGAATGCCGACGACGCGATATACGCCGGACTACAGAAAGGGACTGACCAGTCAGCAGGTGCAGGAACATAAGCTTCATGGCTGG
>OLQS01001693.1_pt1 | contig 12299 bp, 11 predicted proteins | sample 1672291 | NCBI WGS metagenome assembly OLQS01 (sample SAMEA3136668, study PRJEB25190) | human gut metagenome | biome: human gut; feature: human-associated habitat; material: faeces | place: Austria | collected 2013
GACCGTTCCAGAACCTGGCTTAAACGGACAAATTCCTCCATAGTTTGATTAAGAAGAATTTTCCTAAACAGGCTCTCAAAAATTGGTACAGGTATACTATTGCCCGCCTGCTTATAAAGCGCCATTTTGTACCGCCCGTTTTTCTCATGTACTGCCGCTGCCGCTTTAAAATCCTCGTCGGTATATCCTTGCAAGCGCCAACATTCCAATTCTGTAAGATACCTGTAGCGTCCGTTTCCCATATCAATTACCTGCGCAGGCGTTCTGTCCTGTCTGGCTGTTATTGTATAGGCATAGTCCTGTATCACTGTTGCGCGCCTTATGCCCTTTTCCCCTATCACGCTTAATACGCTCGGCTGTGTAACGTCGTACACTGGCGGCGCGTCCGGTAAAAGAAACTCTTTTATATCCCTCATGGGCGTTTTTATCAAATCGTCAAAGGAAAATGCTTTTTCTCCCAGTGTCGATACGGTAAATACCCTTTCCCTTGCCTGCGGTAATCCAAATTCGCGCGCGTCCAAAATCTTAAAACTGCTGCTATACCCCAGCCGCTCCATTTCCTTTATGTACCTGTCAAAATTTGCCCTCATGTATCGGCTTAGTACATTCTTTACGTTCTCCCAGATAACGTACCTTGGCCTCCATTCTCCCATTTGCTCTATAATGTGAATGGTTTCCCACATTAAGCTGCTGCGTGTTCCGCTACCCTCGTCTGCGCCTTTCCCTCTGTTTATCCGTCCTCCCTCTGCCTTCGCTTTCCCTTGGTGTCCTGCTATGCTAAAGTCTTGGCATGGGCTGCCGTGTATCAGAATATCCGGCTTTAAATTCCAGCCTGCAACGCTCTGCGTTTTATATCGCAATTCCTCTGAAAACATAGCATTATAGGAACGCACCGCCTTTTCGTCGATTTCAACGTAATCTATGGCTTTTACAGGTATCCCGATATTCCGTAGCGCACAACGCGGGCTGCCTATCCCTCCAAACAGTTCCAAAATCTGTACCACGCTTTTCCCTCTCTTTCGTCTGCCAGTAAAAATTATTCGTTATCAGCATTTCCCGGCTGAATACCAGATACATCCCCAGCGGTACTGTCAATACCGCTATTGTCGCGTCTCCGTCCAGCAGCCATACCGCAAACGCTGTAAAGGCCAGCACTGCTATGCCCGTTAATTTCTGCTTGATAAAATACCAGCGCCTCTGCCTGCGCAGCTTCTCCCGCCTGCGCCTGTGCCTCTCCGCTCTCTTATGTTCTGCTATTGCCTCTGTGCTGTCGGTAAGTATAATGACCGCGTACCTCATTCTCTGCCTCTCCTCCTGCGGCGGCGCTCTTATCTGCTTCACTGCCTCCGCGCTCCTACTCTGGCGTATATTTACTGTGTTGGCGCTTTTTCGCATTAAAAAAGCTGCTTAAAAACCTGTTGACCTGCCACATACTCTATAGCTGGTATGACCGCTGCTATTTTTCCACAGTATACAGATACGGCTATTTGCCTGCCGTCCTCTGCCGCAGGTCTGCCAAACCTGCTACAAATACGCCTTGCTGGAATTGAACCAGCGCCCCGCCTCGTCCGGCTGCGGTATTCTTCCACTAAATTAAAGGCGCTTACTGGCGGCAACCGCCGCCGTCGCTTACTAAAAGAGAAATCCCTTATCAACTAAAAACTTTATCCAATCGCAGCCCGTAACATCTTCTTGCTGTATGAAGCTGTAAAAATCTTCTCTCGTTGTTACTCCGTCCTTATCCATAAAACGCTTTGCGTTCTCTGCCGCATTTGTTTGAAATACGTATTCTGCGTAAAATGTCTTTTCTGCTGTTCTGTAATCGTTTCTCCCTCCTGGCATTCTCATTTCTACTACTACCATTGGCCTATTGCTCTTTTTGCCTCTCGTTTTTCTAAGTACCACGGCCTCACTGAATAACCAACCGTTCCAGCCTCGACGCATAGGCGCAAATTGTGTGCGCGGAACCTGCACCAAATCTCCCGGCTGCATTTTTTCGTAGTTCGCAATTTTCATGGTTTTCCACCCTTTCTTTTCCTTTGGTTAAAGTGTTTTCTGTGCCTTGTCTGCGCTATAAGTTTCCTGCGTGGCTCCGCAGCGGGTAAGCTCTTTATAAATCGTGTCCCTATGCACTCCCAGCGCCGCCGCTATCTCAATTACCCTGCTGCCCGCCTTGCTCATATTCTCTATGGTCTGTCTGTCCTTATAGCACAGTCTTTTGTATTTTCTCGCCACCGCTCCCGCTCCTTTCTGGGTAAAAAAATTAGCGCGTCCAGAGATTTTTAGTCTCTAAACGCGCTTTTCATTTTCCCGTATATAAAAAAATGAAATCCGGCTTGAGATTTAATATCTCCTGTCGAATTTCATTCTAAAACTTATCCTTTGCCTTCAGAAAATCGTTCTTCTCCGCCTGTCCGCTGGCCGTGACCTGGATCAGACGCTCATTAAAAAAATCAGTGAGTACACTGTGAAGCTCTCTCTTTTCCATCACTTCTTCTCTCCCCAGCCGCCGCGCAAAAGCTCCGGCTCATCCATCAGATGGGCGAAATCGTTAAAACGATTTAACAGCATCTCCCCGTCGGACTCCCGGTAATAAAATTCCGTGATCCCACAGTTTTCCAGATGCTTCGCGAGCAGCGGAACATATGCGCCGTCCATATGGAGATAATGGGTCACAAGACTCCGGATCACGCCCCCATGGGTGACGACAGCCACGGTCTCTGCACCAGACTTTGCGATCTCATCCATGACCGGAACGGCCCGGCGGATCACATCCGCAGCGTTCTCTCCGCCCGGATATGGAAGATCCTTCTTCATGGAAGCTCTGGCGGCAAAAAAGTCTGCGTAGCGCTCCAGGATCACATCGTCGGAAAGACCTTCCAGATCACCGAAGGAGATCTCCCGGAGACCTTCCCGGATCATCCGCGGCGCATGAAGCTTTTCGTTGATAATATCGGCTGTCTCACATGCCCTGATCAGGTCACTGGACCAGACAGCGTCGATGGATTCTTTTTTAAGCCTCTCACCGAGAAGCTCAGCCTGCCGCCTTCCAGCATCGGAAAGCGGCACATTTACATTGCAAAGCGGGCTGTTCTGCCTGCCGTGACGGATCAGATAGATTCTCATAGTTTCTCCTGTTTAGTTCTTAAAGCTGTGGATCGGAGCCGGAATCCGTCCGGTTCTGCTTACAAATTTTTCACAGCTGAATGCGTTCACTGGCATGATCGGCGCATGTCCTAAAAGACCGCCGAACTCTACCGTCTCACCCACACCTTTTCCGATTACCGGGATCAGGCGGACTGCTGTTGTCTTCTGGTTTACCATGCCGATCGCCGCCTCGTCCGCGATGATTCCGGAGATGGTTGCGGCACTTGTGTCTCCCGGAACCGCGATCATGTCAAGACCTACGGAGCATACGCAGGTCATTGCTTCCAGTTTTTCGATAGTAAGGGCGCCCTCGTTGACCGCATCGATCATTCCCTGGTCCTCGCTGACCGGAATAAACGCACCGGAAAGTCCGCCGACGTAGGAAGATGCCATAACGCCGCCCTTCTTTACCTGGTCATTTAACATAGCGAGGGCAGCCGTTGTCCCCGGTGCGCCTGCGCGCTCTAAACCGATCTCCTCCAAGATCTCAGCAACGGAATCGCCCACAGCCGGAGTCGGTGCTAAAGACAGATCGATAATACCGAACGGGATACCGAGGCGTGCAGATGCCTCTTTCGCAACAAGCTGACCTACACGGGTGATCTTGAATGCAGTCTTTTTAATCGTCTCACATAACGTCTCAAAATCAGCACCGCGGACAGACTGCAGCGCTGTTTTTACAACACCAGGTCCGGAAACACCTACATTGATGATCGCGTCAGCCTCTGTGACACCGTGGAATGCACCTGCCATGAATGGGTTGTCATCCGGTGCATTGCAAAAAATAACAAGCTTCGCGCAGCCTAAGCAGTCGTTGTCCTTTGTATACTCCGCGGTTCTTACGACCATCTCGCCCATTAAACGGACAGCGTCCATATTCAAACCGGTTTTTGTGGAACCGACGTTGATGGAGCTGCAGACGAAGTCAGTCTCTTTTAACGCCTGTGGGATGGAACGCATCAGATTCTCATCGGCTGTAGTCATGCCCTTTGAAACAAGTGCGGAATATCCGCCGATAAAATTGACGCCTACGGTTTTTGCCGCGCGGTCGAGAGTCTTTGCGATGGTCACAAAATCTTCCGGACTCTTGCATGCAGCACCGCCCACTAGGGCGATCGGAGTCACGGAAATACGCTTATTGACGATTGGAATTCCAAAATCACGCTCAATCTGTTTTCCTGTCGGAACAAGATCCTTTGCGAGAGTCGTGATCTTGTTATAGATCTTTTCGTTCAACTTGTCAAGATCGGAGTCACAGCAATCCAGAAGGCTGATGCCAAGGGTGATGGTGCGGACATCCAGGTTCTCGTGCTCGATCATATTGTTAGTCTCGTTTACTTCCAGACGTGTAATCATAATCTTTTCCCTCTCCCTAATCAAATACGGTGCATTTTTGTAAAGATCTCTTCACGCTGGCACTTGATGTTGACGCCGATTCCAGTGCCGATCTCATCGAGATCGGAAGCCATTTCATCGAATGAAACGCTTGCGCCGCTTCCGTCCACGATCATCATCATGTTGAAATACTCCTGAACAATGGTCTGGGAAATATCAAGGATGTTAATTTTATGGTCCGCAAGATATGTACATACCTTTGCGATGATGCCTACGGTGTCTTTTCCTACTACAGTGATAATAACTTTATCCATGGAAATTTTCCTCCTTGTGTTGTGCCTTCCGCGTATTTTTAATTTGATCCGGCCCGGCAGATATGGTCTGCTGAAAGGCGGGAATCCTGGGAAAGGTAGCATTATGCAGTGTTAAAGCATAAAAATTTCTTAAAATATATCATTACATCCACTAAGATGCAAGCTTTTTTTGATGTACACCTGTACAAAGATGCAGGCTGCTGCAAAGAATCATGTGGGACGCCCGAATATGCCGGGACATTCTCTCTGCCTACAGGCTGATGATCTCCGACATTTCATCCCGCTTCGCCACGGCCAGATGGAAATCGTCTGCATGGTACGGACAATCTCCCATGTCGATCTCCAGACGTACAGTCTCATAGGCCAGCTCCGGAATATTGTTCTCCTTGCTCAGATGGCCGAGTAATATATGTTTCAATCTGCCGCTCAAAATGCAGTTCAAGAGACGTCCTGCATTTTCGTTGGAAAGATGTCCGAAATCCCCCATGATGCGGCGCTTTAAGTAGTACGGATACGGTCCCGTCTCCAGCATTCTGAGATCATGGTTGGACTCCAGAAGCACCGCGTCCAGATCCAGCAGATGGTCAACGGTATACTGATTAAAATGGCCGAGATCCGTCGCCACCGCCACGGACTTGTTTCCCGACTGGATCCGGTATGCCACCGGGTCTGCGGCATCGTGGTCGATGTGAAATGGCTTGACTGTCAGATCCCCCAGGGCGAACTCCGTGTCCGGAAGGATCGGGTGAAGAAGCTCTTCCGGATACTCTCCAAGGCCCTTGATATTTTTGATCTCATTTAACGTCCCTTCCGTCGCGTAGATCGGGACTTCATATTTTCTCGCGAGGACGCCGAGTCCCTTCACATGGTCAGAATGCTCATGAGTGATGCAGATCCCGTCCAGCTCGCTTGTCTTTAATCCAACCTCGTTGAGCCCCTGCTCGATCCGCTTCGCGCTGATACCGGCATCGATCAGGATGTGGCTCTCCTCCGTTCCTGTGTAGATGCAGTTTCCACTGCTGCCGCTGGCAATACTAACAAATCTCATTCCAGAATCTCCTTCAGCTGTCGTTTGATATCGGACTCGTCCCCATTGTTGTCGATGACCCGGTCGCAGAGCGCGCGGTACTCTTCCTCCGATGCCTGTCTTCCGATGATATCCTCGCACTTTTCACGGCTGTAGCCCCGGTTTGCCATAAGGCGGATGATCCGGTTCTCCTTTGTGGTGTAGACATACCACAGCTCATCAAAGAGATCCTTCGGCGCGGTGTCAAAGACTGCCGCTTCGATGATCACAAGCTGCTCCTCAGCCGCTTCTGCCGCCTCCGCCATAGTCTTCCACACAAGCGGATGGATGATGGAGTTCATGGTCCTTAACGCATCCTTATTGCGGAAGATCACATCCGCCAGTGCCTTCCGGTCCACGGACCCGTCCGGGTTGAGGAATGAGGTTCCGAGGGCTTCCGTGACTTTTTTCAGTCCCTCGCTTCCCGGCTCCATGAGATCGTGGGCCACAAGATCCGCCAGAATGATCTTCGCCCCAAAATTCTCTTTTAATACCGCCAGCACACTGCTCTTTCCAGCGCCGACACCGCCTGTAATTCCAATAATTTTCTTCTTCTGTTCCATTTATTTTGCCTCAAACCAGTTCTTTCCGCCATGCATGTCGATCTCCAGCTCCACCTTTAAGGATGCCGCATGGTGCATCTCCTCGGACAGGATCTTCATAACTGTCTCCTTCTCGTCCTCCGCCGTCTCGATGAGAAGCTCATCGTGTACCTGCAGGATCAGCCTGGAGCGGAGGTTCTCTCTTCTCAGTCTCTCGTCCACCCGGATCATGGCGATCTTGATGATATCGGCAGCGGTTCCCTGAATCGGGGAGTTCATCGCCACGCGCTCGCCGAAGGAACGCTGCATAAAGTTCGAGGATTTTAACTCCGGCACCGGGCGGCGACGTCCGAACATGGTGGTGACGTACCCCTGTTCCTTTGCGTGAGCCACAAGACTGTCAAGAAATGACTTGACCTGTGGGTAAGTCTCAAAATACCGCTCGATATACTCCATGGCCTCTTTTCTGGAGATGCTCAGGTCCTCGCTGAGTCCAAAGGCACTGATCCCGTACACGATCCCGAAGTTCACGGCCTTCGCGTTGCGGCGCTGCAGTGGTGTCACCTCGTTTAACGGGATATGGAACACCTGGGACGCCGTGATGGCGTGGATATCCTGGGCAGTCTTATAAGCCTCGATCAGGCGCTCATCGCCGGACATGTGGGCGAGGACGCGCAGCTCGATCTGGGAATAGTCGGCATCCAGGAACAGGAATCCGTCCCGCGGGACAAAGACCTTCCGGATCTCTCGTCCAAGCTCCATGCGGATCGGAATGTTCTGGAGGTTCGGCTCCGTGCTGGAGATCCGGCCCGTCGCCGTGATCGTCTGGTTGAAGCGGCTGTGGATCCGGCCATCCTCTTTGATATATGTTCCGAGACCGTCTGCGTAGGTGGAATTTAACTTTGTATACTGTCTGTAATCTAAGATCTTCCGGATCACAGGGTAATCCGGGGCGAGCTTTTCAAGGACATCTGCCGCTGTTGAATAGCCAGTCTTTGTCTTCTTTCCGCCCTTGATCTGCATCTTCTCAAACAGGATCTCGCCCAGCTGTTTCGGGGAGTTGATATTGAACTCCTGTCCTGTCATCTCCCAGATCTCCTTCTCGAGAACGGCGATCTGCTTCTTCAATTTTTCGCCGTAGGCGGTGAGTTCTTCCCGGCGCACCGCAATTCCCTCATCTTCCATGTGGAATAACGTATAGATCAGCGGAAGCTCGATATTCCGGTAGAGATCCTCCATTTCTTCTGCTGCCAGACGCTCTGAGAGCGGTTTCCCGGCAGCAAAAGCGGTGTAGGCCATGAGTCCCGCCATGCGTGTAAAATTATCCTGATCCTTCGCACAGGCGTCCTTATAGGACATCTTTTTGATCAGGTCTGTCCTTGACGGGACCGTCATGCCGAGAACATCCCTTGCAATGTCATCGTACCCATAAGTGTCCTTTAACGGATTTAAAAGGTACGCCGCGACACCCGCATCGTAAACGGTATCCCCGTAGGAAAGCTTCGCAAACGGCAAAGAATGCTTGAGATCCAGCACCCAGGCATGGCCTGTGCGGCAGAGCTCTTCGTACTTTCCGGCGATATAGCTTTCTGTCATAAAGCCGCCGACCGGGAAAATATAGCTTCCGGTCTCCTCAAAGCTTAAAGCGAGAGCTGTCACGGAGCCGTTCTCCGCGAGAAGCTCCATACCGATGCGTTCTTCTTTCTTTGCCTTTTCAAAGAGCGCGTCCGCCTCTGAGAAATCTTCCACGAGGACAAACTGCTTCTCCGGTCCGCTCTCATTCCTGATCCCCTCGCCGAATCTCGCTGCGATGGACTTGAACTCCAAACGTTTCATATATTCGTAAGCTTCCGGCGTGTAGAGATTTTCCAGCTTCGCGTCCGCCATGGAAAACTCAATGGGGGCATCGATACAGATCCTTGCAAGTTTCAGGGAGAGATCTGCAAGGTCCTTGTGTTCCTCCAGCGCCTTCTTTGCCCTGGGCGGTTTTACCTCCTCGAGATGGGCGTAGATGTTCTCCAGGTTCTGGTACTGTACGATCAGGTTTGTCGCCGTCTTCTCACCGATGGACGGAACACCCGGGATATTGTCAGACTGGTCGCCCATCAGGGCCTTCACCTCGATAAACTGCTCCGGTGTTACCTGGTACTCCCGGATCACGTCCTCCGGGTAATAGTTGTGTACTTCTGTGGTTCCACGGCTTGTCTTCGGAAGACAGATCCGGATATGGGTGTCGGAAAGCTGTAAAAGATCCCGATCTCCGGAGAGGATCGTCACCTCATATCCATCTTTCTGCTCACGTTTCGCGATGGTTCCAAGGATATCGTCCGCCTCATATCCCTCTTTTGTGAGGATCGGAACACCCATGGCCGTCAGGACTTCCTTCATAAGCGGTACCTGCTCGTGAAGCTCCTCCGGCATCGGTTTTCTTGTTCCCTTGTAGGCGTCGAACATCTTATGTCGGAAGGTCGGCGCTTTTAAGTCAAAGGCCACCGCCAGGTAGTCCGCTTTCTCCTCATCGAGAACCTTGAATAAGATATTTAAAAAACCATAGACCGCGTTCGTGTGGAGACCTTCCGAGTTTGTCAGGTTCGGCACTCCGTAGAACGCGCGGTTTAAGATGCTATGGCCGTCGATCAGTACAAGTTTTTCCATGTTCACTCCTGTTTTCGATAATATTTAAAAGGATCTGTGATGATCCGTCAGACATCTCTTTACAGAAATCCAAACGTATTCCAGATCCGAAGCTGCAAAAGGATCATGACGATCAGAGCCATTCCAGTCAGCGTTGAGACTGCATAGGTTGTGATCTGAAACATGGAAATATGGCGCAGCGAACGGTAGGATTCCGCGACCTTTCGTTTCAGATCTCCCACGATATCGTATGTTCCATCCGCCTCGTCCAGCTTTTTTAAACCCACATCCACCATATAGTGGATCTCCAGCTCCTCCCGGCAGTTCTCACAGGTATGGATATGGTCAAGAAAATCTTCCAGTTCAGTCGGGGACAGTTCATCCTTCATATACGGGACCACCATTTTTTCTGCTTCCACACAGGTCATGGAACACGCCTCCTCTTATCAGAATTTCCTTTTATGCAAAAAAGACACGACCATCGTGAGAAAGTCATGTCTTTTCGTTTCTGCCGGCGGCCGGACTTGAACCGGCACGAAGTTACCCCCGTCAGATTTTGAGTCTGATGCGTCTGCCATTCCGCCACGCCGGCATATCTTCGCGGCTGTGTATTTCAACAGCCGCATATAATTCTATCATAAGAACATGAAAATTGCAAGGAGATTTTAGTGGTGGAACAGACGAATACCGGTGAATGCCATCGCCATTCCGTATTTATTGCACACATCGATCACGTTGTCGTCACGGACAGATCCACCCGGCTGTGCGATATACTTTACACCGCTCTTGTGGGCACGCTCAATATTATCACCGAACGGGAAGAAGGCGTCAGAGCCGAGAGCCACATCCTGCATCTTGTCGAGCCATGCGCGTTTTTCCTCTTTTGTGAATACCGGCGGCTTCTCAGTGAAGACCTTCTGCCACTCACCCTCAGCGAGAACATCCATATACTCGTCCCCGATATAAACGTCAATGGCATTGTCACGGTCCGCACGTTTGATCTTGTCGATAAACGGAAGGTTTAATACCTGCGGAGCCTGACGGAGAAACCAGTTGTCTGCCTTCTGACCCGCAAGACGTGTACAGTGGACACGGGACTGCTGACCTGCGCCGATACCGATGGCCTGTCCTCCCTTCACGTAGCATACGGAGTTGGACTGTGTGTATTTTAAGGTGATCAGGGAGATCATAAGGTCGATCTTTGCGGAATCCGGGATCTCCTTGTTCTCTGTCACAACGTTGGATAAAAGTTCCTTATCGATCTTTAAGTTATTTCTTCCCTGCTCGAAGGTCACGCCAAATACCTGTTTGTGCTCGATCGGTGCCGGAACGTAGGACGGATCGATCTGGATCACATTATATTTTCCATTCTTTTTCTGTTTTAAGATCTCAAGAGCTTCCGGTTCATATCCCGGAGCGATCACGCCGTCGGATACCTCGCGTTTGATAAGCTTTGCGGTGTCAACATCGCAGACATCGGAAAGGGAAATAAAATCGCCGAAGGAAGACATACGGTCTGCGCCTCTTGCTCTCGCGTAAGCACTTGCAAGCGGGGAAAGCTCACCGAGATCGTCCACCCAGTAGATCTTTCTTAAAACTTCATCCATCGGAAGACCTACTGCGGCACCTGCCGGAGAAACATGCTTGAAGGAAGTAGCTGCCGGAAGACCTGTCGCTTCCTTTAATTCCTTAACGAGCTGCCAGCCGTTCAACGCGTCGAGAAGGTTGATGTAGCCTGGCTTTCCGTTTAAGACTGTGATCGGAAGATCACTTCCGTCTTCCATGTATACACGGGACGGTTTCTGGTTCGGGTTGCATCCGTATTTTAATTCCATTTCATTCATGATTTCTTTTGCTCCTTTTAATACGACTAGTGATTTTTATTTACAATTCTTGTCTCGTACTTTCCGGTCTCAATATCGATGAATCTGACAAAGAGGGAAACCTTGTTGTCCTCATTCAGGCTCTCCCATACATTTTTTGTAAAGCTGTCAATATCGCCCTCGATGGCAACGCGCTTCGGCTCGCCCTCAAAGCTCGGCAGCGGATTTCCGTCGTTCATGTAGGTGTGGATGAAACGTCCCTCACCGCATAACGGCTTCTCATATGCGTATGTAAAGCGGCTGCAGCTTTCCGGGTTTCCATCACTGCTCTTTAAGATGGACATAGCAAAGTTGTAGTTCCCGTTCTCAATGTGCATAATTCCGGAGATACGTGGAGTATAGTTCGGGCCGTCCGGCTCAAACTCGCGGCAGCGCAGGGACTGCTCGAAGGTCTGCTGGCGGTCCATTCCGTCGTAGATCGTATCTGTCTGGTCGCCATTTGTCACGATGGTCTTATTTCCGAGAACGCGCACCGGGGCGTAGATGATAAGGCTCGGGTCCTCTAATTTTGACGGATCAAACGCCTGAGTACGGATTCCTTCTCCGTCCTCCACAAATACGCGGTTGCGGCTGTTCTCGCTTCTTCCCATAATAAAATAAGCGGTAACCGCCTTTTTCCCATCTGGCGTTTTTCCGATGATAATCCCTCTTCCCGGATAGGAATTGCCTCTCAAGTCGTCCTTCAGTGAAATCATGTTCATCTTCTTTCCTCCTCAATCGTGGTGACGTCCGAAATCAGGACGCAAAAAACCGCCTGGATACCCCAAAGCGGTGCCCAGGCGGTCGGCTTTAACTGTAACGTGCTCCCCGTGGTGTTTCTCCACTTATCCGCCAGTCGCACGTACCTCTCCAAACATCATATAATATTCCTGTTTGAATTGCAAGTATTTTTTCCTGTACCTGTGCTCTCCCGGCAGCAGGCATTTCCATAACGGTCTGGCCGCGGTCCGGCGGTGATGACGACGATCCACCCACTTTCTATTCGTTGCGGATCGCTGCCAGAGGACTTAGCTTCATGGCGCGCAGCGCCGGGAAGAAGCCGGCTGCCATACCCACGAAGATGGCAAATCCAATCGCCGCTAATGAAAGCCACGGCGGAATTCTCGATAAATCGCCTTCTATTCCAACCAGAAACTGCCCCGATAAAAACTTGTTGGCAATAAAGGAGATTCCGTAACTCAGCAAGATTCCGATCACACCTCCCATGAAACCGATAAATCCTGATTCCAGAAGGAACATGTTCTTAATATTTCTCATATCACAGCCCAGTACCTTGATAATACCGATCTCCTTCGTTCTTTCATAGATGGACATCATCATGGTATTGGCGATTCCGATGGCAGCTACGAACAGGGAAACGGCGCCGATGCCGCCAAGT
>OLQS01001699.1_pt1 | contig 12271 bp, 15 predicted proteins | sample 1672291 | NCBI WGS metagenome assembly OLQS01 (sample SAMEA3136668, study PRJEB25190) | human gut metagenome | biome: human gut; feature: human-associated habitat; material: faeces | place: Austria | collected 2013
GCTCGGTCTTTCCCGACAATAAGGCGTTTCGGAAGCTGCGTTTTGCCCGCTGTCTGAAAAAAATGGCAGCCTTTTTTGGTTTCACTGTCTAATACGGAACTTTTGGAAATTTGCCAAAAATGGACGCAAAAAAAGCAGCAAATCTTTTTCGGATTTACTGCTTCATGTGCCGCTGCGGTGCGGCGGGATGGATATTCAGTTGAAATAAAAGAGGATGGTGGTACTTTAGTCTATCGACTCTTTACTAACTATTAGGTAATCTTGAAAGATTTTCCTTGAATTTATCTAAAGAATGTTCATTGTTTCCCGCAAAAATAAGTGGAATTGTATATTCATATGATATGCCATTTTCATAGTCCGATAATTGTATTTTTATAGTATCATCCCTCTCATCTTTAGGTGCTATATATATGAATGAATTTTTATTTATATCAGATATTTTCCCTTTTTCAGAAGAAACAGTATAACCCCAGTCTGTTAAATTTGTCTTTATTGTAACTTCTGTTTCTGTTTCTTTTCTAGTCTGCAATGCTGTTTTATCGATTTGGATATCAAAAGGAGTCGAACCTAACAATTCACTGTTTATATTTACAAGTTCTTCTCCATTTGTTTTAGAAATATTAGATTCATCTTCATAATTTTGTTGAGATTCATCTTTTGGTGTTTCTCTGTTACATCCTAATAAAAAGCATAAAATAATTAGTACTAATACAGAAAGTTGTTTTTTTTGCATTTATTTCTCCTTTCATATTATCAAAGAAAGCACTGAGAGTACTTTCAAGAAATTATGAAATATTCTCAATGCTTTCTATTTTTTGATTATAAACTTGCCGGTAATGATACTATGTTAATTTATCTCTTTCGCGTAACCTTTGTTGCAATATACACATGCACCATTCACCCATTTGTGAGACATTTCAATCGTCTCAACTTCATAAATGCTTACTTCTCCACAAATTAAACATTGTTTGTAATTATATACATGACGTGTCGCACATTTATCTCAGTCATCATATATACCAGGCATTTCATCTTCATATCCATAGTACTGGGGAGAACCCCAACTATGAGTATGAGCGGCAAATACAGTCATTGGAGCAGCTACAATTCCAGCTACTACTGAAAGTGCTAAAATAGATTTTCTTAAATTCATAAGTTCCTCCCTTTCCTTAAAAATACATAGCTCTTTGTTACATTGTCATTTTAACATAATAATTGGTAAAATGCAATAATTTATTTTCTATTTACGAGAAAATACTGTGCATATTATCTTATTTAGGAATAGTTAAGGCGGCTACCTAAATCTTTTTATTACTTTACCGCACATGAGCATTTGCGCCGGGGTTGTCGTTGCCGTAGCCCTCCAGCAGGTTGATGGCTCCCCAGATGCCCAGGCCTGCGCCAAGGGCGATAACGAGAGTCTGAAGAACGGTTACTGCAGAGTTAAAGAATGCCATAGAAATTTACCTCCATAATAATGTTGTGTTACCTTGCATCGCCGCTTCGATCATGCGGCTTTGCCTTGGGTTCAAAAGGGTGACTTGCTGCGCTGTCCCTGCGGTCCGAAAGCTCGGAGAGAACCGAATCACGGCTCTTTTCCTTATAGCTTTCCATCAGGGATTTCAGCTCCACATTGGTGACTTCTCTGGTTTCACGGCCCCAGATGGTTTTGCCGTCCTCATCCACCCCGGTGCGCACACTGCGGGAAAGACGGGGAGTGCCATCCTCCGGCAGCTTCATCCATACGCCCTTGCCGTACTGGTTATCGTGGATCATCTTCGGTGAGATCACGAAGGTCTCCCAGGGACGTGAATCGGCTTTGTCCGGATTCGGAATGGATACCTCTACGAGTTCCTTACCGTTCTTTGAAGTGAAGGGCTCACCGACAAGGCCTTTACCAAACTTGATGGTCACCTCGGCGACTTCAGTTCCAAAGGTTTCGCCGCGTGCCATTGCTTCCTCAGCTTCGCGGACAAAATCAGGAACGTCATACTCAAAGTGATGTTCGTATCCCATAGCTGTTTACTCCTTTCTGATCAGCAGTTATCTGCATCGATCACGGTATATTCATCATTCGGCTTTAGCTTCAGACGATGACTCAGGAACGCCTCGATATCGAAGGTGTTCTTTTTGTCATATCCGGCAGTCAGCCTGTAGTTGGGATGCTTTGTCAGATCATATTTTTCCGACAAAAATGGTCGGACTCCGCGCAGCTGCAGGATGCATTTGCCGCCATCCAGCACTGCAAGCTCATCGACTGTGGCAAGATCCTTGCCAAGCTTTGAGTAATTGGTACCGTAGGACGGGCTGTTGCCGCGTGTGTCCGACGTGTTATAGGTGTCTATTGTTTCTTTGCCCAGGGCTGCATTGAGCTCCTTCAGAGTAGTGGGCTCCGCACCGCCCAGGAAAATGCGGGAGTCCATGTTGCCGACGATGGTGTCGGCATTGTCCTTGTAGATTGCCTTCAGCTGGGATTGTGCCTGCAGAACCAGACAGGCTGAAATCTCACGGCTTCGGATGGTTGCTACCAGCTTTTCCAGATTCGGGATCTGTCCGATGTTGGCGCACTCGTCAATGAGGCAGCGCACATGCACCGGCAGCCTTCCGCCGTACACATCATCCGCCTTTTCACACAGCAGATTGAAGAGCTGCGTGTAGATCATGCTGATCAGGAAGTTGAAGGTCGGATCCGTATCAGACATGATGAGGAACAGTGCTGTTTTCTTATCTCCGATGGTATCGAGAGAGAGCTCATCGTACATGGTAATGTCTCGAACCTCCTGAATATCGAAGGGAGCGAGCCTTGCACCGCAGCTAATAAGCACCGATTTAGCTGTTTTGCCAGCCGCCAATTTATACTTGGCATATTGCCGGACTGCGAAGTGATTCGGCTTCTTTTTCTTCAGTGCCTCAAACATGAGATCCACCGGATTCTGAAAGGTTTCGTCATCCTCGCGGACCTCCATAGCGTTCAGGAACTCGATAAGAGTCGCGAAGTTCTGCTCCTCCTTCGGTGCCTCATAGTGGATATATCCGATGAGAGCACAGTACAGAAGCGTTTCCGCCTTCGTCCAGAATTCATCACCGGCCTTACCGTCGCCCTTGGTATTGGCAATCAGCGTAGTGGTTAGCTTCAGAATGTCCTTTTCGCTGTGAATATACTCAAAGGGGTTGTAGTGCATGGACTTCCGAAAGTTCTGAACGTTGAATATGCGGACTTCATACGAATTTTTCAGTAGCGCCGTGCCGCAATCGACGACGATATCTCCTTTTGGGTCAGTGACCACGAAGGATACCGGAAAGGATTTGGAGTCACACTGGAGCAAATTCGGCTTAAGCCAAAAGCGGGTCTTACCTGAGCCGGAACCGCCGACGATCAGCACATTCTTGTTTCGAGCTGTCTTCGGATCCTTAGGACGGTTATTCATGGTCAGACTTTCTGATCTTGTGAGAATGACGTTGTTCTTTGGATCCTCGTCCACGAAAGGGCGGATATCCTCTGCATTGCCCCAGCGGGCCGTGCCGTATTCCTCGCCGTGCCTGTATTTCTTGGCATTTCTGCCCTTGATCCAGACTGCCAGGCGAAGTGCCGCACCGCAGCAGATGCCTAAAAGCAGATCCTTCGGATGCAGACTCGGCAAGGGATTACTGAAGGCAGTACCCAGAGCAGTCATAAAGCCCAGAAGCTTTTCTGACATATCCGCGCCCTGAGCGATACGCCAGGCCTCGAAGATATTGGTTGAGAGCAGGCCTACCAGAACATAAGGGAGGTTCAGGATAATCAGCTTTTTTGTCTTTGCATTCATCGTCCATCACGCTCCTGTATCTTTTCTCTGACCTTGGTAGGAAGTGCAGCTACCAGAACCTTCAGTCTCTGCAGCTCCTTCAGCACACTCGGCCTTTCCTGTGCACGCAGCTTTTTATTGCTGTACTCATCAAAGGCTGCAGTCATTGCATCCGCATCCCTGGCCTTAAAGAAGACCAGATACTTGGGAGGCGTTACGGATTTATCCTTGGTAATGGCATAGTCGATACCATACTTTCGGGCGATTGGCTCAAAATCTCGAATATCCGTATTGGCAATGGGAATACTGCTGACTCCCTGATTCTGTCCGATCAGCTCCTGAATGGACTGCTTGCCCTCCGGACGTTCCTCCTTACCGTTCTTCTTAGCTGCGTTCACGCGGTAACGATGATTCATATACGCACGACCTGCAGAAATCAGAGTGCGAAAGCTGAGCCTCGTAGTACTGATAGCAAGATTCACGGTACGGTTTTCAATTTCCTCCTGCATAGGGTCATTCCTCCTTCCTGTAGATTTTTATAAGCTTCAGCGACAGTCCTTATCGGTTGCACGCTTAACGCTGTCTTTGATTTCCTGCTCCAGCTTTTCTCGATTGCCGCGAACCAGGCTGTCCGGTAATGGCATTGCCATAATGCTGCGGCCCATCTTCATGAAGCATTCCGGCTGATGGAAGAGCTTTTCAAACTTATCCATCTGCTCCGGAGACAGGCTTCCGAAGTCATCCTCCGTCAGCCCAACCACCAGAAAATCACCGGCAATAATGTCATAAAGCTCGCCCTGATCATCGCGAAGTGCACGGTTCAGAGGCAGCCCTTCAATTTTGCCTTCCTCATTCATAATGAGACCAACATTATCCTCAAAGGGATAGACCACCTCGATGCTGCCGCCGACTGCAGCCTGCAGCGACTCCAGATCAGAGCCAATGGTTATAGCCTTCGGATAGCTTTCCGGCTGGACCAGAAGCACATTCATATCACTCATGGGTACCTCCGGTTAAAAGTTAAGGCGGAAGGCCTGATATGCTTCACCGTCCACCTCGATAAAGGTTTCACGCTCCTTCAGGAAATCAGCTGCCATAAAGGCATCCTCCACGGAAACGCTGGTTTCGTTGCCATCCTTATCAATGTTGGTGATCATCAGCGGAGCTTCCACCAGATAATCGTTTTCTCCAAGAGTCACCACACATGCACTGTCATAGACCATACAGAGTCCGTATTCGTCCTCCAGAGACGCATCATCAAACTCAAAACCATGGAAGGAATCATTGCGATGATTGTATGAGGTAACCAGCATCGGCTCCTCAGGATAGAGGATCAGCACCACGCGGTCATCTACCTCCATTTCTGCTGCAACCTCCTCAATGGCGTTGGCATACTTCATTTCGAAGATGGATTCCAGAACCTGAACCGCATCCTCCCAGAAGGACTGTCTGTCCGTCGGGTGACTCACTCTGATATTTTTCTTATTCATGTTCATACCTCCATCAGCGCTCCATATCGCGCTGGCGTTTTTTCATATACTGTTCCAACAGACGGATGATGGTTTCCTCCATCTGCTTTGCTGTGTAGGACTTCGGGAAATACTTGCGAAGGGAATCCGTGGAGAAAGTCAGTCTGCCGACCTCTGGCTTTTTTGCCTCACTCATCACATCGCAAATAGCATCTGCCGTACAGGCACCTTCCTGACTCAGCTTTTTGATACGCTGTGCCTGGGAAAGAGAAGGTGCGGTCTGGGTCATATCGATGGCCTCCAGAAAATCCTGCTGTTCTTCAGGCTTCAGGTAAGAAAGCTCGACTGCCGGATTAAAGGCAATCTGCTTCTGATCCACCATATCCAGGACCTCGGGGATGAGATTAGTCAGACGGATATAGCGCTGAACCTGACGTGGACTTTCTCCAGCTTCTTCAGCAATAATCTCTCTGGTTTCTTTTCCTTTGAAATCCCGGCCAAGTTGGCCGGAATTATCTCTAGCAGGTCTGCCAGCCTTTCGTTCCATAGCATCCATCTTCATCTTGTAGGCCAGCGCCTTTTCACTGGGAAGGATGTTTTCGCGCTGCAGGTTGGAATCCACCATGAAGATCACGGCGGAATCATCATCCATTTCACGGACAATTACCGGCACTGTTTCCAGTCCGGCAAGCTCTGCAGCATGGTGCCTTCTGTGTCCGGAGACGATTTCATAACCATCCTCGGTAGGTCTCGCAATCAGGGGAACCACAACGCCGATCTGCTTCACACTTTCGACTGTTTCCGACATGGCATCGTCATCCAGCACCTTGAAGGGATGATCCTTAAAGGGATGGAGCTGAGACAGCGGAACACTTCTGATTTCTTCTGTGACAGGAGCTGTACGATCCTGTTCGGTGGAGAAGATATCATCGTAGCTGGTCAAGCTCACGTTTACGCCTTTTTTCTGCATCGTGCATCACCTCCTGTGTCAGAGCTTTGTATCCCTGGGCCACCTTGCCGTCAGGGTCATGAGAAAAAATGCTTTTGCCCTCGGCGCTGATCTCCGCAGCACGGATGGAACGGGGAATCACCTGGTCGTAGACCTTGATCTTCCCGCCGTAGGTATCACGGATCAGGGCAGCAATCTCTTTGGAATAATTGGTTCGGGCATCCACCATTGTGAGAAGGATACCTTCAATTCTCAGCTTCGGATTGATCTGTCTGCGGACCTTATTGATGGTACCGAGCAGCTGCTCCAGACCTTTTGCTGAGAGATACTGTGCCTGCACCGGAATCAGTGCATTTTCTGCAGCTGCCAATGCATTGATGGTCAGCATTCCCAGGGAAGGCATGCAGTCAATCAGGATGAAGTCGTACTGATTTTTCACCGTATCCAGATACTGACGAAGGATCTTTTCACGGTTCATGGTGTTCACCAGCGAGACCTCCATACCGGAGAGCTCAATGCTGGAGGGAACCAGATCCACGCCCTCGGGATGATGGAGAATCCCTTCGCCGGGAGCGATAGGCTCCTCGTTAATGACCTTTTTCATCAGGTCTGTGAGTGTGATTTCCAGATTGTCAGGCTGCGGATTTCCCAGCGCAATAGTCAAACTTGCCTGCGGGTCAGTATCGACCAGCAAAACGCGTTTGCCCTCACGGGCCAGTCCGAAGCCCAGGTTCTCACTTGTGGTAGTTTTTGCCGTACCGCCTTTTTGGTTGACTACGGCAGTAATTGTAGCCTTTGGCATATTTCTTCACCTCCTTGCACCGGTAGATATCCGGCTTGCGCTTCCCAAACAGAGCGCCTTTGGATTTCTTCATAGATCAAGGACCTCCTTCACCACAATTTGCTTTCTGCTGCCGATTTCTTTTCTGCGGTCCTCGCCGATAATCTGCACCGGTGTACACATTTCCAGCACACGGCTGTAGATACGGGCATGCGCCACATCCGCAGGCCGCCGCAGCTCGTCCATCGTCAGATTGGTCGTAATAATCACGGGGAGACCGGCCTTATAGCGTTCATCAATGACGGCATAGACCTGCTCCAGGGCATATTCGGTACTTCTTTCGATACCCAGATCATCAATGATAAGAAGCGGATAATGAGAAAAGGAGGCAATGTACTGGTAGCGGTCATCGCTGTACATGCCTCCCATCTGATTGAGGATCTTGGAGAAATTGGTCATCAGCACCGGCACGCCCTGCTCTAAAAGTGCATTGGCAATGCAGGCGGCAATAAAGGATTTTCCGGTACCGACTGCGCCCCAAAGCAAAAGGCCAAGGTTTTCCGCCTTGACCTTCTGCCAGTTCTCTACATATTTCCGCGCTCTTAAAATATCTCCGGTATTCTCCGCCACATCAAAACGCCAGTCCAGAAGATGCTTTTCCTGAATTCCGTTGGCCTTCAGCCGCTGGATCCTTCGCTGAAGCTCTTCAGCCTCCTGACGCTTTTTCTCTTTCTCCAGCCGTTCCTTTTCACACTGACAGATGCAGGGAACAACCGCGGGCTGTCCCAGCATATTAACTCTGCACTGCTTCGGAGTCCGGCAGACGGAGCAGAAAAGAAGTCCGTTCTCACCGATATACTCATTCTCTCCGGGAACAGGGGGTTCCTTTTCCCGGAAGCGTTCCAGCATGGCACCGATTACATGACCGGCACCTCCATTTTCGCTTTTCATAGGCTTTCGCCCTCCTTGTAAACATAGTTGGTCGGACTGTAACGAGCTTTCTTTTGTGCTGCCTGAGGCTGTTCGCGTCTGGACCAGCTGCGGATCGTTGCCAGATGGCTTTTGTACGACCGACCAGTGGAGGCCATATATTCGCTGAGCCGTTCAATACGGGACTGCCAATCAGACGGAAACTCTGACTGAAGCTTTGAAAGCTCTTCATCCGAAAGAAGGACATTGCAATAGGCTCCGTATTTGTGGCGGATGACCTTCTTTTCTTCGTTATTATTTCTTTCAGTACTTGTTGAATTAGTACTTATTTGTAGCGGATCTCCCAACGCAGGTTTCTCCAACGTAGGCTTATCCAGAGTAGGATTTTCCGTATCTGGTTTTTCCGACATAGGCTGCGGCAGCTCATAGATCACATAGTCGGCACCGGCAAGAGTTCCGTCCGCATTGCGCGTCCGTTCTCTGCGCAGGTACCCAAGCTCCTCCAGCTCCTGAAGGGTACTCATGATACAATCGCGGCCCTCCTTACAGACAGCCGCAAGTCCCATGATGCTGTAATCCCAGGTATCGGGGAGACTCAGGCAGAAGCTGAGTAACCCCTTTGCCTTTAAGGAAAGCTGCTTATCCCGCAGGTGATAATTGCTCATTGTGGTGTAGTTGGCATTTTTCTCAACCCGAAATACTGCCATGGCGAACACCGTTCTTCACAAAAGCCTTCTTTTCAGGCTTCCTGTCAGCGGAGTACTTCTTGCCGGAGCTGTTATCGGGCTTTTCACGGCGATGATTTCTGCCGGTATCCTGCATCATGCGCTCATAGGCCTGCAGACGGCCTTCGGTAAACAATGTCATTTGTGATTTCCTCCTTCCTTAGAGCTCAGGCTGATTCTTCTCCTTGTGGTGTTCGGCCTTCGGGCGATCCCCGATAGACTGCTGTTTTTCCTTCAGGGCATCGAGAACGGAGCCCCTGTCAGCTTCGCGTTCGGCAGCTCTGGCCTCCCAGCTTTCACCAAGCTCGAAGACTCTTGCCTCGGCATCATAGTGATAAACGCTGTCGGTCAGACGATCCGCCGGTGCAACCTCGCTGGCATTGATGCTGGTAACCATGTCTCTCAGCTCACTCACATTCATGTGGCCGTCATCCGGGAGAAACAGCATTTCATGCACGGACGAAGGGAGAATGAAGAAGTTGCCGCCCAGCTCCTTGGCTGCGTTATCCATGAAATCGGGATAAAAGGCAGCTGCGGCACCGTGGAAGCCCTCCTCATTGGTGACCACATACATCTGCGGACCGGACATATCCATCGGGAAGTCCTCAACGCTCATGCCCATCATCTGAGCCATGACCTCGGCCATGGTTCTCATACTGGCAGGTCTAACCACCTCGGAGTTTGCCATGGCATCCGCGTGAAGCTGCTCCTTGGTAACACCCATGCGATTCATCAGATCATTGGTGATGAGAACCGTGGCTGCTCCATCGGAAAGCTGCTCCAGCTGCATGCGGTAGACCATGGAGATATCCTCCATGTCGGTATGAGGAACCTTGGCCAGCATTTCTGCATTGACCTTGGTACCGACCACATCCACGAAAAGAAGATCCTTCGCCGTCTCATAGGAGCTGAGCTCTGCCACATCGAAGCGGGGCATGTTGGAAAGATGCTCCTTTGCCTGATCCACAGCTGCCTGCAGAATGCTGTCGTAGCTTTCTCCGTGCTGCATCCTGTCATAGAGCTGATTCAGATTCAGGTTCATACCGATGTTGGTACCCTCAGGAGTGAGAGTGATAGCCGTATAGGATTCGCCCTGCAGCTTTTCCACCTGATTCATCCCGACCCCAACGCCGGGAGAAGCATCTTCCAGAGCTGCACGAATGTCCTGTTCGGCCCTTGTGGTGAATTCCTTGAAATCCATCATTGTGTATCCTCCTTGAAAATAAAATTAGCCCATCCACATACCGCCGATCTGGCAGATACATGAATGGGCTATGTAACTAAGGAAGACTTCACTCTACAGGTTATTAGGTATTTCGCGACGGATTTTTTGCTGATTCTGCTAATTTCCCATCGACTTTTTTAGAAAAACAGGTCTGTCGGTATTTTCGTATCCTTCGGAACAGGCTACACTGGAGTAGGAGTCTGTCGAATTGTGTCGATTTATGCAGGCAGCTACACGGAGTCTCTTTTAGAAGAGGGCATTTCAGCCGATTCCCGGAAAAATCGGGAAAATCGCTTAAAATTCAGAATTTAGAAAATCGGTCCTCTGAGTTAGCAGGTCCGCTAAAAATCAGAGCCCGGTTTAGAAGAGTCTCCGGGAAATAAAAAAACGGCAGAGGCTTGACAACGCAAACCACTGCCGACAAAGTCTGGCGTCCCTGACTGGATTCGAACCAGCGGCCTTTCGCTTAGGAGGCGAACGCTCTATCCTACTGAGCTACAGAGACATTTATTCAATTTTTGGCTTATTTCCTGGGTTTTTGGAACTTCAGCCTGTATTAAGAAGGCTCCGAAGAGCGGTTCTTCTAATCAAAAAGAGGTCGATTTTCGACCGGTTTATTAGCAGCTTCCGTACAATTGACCCTTCCACCATTGTTAGACGGGAAGTCGGAACTGTCGCGTCAGAAGCCATTTCTCAAGAGAAATAGAACTCGCAACAGATTTACTGTTTTTCAGCAGACTCGTGCTCGCCCTTTTTCTTAGGAGGCGGACGCTCTATCCTGCTGAGCTACAGAAACATATGCATCATATGCATTTTACTGCGGGCCGTAATTCATACGGTCCGCAATATATAATAACCTATATTGGGAAAAAAATCAAGCCTCAAATTTCAAAGTTCCCTGCATCCACACCTGGCCTTTAAAACGGCGGCCTGTTTTGGGCTCTCCTAAGAGGTCCTGTTTGTTGATTATCACATGGAAAACCATGTCATTACAGTCCAGGGTCAGATTGTAAATCTCCTCGCCTGTTATCCTGTTTTTGTTCAAATCAACCGCTGTTATCCCGCCAATGACCGAATACTGGTCGCATTCAACACCGCAGGGCATGAAGCAGGTTTCTATGATGGAGTACACATCCTCATGGGCAATGCGCCTGGACACCATGGAATAGAGGTCGATGTCTTCAATGGTCAGCGTCTCGATGGCATCCTCGTCCCCGCGCTTGGCTGCTTCCAAGAGACTGCTGCGCTTGCGGGCGGCCATCCTGGAATCCTCGGCCTGCTGTTCTGTTTTCTGGATGGGAAGCAGGATCCGGCCCTGGACACACAACCCTGTCAGGGCTGCGCCGTGAGGAAGGACTGCCTGGCGCCCGGCGTGCCGCATACGGTACTCCATGGAGTTTTCTATATAGAAAATCAGGGAAATCCCCACCCTGTATTCGTCCAGCAGTCCGGCGTATGTCTCCCGCTCCGTATGGCGCTGGACGGAACATTCCGCATCAGAGCTTACATCTGTGCTGGTAACATAAGGAAAGTAATACTCCCGGCTGAAGGTTCCCTTGGGGCTCATCTCACCAGCCATGGCAACACCCATGCCAGGGGCTGTCTCTGCCCGCAGTTCGCAGAACGTACTGCCTTCCCGTTCAGATAGCTGTCCTATGCGCTCAGCCTCTTTTGCCAGGCGCCGCAGCAGTTTTTCCATATCCTGTTTCTTCTGGTACATACTGAATCCAATGGTCCGCATAAACTTATGCATGTTGTCACCCTCTTTCCTGAATCTATCATCATAAGCAATATTGTTTATCAGACAACAAAGAGGCAAAAGGAACACCTTCGCCTCATCATCTTTGCCCATTATATACTACTTTATAGCAGATTACCAGTATTTTTTCTTAGGACAGGCTAAATTATGCGCTGAATTAAGAGAATGGAAGTTTTTTGATGGAATGTTTTAAGCGGCAGGACTATGCTGCTGCCCCGTTGCCATAATCAAGACAGTAAAAAGAAGAAGCATGGGGAGGAAATTATCGTTAAATTTTAAACATCTTTTATCTATTGACTGACAATGCAGCCTGTGTTAGTATGAACTTAGCAAGGGCGCGGCGGCATCGCAGCACCAGCTTTTGCAGACAACTGCATACCATCGGTTGATGGATTCGGGAGAGACTGTCCGGGGCTGGGAATGGATTTCCTGCCATGTCTGGGGACAGCGCCGAAGGGGAAGCGGAGAACTCTCAGGCAAAAGGACCGGATACCGGACGATACTCTGGAAAGCGATGAAGCACCGACGAAGCCCAATCTTTCAGGTCCAAAGACAGAGCGCATGAACAAGGTTTTTGTTTGTGCGCTTTTTTACTTTATAGGAAATTCCTTTTAAATCATGAATTATGTAAACAGATAGCCCTGCAAA
>OLQS01001711.1_pt1 | contig 12196 bp, 8 predicted proteins | sample 1672291 | NCBI WGS metagenome assembly OLQS01 (sample SAMEA3136668, study PRJEB25190) | human gut metagenome | biome: human gut; feature: human-associated habitat; material: faeces | place: Austria | collected 2013
CTCTGGCATTTGTCAGAGCGGGCCGTCCCGTTTTGTCCTATTTTGATGTCACAGGATGCACCGGCTGATGGCGCGGGCCACAGCCAGAAGCTCCTCCTGCCCGATGAAGCCGAACTTCATCTCGTGCTCGTCGGCGTAGCAGACCGTCAGCTCCGAGGTCTGCAGCGGGTCGCCGAAGCCGGCGGTCTGGATGCCGAAGTGGACGATCTTCCGGTAGGGCAGGACGAAGATCTCCTGCCGGGTGCCGGTGACGCCCTGCATATCTACGATAAAGATGCGGTGGCTCGTGAAAACGGCCTGATCGCGCACCGTCTTGTATGCGCCCACGATGCTCTCGCCGTCCAGCAGGAGCGCCTGCACATTCTTGCAGATCTCCTTCTCCTTGATGCGCATAAGGTTCTGCATCGGCTTTTCCCGAAATTCCATACAGCGTCTCCCCTTCCTTTATTCTTTATAATAAGGTATTCTGGGCTAAGTATAGCATTTCTACCCTTCCGCTTCAAGTCGTTCTCGCCTTTTGGGCCGGGTTGTGCTATACTGAAAGCTGATTTAGAGTTTCAACCTCTCCGTCATCGCCGGCGCGATGCCACCTCCCCTATCGAGGGGAGGCTTTGGCAGTACGTAAAGCCTAATCTCTTCGCCAGAGGCTCCCCTCGCTAGGGGCAACAACGACGACCGCCGCCAATGGCGGAAACAGGGAGTCGCTGTTGGGGCAGCGGCCAGCAAGACGCAAACGAAGTGCTGCGGATGCTGGGTGCCGCAACCCGGCCTTGTCGAGCGAATGCGAGACTGAGAGGTTATTTCCTTAGAAAAGAGGTTTATCATATGGAGATCATCGTTCATCAGGCCATTCTCCACGTTCTGGACACCACGCTGGACGCACCTGTCCTCAGCGGCAGCTGCATGGAGATGACCGCCGAAAAGACAGCCTATTTACAGTACCACATCGAAAAACTGCTGGCCAGCGACGACATCCGCCAGTGCCGCCCCCTGCCGGACTCGGCTTTCCGGTACGAGCTGGAGCAGAACAAGGACTTTATCGACCTGTCCTGCCGCATCGCAGGTGTCCTGTTCGACTATATGCACGCCCACACCACCATCCCCGGGGCCGACCTCGCCGTGGTGGACTTCACCCGGGACGGTCAGCCGTGGCTCGCCGTCCTCAAACTGAACTACAAAAACGGCTACACCCACTACACCGAGAGCGTGGACGGTGCGCCTGTCAACTCCATCATCCAGCAGCGGGCCTGCCTGCCCACCCAGAGCGGCAAGGTAGAGGAGGGCGCACTGGTGGACCTGACCGACTACTCCATGAAGCTGCTGGAAAAGAAATTCGACATCGACGGCCACAAGGAGTTCTATCTCTCTACCGTCGTTTTCCAGTACACCACCGCCGAGCCGGAGAAGAAAAAGCTTCAGGCCATTCAGGATGCCGCCGTGCAGGCCGTGCAGGAAAACTATCAGGACGAGCCCCATGTCGAGGCGCAGGTAGCCATGCTCATCGCCAATCAGGCCGCCGACAACGACAACAAGGTGACGGTGGAACAGGTGCGCCAGCAGCTGGCCGAGGAATACCCGCTGGCCGCCGTCCCCTTCGACGACTATGTGGAAAAGAGCGACATCCTCGAGCCGGCACAGGCTCAGCAGCCCGTCACCGTCTCGCCCTCCCGCATCCGCCGGATGGAGAGCCGCAGCATCCACACCGCCAGCGGCATCGAGGTGAAGATCCCCACCGAGATCCTCTCCGAGGACTCGGCGGTGGAGTTCCTCCACGCCGAGGACGGCAGCATCTCCCTGCTCATCAAGAACGTCATCCTGTAACAGAAAGGAGTCTCCCTCATGGACCTCGCCCTTATCACCGCCCAGCAGGTGGCGGAGCTTTTCATCCTCATGGGTCTGGGTGCCCTCGGTGCCAAGACCGGCCTGCTGCGCCCCGAAGGCAAGCAGACCCTCTCGAATCTTCTGGTCAACCTCGTCGTGCCCGCTATGATCATCAACTCCTACCGGATGGATTTCAGCCCCGAGATCCTCCGCAATCTTCTGGCCGCCTTCGCCCTGAGCATCCTGTCCAGCCTGCTGGGCCTTGTCATCACCCTGCTGTTCACGGCCCGCAGCAAGGACAGCCGGACCCCCATCTTCCGGTTCGCCTGCATCTTCTCCAATGCAGGCTACATGGGCCTTCCCCTCATCTCGGCGTTATTTGGTTCCGAGGGCCTGCTTTACGCCAGCGCCTACTTTACCATCTTCAATCTTCTGCTCTGGACGCTGGGCTACAGCATCGTCAGCGGCAGCTCTGACCCCAAAAAGGTGGCCGGAAGTCTGCTGCGCTGCCCGGCCATCTACGCCATCGTCGTGGGCCTTGTCCTCTACCTCTTCCAGATCCCGCTGCCCACTCTCATCACCCAGCCGATGGAGCTTCTGGGCGACATGAACACCCCCCTCTCCATGCTCATCACCGGAATGCTCATCGCCTCGGGCGACCTGCGCCGCATCCTCACCGACAAGCACATCTGGGAGCTTACCGTCGTCCGGATGTTCTTTATCCCGGTGCTGACCATCGCGGCCTTTGCCGCGCTGGGCCTCTTCCGCTACGGCATGGCCACGCAGGTGGTGCTGCTGCTGGAATGCTGCCCCGCCGCCGCCATCACCTCGGTGTTCGCCGTCCAGTTCCGCCACGATGAGCAGTTCGCCGCCGGCAGCGTCGTCCTGACCACCCTGCTGAGCATCCTGTTCCTGCCGCTGTGCGCGCTCGCACTTACGATGTTCTGATGCCCTCTCAGGCGCTTCGCACCAGATTCCCCTTTTTGTCGCTTGCGCGACATCTTCCCCCGGCCGGGGGAAGTCTTTCCTCAAAGGAGTAAAAACCATGTCCGATATTACCGTCCGCAACGCCACCTTAGCCGATGCGCCCCGCATTCTGGAGATCTATGCCTACTACGTCGAGCACACGGTCATCACCTTCGAGTACGATGTGCCGTCGCTGGCCGAGTTCGAGGGCCGGATGCGGGACACCATGCAGAAGTACCCCTACCTCGTCATCGAGCGGGACGGCCGCATCGAGGGCTACGCCTACGCCCACGCCTTCGTGGGCCGCGCGGCCTACAACTGGGCCGCTGAGCTGACCATCTACCTCGACCACGATGCCCGGCGCGGCGGACTGGGCCGTACCCTCTACGAGGCGCTGGCCGACCGGCTCAAAGGAATGGGCATCCTGAACCTCTACGCCCGCATCGGCTACCCGCAGAAAGAGGACGAATACCTCACAAAAAACAGTGCCCAGTTCCACGCCCATCTTGGCTTCACCCTCGCGGGCACCTTCCACAACTGCGGCTACAAGTTCGGCCGCTGGTACGATATGATCTGTATGGAGAAGATCATCGGCGAGCACAAGCCCGACCAGCCGGATGTCGTGCCGTATCCGTATTGACCCCAAACCAAAAAGCAGGTGCATCCAATCGGGTGCACCTGCTTTTTGCGTTATTCGTTCTTCAGCTGCTCCTTATGGTATTGCAGCGTATACAGCTGATAATACCGGCCATGGGCGGCGAGAAGCTGCTGATGGGTGCCCTGCTCGAGTATTTTGCCGTGAGACAGGACGATGATGTTGTCCGCGTGCTGGATGGTGGAGAGGCGGTGGGCCACGATGAGCATAGTGCCCACGCTCCGCATCTTTTCGAGGGAGTCCTGAATGAGCAGCTCCGTCTCGGTGTCGATGTTGGCGGTGGCCTCGTCCAGTATCATAACACTGGGCTTATGGAGGATGGTGCGGGCAAAGCTGAGCAGCTGGCGCTGGCCCGCCGAGAAGTTGTTGCCCCGCTCCCGCACCTCCTCGTCAAGGCCGTGCTCCAGCTTGTCGATGAAGTGGTCAGCGTTGACGTACCGGCAGACCTTCATGATCTCGTCGTCGGAGATATTCTCTTCCCGCAGGACGATGTTGCTGCGGATGGTGCCCGAGAAGAGGAACACATCCTGCAGCATCTGGCCGAAGTGGCGGCGGAGGGAGGAGATCTTGATCTTCCGGATGTCGATGCCGTCGATCAAAATTTCGCCCTTCTGGAACTCGTAATTGCGGCAGATGAGGGAGAGGATGGTGCTCTTTCCCGAACCGGTGGAGCCGACGAAGGCCACCGTCTGGCGCGGTTCGACATGGAAGGAGACGCCCTGCAGCACCCACTCGCCGGGGACGTAGCTGAACCAGACGTCGCGGAACTCGATGTCCCCCTTCACCTCGTCCAGTTCGATGGCATCATGGGCGTCGGTCATCTGGGGCTGGATGTCCATGATGGAAAAGACCTTCTCCGAGGACGCCAGCGCCGACTGCAGCCAGTTGAACTGCTCGGCGAGGTTCTGGATGGGGGTGAAGAACTTGGAGATGTACATATAAAAGGTGACGATGGTGCCGCTGGAAATGGTCTGCCCGAGGAAAGAAACATGGTCCAGATGGCCCATACCGCCCAGATAGAACAGGCAGAGAATGGAGCTGATGTATAGCATATACACCAGCGGGCGGAAGACGCCGAAGACGAAGATCTGCTCCTGCGTGGCCTTGGCGAGGGTCTGGCTCTTCTGGCGGAACTCCTCCATCTTCTCGTCCTCGCGGCCAAAGATCTGGGTGACCTTGATGCCCGAGAGGTTCTCGGAAAGATAGGTATTGATGTCGGTGGTGGCGTCCTTCACCTTGCGGTAGGCACGGCGGGAGAACTTGCGGAAGATGACCGTGAAGAGGAGGATGAAGGGCACGAAGCAGAGCACCATCAGGGTCAGGGCGTAGTTCAGACAGAGCATCGCCGCCAGAATGCCCAAAATGACGAAGGCGTTCTTGGTCAGGTTGACCAAGAGGTTGGTGAACATCATGGAGATGGCGTTGGTGTCGTTGGTCACACGAGTGACCAGCTTGCCCACCGGGATGTCGTTCAGCTGGCCGTGGGAAAGGGATTCGATGTGGGTAAAGAGGTCTTCGCGCAGGTCGGAGATGATGCGCTGGCCCACCCGCTGCAGGATGACCGCCTGCAAATAGGTGCTGCCCATCGAAAAGACCAGCACGCCCCCATAGACGGCCACGCTGACGTAGAGGCTCCGGAGCGCAAAATCGCTCCCCACAAGCTCTTCGATATAGCCCACGATGAGGGGCGAGGCGATGTCATAGGCGATGGAGAAGAGGACGAGAAAGCCCACCACGATGAACTGGTTCCGATAGGGCTTGGCGTAACCGAAGAGGCGGCGTAAAATCTCGCCGTCGGCCATGCTGCGCTCGAAGCCCATGGAGGTCTTCTTATCCTTGATGCAGGCGTAGGCGATGAGCAGCAGCACCGACACGGTGCCGATGAGGCCCCCCACCAGAAGAAGCGGATTCAGACTCATCATGCGTTGCCACCTCCCACTTCGTCCTCGAGCTTCTGCAGATCGACCATCCTGCGGTACTCCGGGCAGGAGGCATAGAGCTGATCGTGGGGGCCGACGGCCTCCACTCTGCCGTCCTCGAGGAAGACGATCTTGTCCAGTCCTTCCACCGTCGAAATGCGGTGGGCGATGAGCAGGGTGGTCTTTCCGGCCCGGCTCTTTTTCAGGTTGTCCAGAATGATCTTCTCCGTCCGGGTATCCACCGCAGAGACGGAGTCATCGAGGATCAGGATGGGCGCGTCCTTCAGCAGGGCACGGGCGATGGAGATGCGCTGCTTCTGGCCGCCCGAGACGGTGACGCCTCGCTCGCCGAGGACGGTCTCATAGCCGTCCTTGAAATCCACGATGTTGTCCCGGACATCAGCGAGACGGGCCGCCCGCTCGATGTCCTCCGGGGAGGCTTCGTCCACACCGAAGGCGATGTTGTGGGCGATGGTATCCGAGAAGAGGAAGTTGTCCTGCGGGACATAGGCGCAGGCCTGCCGCACCGAGCGGATGGAGACGCGGTTGACGTCCTTTCCATCCACAAAGAGGGTGCCGTCGGGCACATTGTAGGTGCGGAGAAGCAGGTCCACCAGCGCCGTCTTGCCTGCGCCGGTCTTGCCCACGATGCCCACGCTCTCGCCGGGGGCGACGGTGAAGGAGATGTCCTTCAGCACATCGAACTCACCATCGGGGTAGCGGAAGGTCAGGCCGCGGAACTCGATGCCTCCCTTGGGGGATTCGAGGTCGGGCACGCCGTCCCGGTCGGCCACATCAATGGGGGCGTCCAGCAGCTCGGTGATGCGGTTGAGGGAGGCCTTGCCGCGGGAGGTCTTCTCGATGAGCATCGAGATGGCCATAATGGGCCAGACGATGGCCTCGAAGTAACCGATGTACTCCACCAGCTGGCCCGCGTTGAAATCGCCCTTGTAGACGAGAAAGCCGCCGTAGCCAAGGATGACGCAGACCACCGACTCCACGAAGAACGTCACCAATACTTCAAGTAACACCGAGATGCGGGTATACTCCACGTTGATTTCTTCGTTTTCTTTATTGAGCTTCCGGAAGGCGATCAGCTCTTTCAGCTCCTTGACGAAGGCCTTGATGACCGCGATGCCGGAAAAATTCTCCTGCGCAAAGTCGGACAGAGCCGAGAACGCCTGCTGGCGCTTCTCCCACGTTCTGGTCATGGTCTTGCCCATTACCGTTCCGATGGCGAACATAAACGCCGCCGGGATGAGGGCCAGCAGGGTCAGGCGGGTGTCCATCCGCCACATTTTATAAAGGGCCAGCAGGCCCAGCACCAGCGCGTCGAAAAACATCAGGATGCCATCGCCGAAGCACTCCTGAATGGTGTCGAGGTCGTTGGTGTAGAGGCTCATGAGGTTGCCGACCTTATTCACCTGATAATACTGCTGCGACAGGCGGCGGCTGTGGTCGAACATCCGCTCCCGCAGGTCGGCCTGCACCCGGATGCTGGTGCCGAAAAAGCAGATGCGCCACAGAAAGCGCCCCACCACCATGAACAGCACGATCCAGATCATGGGCAGGCAGATGTGCTGGAAGAGCACCTCTCGGGTAAAGGGCATCGTTTCGCCCTTCACCACCACCTGCCCGAGGTTGACGCCGTTGATGACCAGCCGGTAGAGCTGGGGCACCAGCAGCTGGATATAATCCACCATCAGCAGCGACAGGATGCCCAGCAGCAGCGTGGGCGCGTGGCGCAGGTAATAGCGGTTGATGTACTTGCCGAAGATCACTGTTTTTCCCTCCTTTTCCCAGAGCACAGAGGCGAGCCGACGCCCGCGGGCAGAACTCCCGCAGGCGGTCAGCCCGCCTCTGTTTGTTGCACGACAGCCCCAGTATACGGCCCGGGACACAGAGTTGTCAACATCTGCTGCCGGAAATGTTGAAAAAAAGCCATCGTCGTGCATCACTGCACAAACGATGGCTTCATGTTGGAGCGGCCGACGAGGCTCGAACTCGCTACCTCCACCTTGGCAAGGTGGCGCTCTACCAGATGAGCTACGGCCGCATATTGGAAACCCTGCTGGGTTTCCTGACTGGTGCCTCCGATCGGAATCGAACCAATGACACGGGGATTTTCAGTCCCCTGCTCTACCGACTGAGCTACAGAGGCGCACCGGACGATGATTATTATACCTGAAATTTCGATTTTGTAAAGGGGTAAATGCAAATTTTTTTGAGAATTTTTGAAATTTCTTTATTTTTGCCGTGCCATCGACCAAAATAAGACGGACTTTTTCGGCGGTTTTGGGAGGGTAGGAGGAAAGGAGCAGAATGAGAAAGAAGAATTGACATTGGCAACAACCTATGGTTTAATGAAAAGGAATGACAAAAATCGCTTTTTTCCCGACAAGGGGAGATATATACCTATATATAGCAAAAGCGTTTGAGACGGCCCCACAGCAGACCATTCCGGGGCCGGGAGGAGCAGCATGGCAAAAAAACAGGAATATGGCAACGAAAGCATTACCTCGCTGAAGGGCGCGGACCGTGTGCGCAAGCGCCCGGCCGTCATCTTTGGTTCGGACGGCGTGGAGGGCTGCGCACACTCCATCTTCGAGATCGTCTCGAACTCCATCGACGAGGCCCGCGACGGCCACGGCGACACCATCAACGTCACCCGCTGCAAGGATGGCAGCGTCATCGTCGAGGACTTTGGCCGCGGTATGCCCGTGGACTGGAACAAGGGCGAAGAGCGCTACAACTGGGAGCTGCTTTTCTGCGAGATGTACGCAGGCGGCAAGTACGGCGAGGGGGAGGATAACTACGAATTCAGCCTCGGCCTGAACGGTCTGGGCCTCTGCGCCACCCAGTACGCCTCGGCGTGGATGACCGCCGACATCTACCGCGACGGCTTCCACTATCATCTCGACTTCCAGAAGGGCGAGAATGTGGGCGGCCTGCACAAAGAGCCGTTCAAGGGACGCCGCACCGGCAGTATCATCCACTGGAAGCCGGACGACGAGGTCTTTACCGACATCGACGTGCCCGGCAGCTACTACAAGGACGTTCTCCGCCGTCAGGCCGTCGTCAACGCGGGCCTGACCCTCAACTTCACCGATGAGAAGGAGAAAGACCCGGCCACCGGCAAGCCGTGGAAGGAGAGCTGGTGCTACGAGCACGGCATCGCCGACTACGTCGCTGAGACGGCGGGCGAAGACAGCCTGACCCCGGTGTTCAGCTGCGAGAGCGAGGCCACCGGCCGCGACCGGGACGACCAGCCCGAATATAAGGTGAAGATGAGCGCGGCGTTCTGCTTCTCCAACAAGGTGCAGATGTTGGAGTATTACCACAACTCGTCCTGGCTCGAGCACGGCGGCAGCCCGGAGCACGCCGTCCGCACGGCCTTTGTCTACCAGATCAACAAGTATCTCAAGGACAAGAACCTCTATAAGAAGGGCGAGAGCGCCATCAGCTTTCAGGATGTGCAGGACTGTCTGGTCTACGTCTCGTCCAGCTTCTCCACCCGCACCAGCTACGAGAACCAGACCAAGAAGGCCATCACCAACAAGTTCGTTTCGCAGGCCATGACCGACTTCCTCAAGCACTATCTGGAGGTCTACTTCCTCGAAAAGCCCGACGAGGCCCAGAAGATCTGCCAGCAGGTGCTGGTCAACAAGCAGAGCCGTGAGCACGCCGAAAAGACGCGCCAGAGCATCAAAAAGACCCTCACGACCCAGATCGATCTCGCCAACCGGGTGCAAAAGTTCGTGGACTGCCGCACCAAGGACGCTTCCCGCCGGGAGCTGTATATCGTGGAGGGCGACTCGGCTATGGGCGCGGTCAAGACCAGCCGCGACAGCGAATATCAGGCCATCATGCCCATCCGGGGCAAGATCCTGAACTGCCTCAAGGCCGATTATGCCCGTATCTTCAAGTCGGACGTCATCGTGGATCTCATCAAGGTCATGGGCTGCGGCGTCGAGCTGGGCGGCAAGCACAATAAGGAGCTGGCCACCTTCAACCTCGACAACCTCCGCTTCAACAAGATCGTCATCTGTACCGATGCCGATGTGGACGGCTACCAGATCCGCACGCTGGTGCTCACCATGCTCTACCGGCTGACCCCCACCCTCATCAACGAGGGCTATGTCTATATCGCAGAGTCGCCGCTGTACGAGATCACGACCAAAGACCGTACCTATTTTGCCTACACCGAGCCGGAGAAGGCCACCTTCCTCGAGGAGATCGGCGACAAGAAATACACCATCCAGCGCTCGAAAGGTCTGGGCGAGAACGACCCCGAGATGATGTGGCTGACCACCATGAATCCCGAGAGCCGCCGCCTCATCAAGGTGATGCCCACCGACGTGGAGCGCACCGCGCAGGTGTTCGACATCCTGCTGGGCGACAACCTCGCCGGACGCAAGGAGCATATCGCCCAGCACGGCGCGGAGTATCTGGATGATCTGGATGTGTCTTAAAGAGGATAGAAAATGGCAAAGAAATCAAGCAAAAAGACCCTGAAGCCTGTCCGCCCCCAGCTGGGCGAGGGCGTCGAAATACTGAACGCTGGCAGCGTGCTGGAAGACCCCATCACCCGCACGCTGGAAACGAACTATATGCCCTACGCTATGAGTGTCATCGTCAGCCGCGCCCTGCCGGAGATCGACGGCTTCAAGCCCGCCCACCGCAAGCTGCTGTATACGATGTATGAGATGGGCCTCATCAAGGGCGCCCGCACCAAGTCGGCCAATATCGTGGGCAGCACCATGCACCTCAACCCCCACGGCGACGCCGCCATCTACGACACGATGGTGCGCATGGGCCGGGGCAACGAGAGCCTGCTGGTGCCCTTCGTGGACAGCAAGGGCAACTTCGGCAAGGCCTACAGCCGGGATATGTCCTGCGCCGCAGCCCGCTACACCGAAGCCAAGCTGGAAAGCGTCTGCGAGGAGCTGTTCCGGGACATCGACAAGGAAACGGTGGACTTCGTGCCCAACTACGACGGCACTACCACCGAGCCGACCCTGCTGCCCGTGACTTTCCCCACCATTCTGGCCAACAATACGCTGGGCATCGCCGTCGGCATGGCCTGCAACATCTGCTCCTTCAATCTGGCGGAGCTGTGCAACACCACCATCGCCCTCATGAAGGATGCCGACCACGACATCGCCACCACCATGCCCGCCCCGGATTTCGTGGGCGGCGGTCAGATCTTATACGACGAAGCCCAGATGCGGGACATCTTCGAGAATGGCCGGGGCAGCGTGAAGGTGCGCGCCCGCTACGCCGCCGTGCCGGGCGAAAATATGATCGAGATCACCCAGATCCCGCCCACCACCACGGTGGAAGCCATCATGGACAAGATCGCCGAGCTGGTCAAGACGGGCAAGGTCAAGGAGATCAGCGATATGCGTGACGAGACCGACCTGAACGGCCTCAAGCTCACCCTCGACCTCAAGCGGGGCGTGGACGCGGACAAGCTGATGGCCAAGCTCTTCAAGGCTACCCCGCTGGAAGACAGCTTCAGCTGCAACTTCAACATCCTCGTCTCGGGCCAGCCCCGGGTCATGGGCGTGCGGGAGATCTTGCAGGAGTGGACGGCCTTCCGGATGGAGTGCGTCCGCCGCCGCACCTACTACGACCTCCACGGCAAGGAAAAGCGCCTCCACCTGCTCAAGGGTCTGGCGGCGATTTTGATGGACATCGACAAGGCCATCCACATCATCCGCACCACGGAGGAGGAGACGGAGGTCGTGCCCAACCTGATGATCGGCTTTGGCATCGACGAAGTACAGGCCGACTATGTGGCGGAGATCAAGCTGCGCCATCTCAACCGGGAATATATCCTCAAGCGCACCGGCGAGATCGAGCAGCTGGAAGCCGACATCGCCGACCTGAACGACACCCTCGCAAAGCCCGCCCGCATCCGCAGGATCATCATCAAGGAGCTGGGCGACGTGGCAAAGAAGTACGGCCAGCCCCGCCGCAGCGAGATCCTGTATGACCTGCCCGAGGAAGAGGGCTGCGCCGAAGAAGAGGCCGTGCCGGACTATCCCGTCACCGTTTTCTTCACCCGCGAGGGCTACCTGAAGAAGATCCCGCCCCAGAGCCTCCGCACAGCCGGTGCCCACAAGCTCAAGGAGGGCGACGAGATCATCCGGCAGGTAGAGACGCGGAACAATGTGGAAGCGCTTTTCTTCACCGACCGGCAGCAGGTGTACAAGGTGCGTCTGGCGGAGCTGGAAGACGGCAAGGTGGCCCAGATGGGCATTTATCTGCCGGGCCGGCTGGGCATGGACGAGGGCGAAGCCATCCTCTCGATGGTCATCACCTCCGACTACAGCGGGCAGATGCTCTTCTTCTTCGCCAGCGGCAAGTGCGCGAAGATCCCGCTCAGCTCCTACGCCACCAAACAGAACCGCCGCAAGCTGCTGAAAGCCTACTGCGACAAGGAGCCGCTGGCGGCGATGCTCTTCCTCCCGGAGGAGACGGAGCTTGCCATCCGCACCAGTGCGGGCCGGATGCTGCTGGTCAGCACGGCGCAGATCGCCGCCAAGGCCACCCGCGACAGTCAGGGCGTGGCGGTCGTGACCCTGAAAAAGAACCAGACCATCGTCTCCGTCGTCCCGGCGGATACGCTGGAGCTGGCCAACCCCCACCGCTACCGCGTCCGCAGCCTGCCTGCGACCGGTGCGCTCATCCGGGCGGAGGATGAAGGGGAGCAGATGACGCTGCTGTGATTTTATAATTTATAAGATAAACGGGTGCGCGCGCTTGTGGCGTGGGGTTAGAGCGCGGTTACGCGGGGTTAAGTTCTCTTTTGCGTGCCAAAAGAGAACCA
>OLQS01001722.1_pt1 | contig 12109 bp, 9 predicted proteins | sample 1672291 | NCBI WGS metagenome assembly OLQS01 (sample SAMEA3136668, study PRJEB25190) | human gut metagenome | biome: human gut; feature: human-associated habitat; material: faeces | place: Austria | collected 2013
TTTCTTAGAGCATGGAACCTGAACCAGAACCACTTTATACTGTTTTCTTCAAGGATCGAGAGGCCAACTACGTTAATAAATTAAATTCCCAATTCAATTCCTTGCAGTTCCTTCTGCATCTCCCGAAAGAATTCCGACGTATGCCACCCATCCATCGCCGCATGGGCAATCGTAAGCGTCAGCGGAAGTGTCAGTTTCCCGTTATTTTCTGTGTATTTACCGAATGTAATGATCGGAAACAACGGCACATGATCAGATGCTGTTGATGCCGCATATCCGGTGTAATCCAGCCATGGCACACAGGAAATACAGTAAAAGTTCACCGGCTGTCCGGCTTTTGCCTTGATGCCTCTGACCTTCTTTGCAGCTTCTATGTCCGCTTCTATTCTCTTATAGAAAGTCGCAAAGTCATCATCGTATTCGCTCCAGCAGTCAGAAAATGTGTGATCTTCTTTGTGGAAGATCGTATAATTCGGGTGTACAACATCCCACACTCCCGGATTGCCTTCTTCGTCCGTCATCATCTTCATAAATGGCAAGCGGTTCACAACATTTGACGTACACCAGATAAAGGCTGCATAGAAATGCACCCCCAAGCGGTCACATTCTGCTCTTAATCTTGTTACATCCAGGCGTGCTGTCATACTGTAGTTTACTTTTAATTTTTCGGTATAATACTTGTAGTGATCCTGGCGCGGCCAGGTTGACTGGTCAATTTTTTTATATGATGGAAGACTCATAATGTCACCTCTTATTGTGTATTATTTCGAATTAATATAAAAAAGTACAAATAAACAAATAAGTAAGTATATATTGCTTTATTATAAATTGATGATATAATTAGAATCGGGTGTTGCCATAAAACGGTAGGCGGTTAGTCCTTTTAACAGAGGGACTGTGATGACTGTAATCCACACCCTCTGATTACATAGCCCGTAAGGGACTCCAATGGAAAGGAGGGCTAAGCCATGAGCATTATAGATTTTATAGCAGTGGTGAGCTTCGGCTTAACCTGCTTCGGACTAGGATATACATTTGGCAAAGATAACAATCCACAAAAATAGCCGCCCACAGTCTGGTAAACTAGGCGACTATTTTTAATACATGAATTAATTATCAGGACTGACCGTCTATCGGCAGCACCCTTTTTCTATAACTATACTAACATCATCTTATGAATATGTCAATTTCTTATTATATCCCAGAATGATTCCCCATCTCCCCGGTAGGTACTTCCAAGAGCTTCCGCGATCGTCGCCGCCATATCTGCAAACCCTTTTCTGGTATGCAGGTTTACTCCCGCTTTGATCTCTTTTCCATATATGAGGCAAGGCACATATTCCCTCGTATGATCTGTTCCGGTATATCCGGGATCACAGCCATGGTCTGCCGTGATCATCAGCATATCATCATCCCGCATATTCGCAAGGAACTCTCCCAGCTGTTTATCAAATTGCGTCAATGCTCCGGCATATCCTGCAATATCACGCCGGTGTCCATAGATCATATCCCCATCTACTAAGTTCACATAGCAAAGTCCGTCGAACTCTTTCTTCTGTATCTCGATCGTCTTTTCCATATTCTTTTCATTTCCCTGATTCGGGTAGGTATCCGTCACTCCCTGCCCTTCAAAGATATCATAGATCTTTCCGACACCGATCACATCTTTTCCTTCTGCTTTTAATGCATCCAACACCGTCTGTCTCGGCGGTGCAAGTGAAAAGTCATGCCGTCTGATCGTTCGTTCGTAATTTGGCCATGTTCCGATGAATGGTCTTGCGATCACTCTTCCGACTCCAAGATCTCCAGTCAGCATCTCTCTGGCAATCTTACAGTATTCATATAAATGCTCTACCGGAATTATCTCCTCGTGCGCTGCAATCTGGCATACACTGTCCGCAGATGTATACACGATCAATGCTCCTGTCTCTTCCTGCTCCCGGCCATAATCATGAATGACCTGTGTCCCCGAATACGGCAGATTACACAGAATCTTTCTTCCCGTCCTTTTTGAAAATTCCTCTATGAATACTTTCGGAAATCCGCCCGGGAATTTCGGAAGTGGATCCGGTGTTACGATACCCGCCATTTCCCAGTGTCCGGTCGTCGTATCCTTTCCACAGGATAATTCCTGCATTCTTGCAAAACTTCCGGTCGGCTTCTCTGTACTTTTTGCATATTCCATACCATCAATCTGGTAGATTCCTATCTTTTCCATATTCGGAATATGAAGTTTCCCGCTGTTATAGCAGCTCTTCCATGTATTACTTCCGACATCACCAAACTTATCTGCATCCGGAGCTTCCCCGATGCCGGCACTGTCCAATACGATCCAGAAAATACGTTTCATAGAATCAGTCCTTTCGGTCTTTTTCTTTTATTATAAGTCTATATAAGAAGACTGTGCAAGATACAGGAATCCATAATTTGTTATTCTCACTAATAAAATCGCGCCTTTAAATTATCCATTAGTAAGTAAATATATATTGTATTTTTCGTTGTTAATTGTTATAATCATATCACGGGTGCTACCAAAACGGTAGGCGGTTAGTCCTTCTGCAGAGGGACTGTGCCCCTCTGATTACATAGAAACCTGAAAAGGAATTCACTGGAAAGGAGGGCTAAGCCAATGAGTATTATGGATTTTTTAGCTATCATCAGTTTCGGCTTATCATGCTTCAGCATCGGATACACTATTGGTAAGGATAATCATAAGACACAAAAATAGCCGCCCACAGTCTGGTAAACTAAGCGGCTATTTTTACTAAATTATTATCGGGCTAACCGTCTATCGGTAGCACTCTTTTTCTATAACTATACTAACATCATCTTATGAATATGTCAAAAGATTTTTCAACAATAAATCTACTCCACTACTGATTTTCTTACATTCACCTTCGTACGCTCTTCCCGGTCGAAGAATTTCTTAGTTTCGCTGATAACCACTTTTCGAAGTCCAAGTAATGCGATCAGATTCGGAATGATCATCAGCGCATTGGTAATATCCGCCATCAGCCAGATTGGTTCCAGTGTCAGGAACGGCGCTGTTGCAATTGCCAGAATATAAACGATCTTAAAAATCTTGATACTTCCTGTCTTTCCGGTGAGATACAGCACACATCTTTCTCCATAATAGTTCCATCCGAGGATCGTAGTAAATGAGAAAAAGATAATTCCTACTGCTACCAGATACATACCAATATTAAACGGAAGTCCGGCATTATATGCCTTTGTAACCAGAACACTTCCGCTTAAATCAGTTTTATCAAGCAGGCCGCTTGAGATTACAACCAGTCCTGTCATAGAACATGTCAGAATTGTGGTGAAAAATACACTTGTCATTGAAATCAACCCCTGCTTTACACAGGAATCTGTCTTTGCTGCTGCCGCCACGATTGGTGAACTTCCAAGCCCAGCCTCATTCGTGTATACACCTCTTGCCACACCGGTTCTCATAGCTGTCATGAAAGAGACCACAGCCGTTCCTGCTGCTCCGCCAAGTGCAGATTCCTTAGAAAATGCACAGGAAAATATCTCTGCAAATGCTCCCGGAATTGCGGAATGGTTCACAATCAGAATCACCATTGAACCACCAATGAAAGAAATTGCCATAAATGGAACAACAAACTGTGCAACTTTCGAGATTGCCTGAATTCCGCCAAGTGTTACAACTGCTGTTAATACAGTAACAATAATTCCAATAACAATGACCGGAATATGGAATGAATCATGCACCGACTCTGTAATCGCATTTACCTGTGGAAAGGTACCACATCCAAGAAGTGCTGTTACAACTCCGAAAAATGCAAAGATTTTTGCCAGCCATTTGAATTTATCTCCCATTCCATTTTCGATATAATACATCGGTCCTCCGGCGATTTCACCTTTTTCATCTTTTACACGGAATTTTACAGCCAGAAGTGCCTCAGCATATTTTGTTGTCATTCCAAGAAGCGCAGATACCCACATCCAGAACATCGCTCCAGGTCCACCGATACGAAGAGCTGTTGCCACACCTACGATACTTCCGGTTCCGATATCGGCAGCCAGTGTTGTGCAAAGTGTTGCAAACGGAGATACATCGCCTGCTTTGACCATGAGCAATCGCTTTCCAGAACAAGTGAATATCTCTATCTTCATAAGAATACCTTGCAATACAAGTTAGACCGTATTCATAAGATCTGCGGTCTGAACCCGCGTAATTTCAGAGACGGAGTTATTCTTTATCTTGCTCTTCGTCTGAAAGAAATGTAGATAGAACTGTAGCTTTTTACGCAATATATGTCACTTGAAACATATATTGCGTTTATTTTTCCCCTTTTTCGTTCTTCGTACTATATATTTTTCTTTTTCTCCTATGTTATACTGCATATTAAGAAATCAATTCTGAATTTTTATTTCTATCTACCTAAAAAATGTATTTCAGGAGGTTTATTCACATGAAAGTGGTAATAGCAATTGATTCATTAAAGGGAAGCTTAAGTTCCATGGAAGCCGGAATGGCAATCAAAGACGGAATCCTTGCAGCAAAACCAGACGCGGAAGTTATCGTAAAACCGCTCGCAGATGGAGGAGAAGGAACAACCGACGCACTGATCGAAGGAATGAACGGGGAACGCATTGACCTTACCGTTACAGGTCCGATGCACACACCGGTAGATGCTTATTACGGATATCTGAAAGATACCAACACTGCTGTTATGGAGATGGCATCCGCAGCAGGTATTACTCTGGTTCCTGATTCAGAAAAGAACCCGCTTCTTGCAACCAGTTATGGTGTTGGTGAAATGATAAACGATGCTATCCAAAGAGGCTGTCGTAACTTTATCATCGGTATCGGCGGAAGTGTCACCAACGACGGAGGTATCGGAATGTTAAAAGCTCTCGGCGTACGTTTTCTGGATGAAAATGGCGAAGATGCCGGAGAAGGCGGACAGGCCCTGGCTAAAGTTACCCGTATCGATGTATCCGGTATGAATCCGCTTTTAAAAGAATGCCACATTCAGGTCGCATGCGATGTAAATAATCCACTCTGTGGTGAAAATGGTTCCACATACGTTTATGGACCGCAAAAAGGTGTGACCGAAGATATGAAAAAAACATTGGATGAAGCGATGGCACATTTTGCCAGAGTTACTTCTGAAACTCTTGAAAATGATTATATGAATACACCAGGTGCCGGTGCTGCCGGTGGACTTGGCTATGCATTCCTTGCATATACCGGCGCAGCACTGACACCTGGTATTGAACTGATCTTAGATGCTGTCGGACTGGAAGAAGAGCTTTCCGGCGCAGATGTGGTCGTTACCGGTGAAGGCCGCCTTGACTTTCAGACCGCAATGGGAAAAGCTCCTGTCGGAGTTGCCAGACTTGCGAAAAAATATAACGCAAAGGTTATCGCATTTGCAGGAAGCGTCACAAAAGAAGCGACTGCCTGCAACAAAGAAGGGATCGATGCATTTTTTCCTATCTTACGCGGTGTCTGCACACTTGCGGAAGCTATGGATCCTGTCGCTGCGCGCAATAATATGACCGCAACTGTAGAACAGGTTTTCCGTTTACTTTAATGTGTATCAGTAATGATTAATTTCCCCTTATTCACCGGCTCTATCGTCTGTTCCATCAGGCGATGGAGCAGATCAATACCTCCGTTCTCCCTGATACGGGAATAGATCGGATGCTTAGTAACTTCTGTCGTGATGGATTCCATTCCTTCCATGATCAAAGCCTTACCGGGTGATTCGTACCATTTTATTTCTATATGTTCCGGCGGTATTAAGTCCCGGTTATTCCCTGTATTCCTGACAAGTGTCACGTATAACTTCCTTCTCATCGCTTCTTCCAGATACGCAATTTCCACTTTCAAAACCTGGTTATCATCTGCATCTGAGGAAAGTTCTCCCTTCACTGCAACCAGATATGTCTCTCCATGAACAGTCAGTTTATTTTCGATATATTTTGACCATCCCATTTCAAGTTCTATTGATTCTTCACCTTCCTGAAAGCATAGTATCATCCCTTTGCGGAAACCGATTTTCGATATCCCATCTGTCATATTATTGTGCATCACCTGCATAACCAGCGGAAACAGACCGACACTTGACTGGTCCAGCTCATAGTGTACACCATCCAGCAGATCCTCCAGTAAATGGATCTGTTGTTTCCGTGCTTTTTGCGTTTCTATATACTTCCCGCGTGCCCTATATTTTTCTGAGTTCTTCTTCCATCCACCTTTACAGACCGTGAGTGGATGATTATAGCATTGCTGTTTCTTTAAACAGATTTCGGTCAGTTCCTGCAGCTTTGCATACGCAATCGGATTCTCCGGAAGTGTCTCTTTTGGCATCCAATCTACCGGGAAATATTTTCTTATAAGATTCAGCATCACATTGTCCTGGAATAGTTCTTCATTTCCCGCATTCGTTACGATCACCATATCAACGTCCGGATAGATCAGCACATTCTGCCCAAGCATTCCATTATATTCAAAACTTCCCGGACGTTCTTCCATCCAGAGCTGATATCCGTATCCGTAAGTACCTTCTATACTATCTACTTTTTTCGTAACAGACGCCTCTGCCCAGCTTTCCGGAATGATCTGTTTTCCATTCCATTTCCCCTTATTCAGATATAGCTGTCCAAGCTTCGCCATATCCTCTGTATGCATGAAAAGTCCCCAGCCGCCTTTCGTAATTCCTCTCGGACATTTCTCCCACAGATAATCTGTAATCCCCAATGGCTCGAACAGTCTCGGCTTCAGATATTCATCCATCGGCATTCCGGTCCGTTCGGTTATGATTGCGGAAAGCACATAGGAATTCAGACTGTTGTACTGGAATTTTGTGCCTGGTTTTTCTGATACCGGTGCATTCAGATAACTTTCCAGCCAGTCATTTCCGGATACGATTCCTGATTCATTAAATGTTACGCCGCTTGTCATCGTCATCAGGTTCTCTACCGTGACCTCCGGCCGGAATATTTTCGCCCAGGTACTTCCTTTATCGTGAAAAATTTTATAAATGTTTTCTGAAAGATCCAGTTTTCCCTCATCTATCAGAAGTCCTGCTGCCATTCCGGTAATGCTCTTACACATGGAATGTGTGATATGCCAGATGCCTTTTCTGTAAGGTGCAAAATCCGTCTCACAGATGACATTTCCATGACGCAATACCATAAAGTGGTGCATATCGGTGTCTGGTGAGTATGCCAGTTCCTCCACCAGATTTCTCAAATGCTCCGAATGAATCCCCTGGCTTTCCGGAGTGTTTCTTGGGAAGGTCTGCCCCGGATTCTCATACCCGATACTCTGTGGTTCCGGGCACCGTATTTTCTGAGGTACAAAGTCCACTTTACTGATTCCACCGGTCTTACCCAGGATCATATTCGTTACCATCTCTATTACCGCAAGCTGCTCTTTTGCCATAAGATCACCTCATTTTACCATTCTTGCTTTTTTTCATCTCTATACAAATCAGAACCGATCATAGTTTCTATATATGATGTAGTATAACAGAAAAACCCGGACATCTATACTTCGATATCCGGGTTTTTCCATATTTTTATATACTTTATCTTTTGTTTAGATTATTCCCTTCTGTAATACAATTTCCTGTATTACACAAGAATTATTCTGCGGTCTCTGCGGCTGCCTCATCTTCATCATCATCCGGTACATTGTTGTGTACATACTGCAATGTAACAACTGTCGTTTCAGGATCTGTCATGACATCTACATCTTTGTCACTTGAAAGTGTAAGATCTTTTACCTTGATAGAATCTCCGACTTTCATGTTACTTACATCAACTTCTACCTTGTCAACCAATGCTGACGGATATGCCTTAAACTGAACTTCTTCCAGTAACTGTTCCAGTACGCCGCCTGCAGCCTTCTCGTGTCCGACCAGAGCGATCTCTGCTACAGAATGTACTTTTTCATTACTTACAAGTGCCTGGAAGTCTATCTCATCTACCTGACCTTTTAATGGGTTGAACTCAACATCTTTGACCAGAACATTCATCTTCTCACCTTCGATGTCCAGCATGACCTGACTGCCTTTGTGACAGGTCTTCAGTAAACGGTCAACAGTTGCTTTTTCCATCTTAACCGGAACAGATTCTTTCATCTCTCTTCCGAAGACATTACCGGTAACGTAACCTTCTCTTCTTAATTTCTTTGCTTTGACGTCCATGCTTCTTTTTTCAGCTTTTAAAGTATTCATTTATCTTTTCCTCCAAAAATCTGATGCTTAGCAGCCTTCGCTTTGTGGTTTCAACGCTACAAAGAGGTTTTGTTAAGTAGGTTTCCTTTGTTACAGTCGTATTATAACACCTAACGCAGCTGAAGATTCACCAAAAAGTTGTTTATTTTGTCTGTATTTTTATGCACAATTCTACCACTTCATATGTTCAATTGCACTCTTTTCAATTTCAAGTCCGGCTTTATAATGATCCATAAATGCATCAAATCCATCAATCTCTTCTTTTGCAGGTTCAATCGTCTCTCCTGATAATTCTTTAAAGATTCTGTTATCCAGGAAATCTTCCAGCTTTTCTCCGTCTTTTTTATCTGCCAGATATGCGGCCAGAAGTGCAATTCCCCATGCACCACCTTCGCTTGCAGTATCCATAACCGTAACCGGTGCTCCTACTGCCGCTGCCAGATATCTCTGTCCGACACCTTTTGTCTTGAAGAAACCGCCATGTCCCATAATCTTTTCAACCTTTACTTTTTCATCATCCATCAAAATATCCAGTCCCATCTTAACCGCACCAAGTGATGTATACAGATTTACTTTCATAAAATTTGCAAGGTTGAATTTGCTCTCTGCTGTTCTAAGGAAAGCCAGGCGGCCTTCATTTAACATTGTGATATTTTCACCTGAATAGTATCCATATGCCAAAAGTCCTCCGCAATCCAGATCCCCTTCCAAAGATTTTGTATACAATTTTTGGAACAAATCACCTGAACTTGCTTCCATTCCCATCAGTTTTGCAAATTCGCCAAAGATTCCGATCCATGCATTTAAGTCAGATGTTCCGTTATTCGCATGAGACATTGCACATGGGAAACCTGTTGGTGTAGTAACCATATCGATCTCACGGTACACTTTGCTAAGCTGTTTTTCCAGAACGATCATTGCAAATGTACTGGTTCCTGCTGATACATTACCTGTTCTTGGAGCCACCGAATTTGTAGCTGTCATTCCGGTTCCTGCATCTCCTTCCGGTGGGCACATCATAATTCCGGATTCCAGATTACCGGTCTCATCTAAAAATGCTGCTCCTTCTTCTGTCAGATATCCTGCATTCTCACCTGCTGCAAGTACCTTCGGGAAAATGTCTTCCAGTTTCCAGCTATATCCATATGGTCTGATCAAATCATCAAATTTCTCTTTCATGCCGGCATCATAATCAATAGTATCCGAATCAATCGGGAACATACCGGCAGCATCACCGACACCAATAACTCTTTCCCCTGTCAGTTTCCAGTGAATATATCCACTCAGTGTTGATACATAATCCAGCTTCTCTACATGTTTTTCTCCGTCCAGAATTCTCTGATACAGATGTGCAACTGTCCAGCGGAGCGGAATATTAAAGTCAAATAACTCTGTCAGTTCATCTGCTGCCTTCTGTGTATTGGTATTTCTCCATGTCTGGAATGGAGCAATCTGTCTGCCTTCTTTGTCCAGTGCCATATATCCATGCATCATTGCACTGACTCCGATCGAACCAATCTTCTTGAGTGTAACCCCATATGTCTCTTCTACAATTTTTCTCAGAGAGTTATAGCAGTCACGCACTCCTGCATGAATTTCCGCAAGGCTATATGTCCAGATATTATCTATAAAAGAGTTCTCCCAGTCATGTATTCCGACAGCAAGTACATTGCCCTGATAATCAATCAGCACTCCTTTGATTCTTGTTGATCCAAGCTCGATTCCAAGTGCCGTTTTCCCTTCAATAATTAATTCTTTTGCACCCATAAATAAATTCCTTTCCGACATAATCATCTGATTTTTTCGTTTATTATAAATATAAGGAAGCCTGCCAAAAGACAAACTTCCCTATGCATTTTCCATATATCCAGACAGACATTCTATAGCTTAGAAGCAGGTAAATGCTCCATCAACCACAATATCAGATCCTGTTGTAAATGAGCTTGCGTCTCCTGCAAGATATACGCAGATAGCTTCCAGTTCTTCTGGTTTACCCATTCTTCCCATTGGTGCCATCTCATTCCATTTCTCAATAAGTGGAATCAGTGTTGGAGAATTCAGTGTTAATTCCGTTCCGATGTATCCAGGACTAATACTGTTAACACGTACGCCACGTTTTGCCCATTCGATAGCAAGTGATTTTGTAAGCTGGATCACTCCTGCTTTTGATGCATTGTATGCACACTGTGGCTGTGGTACGTTTACAATATGTGCTGACATAGAAGCGGTGTTAATGATGGATCCGCCGCCATTCTCTAACATATATTTTCCTGCTGCCCGATATCTTTTTTCAGATTATAGAGCTTATATCCATATCCCAAACCGATAAAGTCTCCGTCTTCCTTGCTATACGGATTATAATAAGGAGGAATCAGTGCCCAGTCACCCTGACGGTAGGCGTAATTGAACATTCCTTCAATGACAAGTTCTTCACGTCCTTTCTTGCTCTTGCCCAAAAAGGTGTCCAAGGTATTTTCACTGTCCAGCTTGTCCGGATAAGACTGCCCTAACAAGGCGGCAAAGGATGCCAGCAAATCCATCTGGCAGACGAATGCATCGGAAACCTGCGGTTTAACTGCTGCCGGCCAGCGAAGCATAAAAGGTATACGTGTACCTCCGTCGAACATACTTGTCTTTCCTCCGCGAAGCGGACCCGCTATCTTATGATCTCCTACCAGCTCCACTGCATCGTCTTTGTATCCGTCATCCAGTACCGGACCATTATCACTGGTCAGCACGACGATTGTATTTTCAGCCAATCTCAGTTTATCCAGTTCTTTCAGAAATTCGGATACACACCAGTCGGCCTCCAAGATAACATCCCCACGGGGTCCCATCCCCGACTGACCTACAAAACGTTCGTTGGGAACACGGGGTACGTGTGGCTGATGCAATCCGTAATAAAGAAAGAAAGGAGCATCTTTATGATCATTGACAAATTGCTTCGCCTTGTCCAAAAACAATTCCGCCATTTCCTCGTCTTTCCATTGTGCCGCCTTACCACCTTTCTGAAATCCGATACGGGGTACCCCATTGACTATCGAACCGGCATGTCCTACACTCGGGTGCATCCGGAGCAGTTCGGGATTATTCTTTCCGGTAGGTTCTCCCGGAAAATTCTGCCGGTAATCCACATACAACGGATCATTGGGGTCTAGCCCCACTACACGTCCGTTTTCGAGAAATACACATGGGACACGGTCGTTCGTTGCTGCCTGAATAAAGGAATAATCGTATCCTATTTCGGCAGCTCCCGGATGTACCTCTTTATTCCAGTCTACTTTACCGTCTCCCAATCCGATATGCCATTTACCTACAGAACCGGTAGCGTATCCGGCTTGTTTCATCAACTTGGGTAAAGTAATCTTCTGGGTGTCGATGATTAATGCCGCATTGCCGGGCAGAATTTTTGCATCGGTATTTGTCCAGGGATAAAGACCGGTCATTACGGAATAGCGGCTTGGAGTAGAGGTTGCCGCTGTACAGAAACCTTGTGTGAAACGGATTCCTTCATTCGCCACACGGTCCATGCCCGGTGTGGAAATACGATGGGCACCATAACAACTCAAGTCACCGTATCCCAAATCATCGGCGACGATCAGGATTACATTCGGTTGCTGCTTGTCAGCCGGTCGTTCCTCCGGATGAGCTTGTCCGGCTGTCAGCGTAGCAGGCATTGAAGAAATACCTGCCAAAGCACAAAAGGCTAAATTCGTGTTTTTCATGTTTTTAGTTATTAAAAATTAGGTATGTTATTAATCTAAGGATTTACTTTAAATCTAATCCGATATTCCTGTATTGCCAATGTATCTCTGACTCCTAACGAACTAACGACTTCAGGATTGAATTCGTTAAAGGTTTTACCTCCCATTTTTGAATAAGAATAATCT